>ERZ1292629.3315-Hain-H43-01um-R1-3315-length-12533-cov-5_pt1 | contig 12533 bp, 15 predicted proteins | sample MGYA00564399_ERZ1292629 | MGnify/ENA primary metagenome ERZ1292629 (study PRJEB36523, sample SAMEA6512636) | groundwater metagenome | collected 2019-01-08 | study: AquaDiva: Metagenomics assemblies of 32 groundwater samples | reverse complement strand
GAACAGTAGTGCCAATAACAGAGTCTTCATCTCCACCCCCTTTTTTGGCTTACGAATTTCCTACTCCAAACTACGCTTTAGCAGTTGGATAGTAAAGCCGCCGAGGATCAGTTGATCCTCGGCGGCCAGTTGGCACCGTGCCCCTGCCAGAATTCCTTCCAGAGCCTTTTGAAGAGTCTGGTCCAATTCTGAACGAGGGGTTCCCCCTCGCCGTCGCTGGTTGTAGCCACCCGCAAAGCCATGAGTATGTCCTCCGCAGAAGACAATACTAATTTATCCTTCCATTTTCAACTGATCCACAGTGCCTATTGACTTATATCTATAAAATAGTATGATTCTTGGTTAGAAGGAGCTCCCCCATGAGGAACTGGATCGTTTTCGCAATCTTCGTCGGACTGGCAATTCCGTCTCAGGCCCAAAGCCTCAAAGGCTCACGGCCTTCGATGCAAGAACAGTACGACGAGGCGAAAGAGAACAATCTCTCGCGTCTTCGCACTCCGGCCCAAGTCGAGAAGTTCGAGGACCTCGGTCTCTTGGTCGAGCTCAAGGGCTCGGCAAGCTACAGAACCTCCGGAGTGAGATTCCCCGTGGCTCGACCATCGGTGAAGCTCTTCGTGGACCGCCTCTCCGTCCAGTATCGCACCGCCTGCGGTGAGAAACTGGTGGTGACGAGTTTGACACGGCCCATCAACAAGCAGCCAAGAAACGCCTCGAAACTCTCGGTCCACCCAGCAGGCATGTCGGTGGATCTGCGAATTTCTCGGAATTCACGCTGTCGTAGCTGGCTCGAAAGCGCCTTGCTTCAGCTCGAAAAGGCGGATGTGATTGAGGCCACGAAGGAACGACGCCCGCCTCACTACCACGTGGCAGTCTTCCCAGACAACTACCGAGCCTACGTGGCAAGACGAGATGCGCAGACGAGAGCGCAGGCGCTCAAACGCGCGAAGAAACGCTGACCCCAGCGCATTGGATATCAATATCCGATGCGCTGGTTTTAATTTTATTTAACATGATTGTGAAAATGGTGAGATTCGGTCAGATCAAATGCTTTTTGATAAAAGCTCTACCTGAGCCAGACTTTAGATATTTTTCGAACTCGAAAGCTTTGTATTTATCGACAAGCGCAACATAAAAATCAAGCTTGATTGGTAAACGGTTCTTAGTGGCTGGTACCTGGCCTTTGTTGTGTCGAGATACTCTGTCTTTCAAATCATCTGTACAGCCAACATAAAAGCCGTCTTTACATTTAAGACTATAGACGTAATGCATAATTTAATTATAACAGCGGCGAAGGTCGCCTTCGCAAACCTTCTGGCGGACTTCGTCACGCCGAAGGTCCGCTACTGCGGACCGAAGGCGGAGGCGGTGAGATTCGAACTCACGGTTCCGATTAAGGAACGACGGTTTAGTAAACCGTTGATTTAAACCACTCATCCACGCCTCCATTGGCGCTATTCTAGCAGAGCTCATTGCGGAACAATACGGGAGTCTTGACACATACCCTAGGGGGGTATAGGGTTAAGTCATGAAATATATAGATGATAAGAACAAAAGCAAGGTTATTCGTCGCCTCAAGCTGATAGAAGGTCAGGTACGAGGTCTGCAGAAGATGGTCGAGAATGACACGTACTGCATCGATGTCATTACGCAAACTTCTGCTGTCAAACAAGGGCTCTCCAATGTCGAAGACTTGTTACTTGAGAACCACTTAGGTGGCTGCATCATGCATCAAGTAAAATCTGGTCAAACCGAGAAGGCCAAGCAGGAAATATTGAGAGTTTATAAGCTCAAGAGAAAATAGAATAATATGGATACGAAAACATATGGCGTGAAGGGAATGCACTGTGCCTCCTGCTCTGCTGTAATTGAAAAAACTTTCAAGAAGGTTGCTGGCGTGCAGTCTGTCGAAGTGAACTACGGTACAGAGAAGGCAAAGCTTTCCTTCGACCCCACGCAAACCAACCCCCACGATCTCTCCAAACACATCGAACCCTTGGGATACTCTTTAGACATTCCAGATGAACACGCCGCCCACTTAGGTCTCAATCAGTCCAAGAAGGAGAAGCTCGCTGAGGTAAGAGATATGCGCACCAAGGTGCTCTCGGCCCTCCCCCTTGCAGCCTTCGCTGCCGTCGTTATGGGCTGGGACATTCTCGCTGAGTACAACTTTGTCACGGCCATGAGCAACACGCTCGAGGAGTTCTTCCATCACCTGCTTCCCATCTTTGCCACCTATATTTTGTTTGTAGTGGGTAAGCCCTACCTGCTCGGCTTCTACCGATTCCTCCGCTACGGCAAGGCCAACATGGACACACTTATCGGTATCGGCACGGTGGCTGCCTTTCTATACAGCTTCACCGTCAGCGCCTTTGAAGATCTCTTACGCCCGTTTATAAACGTGGAGTACCAGTACTACGACGTGACGATCGTAGTCATCACCTTCATCGCTCTCGGCAAGTACCTCGAAGCTCGCTCGAAGATAAAAACTGGGGATGCTATTGAGAAACTACTCAACCTCCAAGCCAAGACGGCCTTGGTTGTGCGTGATGGGAAAGAGGTGGAGATTCCCATAGGAGAGGTCAAGCATGGAGACCTGATCATTGTGAAGCCGGGCGCCAAGATTCCTGTCGACGGCGTGATCACAGAGGGCTCCTCCTTCATTGACGAGTCTATGGTGACAGGAGAACCAATGCCCGAGCAGAAAAAGGTTGGCGACAGCGTTGTCTCTGGCACTCTCAACACCAGTGGCTCCTTCACCTTCAAGGCCACGAAAGTGGGAGGAGAAACCCTGCTCGCTCAGATTATAAAGATGGTCGAGGAGGCAGAAGGGAGCAAGGCCCCAATCCAAGCGCTCGCAGACAAGATCTCAGCTATCTTTGTCCCCATCGTTCTCGTCATTGCCTTCCTCACTCTCGGCACATGGCTTATCGTTGGTTCGCAGTACCTCGGATTCTCTCAAGCTCTCTCCTTCGGTCTAGTCTCCTTTGTCGGCATTCTGGTCATCGCTTGTCCTTGCGCTCTCGGCCTCGCTACCCCCACAGCCATTATTGTGGGAGTTGGCAAGGGTGCCAAGGAAGGGATTCTCATCAAGGATGCAGCGACTCTAGAGAAGCTCCACAAGGTGAACACGGTGGTGGTCGACAAAACAGGCACGATTACCAAAGGAAAACCGACCCTCGTTGATATCCAGAATCTTTCTAATTTAAAAGATGAGGAATTGATCTCAATCATAGCTTCACTGGAGAAGAAGTCTGAGCACCCCATCGCTCACGCCATCGTGAACTATGCCGAGGAGAAAAATATTCTAATATCTGATACTTCCCATTTCGAAGGCATTCAAGGCAAGGGGCTAAGGGGGACAATTGAGGGATCAGAATACTTTATAGGCAACACCAAGCTTATGGAAGATCTCGGCGTCGCGTTTGACGCCTCTAAGATTGAGGAGTTCACCGCTCAAGGGAAAACTCCTGTCATCCTGGCGACAAAAAAGGAGGTCTTAGGTTTTGTCATGGTGGCAGATGAGATCAAGGCGGAATCAAAAGAAGCTGTGGCTAACCTTCACAAGCTAGGCATCAAGGTGGTAATGCTCACCGGAGATGATGAGAGGACAGCGAGGTACATCGGATCACTAGTGGGTATCGACGACGTTGTCGCCCACGTCTTACCCCAAGACAAATTGACCAAGATCAAGGAGTTGCAATCACAAGGCCGCATCGTCGCCATGGCGGGTGATGGTGTGAACGACGCCCCAGCGCTCGCTCAAGCCGATGTCGGTATCGCCATGGGTACCGGTACAGACGTGGCGATCGAGTCAGCAGGCATTACCTTGCTCGGCGGTGACATCTCGAAGCTGGTGAAGGCCATCAAGCTCTCCAAGATCACTATGCGTGGGATCAAACAGAACTTGTTCTGGGCATTCGTCTACAACGTTGTAGGTATCCCATTGGCAGCTGGCGCCCTCTACCCAGTCTTTGGCTGGTTACTCAATCCAGTCTTCGCCGGTCTGGCCATGGCCATGTCCTCGGTCTCTGTAGTCTCGAACTCACTCCGCATTAAAGCTAAGCAATTATAGATATGAAAACTTACACCTTCCATGTTTCTGGCACCCATTGCCCCTCATGCAAGATCTTCATTGAGGACACCTTGAACAGTGAGGACTCTATCCAAAGTGCTCGAGTGGATCTAAAGCAAGAGACTGTAGAGGTAGAAACCAGTAGCGAGGAGTCTGCAGAGAAGCTAGCACAGGTCCTCACAGAGTCCATCCACTCTCATGGCTACACTCTCTCGGTTGAAAAAGTGGCTATAGAAAAAGGTGGGAGCGATGTCATCTGGAAAGCATTACCCATCGGGCTTCTCTTGCTGGCCCTCTTCTTCTCTCTACAGAAGTCTGGGATCCTCAACCTCGGTATCGGAAGCGAGACGACACCGGCCACAAGCTTCATCATTGGTCTCATCGCCTCGGTCTCAAGCTGTCTCGCTATAGTGGGAGGTCTGGTGTTGTCCCTCTCGGCCAAGGTCTCGGAGGACAAGGTGAGTGACACCAAGACCTTCCTACTCTTCCACACAGGCAGAGTCCTTAGCTTCGCCCTGCTCGGAGGTGTCCTGGGAGCTCTCGGTGGTGCTATCGGCATCAACTTCACCCTCACGGCCATCTTGGGACTAGTGGCTTCCCTAGTGATGTTACTGCTTGGTCTCAACTTGGTTGGAGTCTTCGCCAAAAATAAGATTGCCTTACCCTCAGGGATATTCCGTTTCTTCAGGAAGGTGGAGCACCGGACTCTCACCCCTCTCATCCTCGGCTTCGCCACCTTCTTCTTGCCATGCGGCTTCACCCAATCCATGCAGGTCTCGGCTCTCGGGAGTGGCTCCTTCGTCTCAGGAATGCTCATCATGTTCGCCTTCGCCCTCGGGACACTACCCATGCTCCTCTTGCTCTCCTTCGGCTCAGCTTCCTTTGCCCACGGGAGACATGCTCCCCTCTTCTTCAAGTCGGCAGGTGTGGTGGTGATTGGCCTTGGCCTATTTGCCCTCCTTGGTGGGCTAGCTGGGCTCGGGATTATTAACCCCCTCTTTAATATATAATTCTCCTATGAACAAAGCCGCCTCCATCATCATTGCTCTAGGACTAGTCCTCGGGATTGGTATTCTCCTCGTTGGCAACTCTAGAAACAACGCTGGCCTAGGTCTGGACCAAGCGGGGCAAAACGTGGAAGTGAGAGACGGCTTCCAATACATCACGATAGGAGCCAAGGGTGGCTATTATCCCAAGGTCTCTACCGCCAAGGCCGGCATTCCTACGAAACTAATTATTAAAACGAACGGTACCTATGACTGTTCTGCAGCCTTGGTGATCCGCTCAATCGGGTTTCAGAAGGTCCTCTCTCAAACCGGAGAAGAAGTGATCGATGTAGGCACACCCGTCGCCGGCACTCCCCTACGAGGCACCTGCAGCATGGGCATGTACAACTTCCTGATAAATTTTGATTAGATTGGCGGAGATCTCGGGTTAAGTGCCCCACCAGCGAGGCATTGTAAGGGTATTCTAGCACTTTTCGAATATGCGGTTTGAGGTACTCGGGTCGGGGTCTAGTTTAGTAGAAAGTTGTCCAGTCAGTTTCTGGTTTTGGCAAACCCGTAGATAGTGCCCATTCTTTCGCATTTTTATCAGTTTCTTCATTATTGATAATAAAGTCTTTCTCAGGAAATATAACGACGTTCAATTTCTCATTGGGAAATTTCACATTGGCGTAGTTGTATGGAGCATTTAGGTATCTCTTAATAATTTCTCCGAAGATTTCTACGTCTGAATACTGGACCTCCACCGCCATTTTTTCTTCGGAAACTTGGGTGCTAAACCCCTTATTTTTCAAATCAGTTTCAAGTTTTTCCAAATCATTTATCGTCCTTAATAAAATTTTTGTATTCATATAACTAAATAAGATGTTTCTTGATAAAAGCCCGACCAGAGCCTGATTTCAAATACTTTTCGAATTCGAAAGCTTTGTATTTGTCGGCAATTGCCGTATAAGAAATTAACTCCACAGGCAATCTTGGAGCTGTTGCTGGAACTTGTCCTTTCTGGTGTCTATCCATTCTTTCCTTCAAATCAGAAGTACAACCTGTATAAGGTTTGTCGTCTGAACATTTTAGAATGTAAATATAATACATGCGTCAATTGTATTGTATTTTGGCGGACTTTGTCCGCCGTAGCCCACCATGCTTAGCGACCGAAGCCCTCCTTCGCTAAAGCTATGGCGGGCGAAGGCGGAGACGGAGAGATTCGAACTCTCGAGGCCGTGAAGCCTGCCTCCTTAGCAAGGAGGTACGTTAGACCACTCCGACACGTCTCCAATAAGGGTCAATTTATCATATTAATCAACTGATTCATATTACACCTCGCCAGCATTTGAATCGGCAGAAGTTGGTGGTAAATCCTCTTCATTTGAAACATAATCTTCCCCATAAATCTTTTTGAAAACTTTTTTAAACCTTTTCACCCCTCTCAACTCATCAAAAATAGGGTCTGTTTCGTAACTCTCCTTTCCAATTATTTCACTCTTTGCACCAACCCTCTCCATAAGAACAAGGGCTTTATCAAAATCGTTTTTTAAAAGAGCCAGAGCTAGCTGGAATTCAACACTACATGCAGACCAATCTCTTTTAGACAATGTCTCGACAACTCCAACAGTATCTCCTTTTAATTTCTTAGAAAGTGCAAGATTTATAAGAAACATACTTTTTCTAAGATCCTTTGAACTATTTGAATTTTCAAACAGAAAGAAGAACAGCCTTTCTGCAAGCTCATATTCCTCTTTTTTTATAAGTTTCATTCCTATCTGATCATTAAAGAAACCATCTATTTTTCCAATGTCATTTGGATGAATTTTATTCCAAACAAGCCAGGTGAGTTTTATTGAAATTTCATAAAGGCATTTGTGTGCTGAAATAAAATAACTCTTTGGAACACTAAGCCTATCTCCATTTTTCAATCCATCACTCAAATCAACTTTTCCCTTTTTGCAATTACGGAGATACTGATTATTTACAATTCCGTCATTGTGAACAAATAAATTTCTCCTTTCAGTTAACTCTATAAAGGAACCCCATAAATTATTTAAAGCTGGGGCGGTTTTTATGCCTAATTTTCTTTCAAACCACTCAATATGACCAGGATGGTCACCCCGTAAAGTGTCGTCAATCTCCGCTTCAATGAAATAATTTTCAGCATCTTTAATTGAATTGAATTTTGACAACTCCCCGAAAGTTAAGGTTTTATCTTTCCCGATAGCATCTGGGTATTTAGTCAACACTTCCTTCATCATTCCTGAAACCAGTAAATCAAATTCACTAACCAATGAAATAAAGATGCTTCTTGGAATCAACCTCTCTGCAGCCCTTGAAAGCCTTGCTTCACTAGACAACTTTTCATATTTTGATTGATCCTTTATTTCAAGTTTAAAAGTCTTGAGATCTCCTTTTATTTTCAGATTCTTTCCTTTTTCCTTTATAAATTTAGAAAGAACCTCTTCCTCTTGTTTGTGAATAACACCAGTGAATCCCATTGAGAAAAAGATGGCCTTTTTTAGACCGTCAAGGTTTATTAAAAAATTTTCTAAAGTCACAGAAAAGGTACTAGAAAGATCTTTTTTTTCTTTAGAACTCTTAGTTTTTTTATGCTTTACCATAAATTCAACTCTTAGTAGACTAGCTTATTCAAGAAATATTCTCATAAATATTGGTGTCTTACAAACTTCAAGTTAAAACCCCCGGATCCTCGATCAAGCCCAGCTTCACTAGCCTGGCGGTAATGCCGCCTTTTTGCCGGCCGAATTCTTTCATCAAGGCTTTGACGCTGGCGCCTTCTTCGAATCTAATCTTCAAGGCCATATCATCTTCCTCACTCCACTTCTTGTAAGCGCTGGGGCTCTTCTCACGGAGTTTGTCCAAGACGCCCGACTTTGTCTTACCCTTAGACTTTTTCTCACTGCCCTTCTCAACCTTCTTACCACCAGAAGCTTTCACGAAGTTCTCATGCATCTTCTCCAGCTCTTCCTCGGCGAGCTTGGCAAATGACTCTTCAGCGGCAAGCGAGAGGTCTCTGAACTCAATGTCGACAGACTGAATGTCGGGGTGCACTTCGAGCGCACGCCTATTGAGCCCCTTGAGGATGAGGCCCGAGAGGGTCCGCACCCGAGAGAGAGCGACGTAGCCTTGACCGTATTCGAAGGTCTGCGAGAGATCCATCTGTGCAGCATCCAAGGACATTCCTTGGCTCTTGTGGATGGTGATCGCCCATGCGAGGCGCAGTGGGATCTGGGAAACGGAAGCCAAGATCTTGTTGTTATCCTCTATAGCCCATTCGGCGGGCTCCACTTCAATAAATTTATTCTTGTCTGTCATTACCTCCGGATAACCACTAGTTTCTGAAAAGCTGACCACCTTACCCAGAGTGCCGTTTACAAACCCTTCTTCGAAGTTGTTCTTGGTGAACATCACCCGAGCTCCCACCTTGAGGAAAAGTTTCTCCGGCGAGAGACAACCCTTCTTGAGTTGAGCGACTAGCGCCTCCGGTCCTCGAGAAGTCATGATGAATTCTCTGGTATTAATAGCGATCTTATCGAGCTCTCGTTGATTCAAAACATCAACATCCACATTGTGAGAGAAGAGTCTGGGCACATCTTGGCGCTCGACCGCTTCGAAACGTTCCTTCAAGATCTCATGGTGATCCTCCCCCACTTCCCCACGACGTATAGCACCTAGAAGGGCCAAGAAAGTAGGGTCCTCTTGTCTGTGTTGCTCCGAGAGATACGCCACCATGAAGTTCGCCACCTCCCAAGACGGCGAGCGGAAGGCGAAACGCTGATCCGCCTTGCGAGTGTCCGTCTCTCTGTCAAAGAGGTCTTCGGTCCGCCCCCAGTTGCGTGTGCGTGAGACGACCGGCGGAAGTTGGAAGAAGTCTCCCACACAGACCACCTGCAGCCCGCCGAAGGGCTCACTCGAGTGGCGCAAGGCCCGACAAGCTTGGTCTACCATCGTGAGCGTATCGCTAGAAAGCATCGAGATTTCGTCGATGATGAGCGTGTGCGCTCCACCGACCCGCTTCACCAGCCGCTCGTTGGTAGCCATGTGGTCGAGGTCGTACTCAGTGAGATGTGGCTTGATTCCAATACCGCTCCAAGAGTGGATCGTGTAGCCACCGATGTGGGTAGCGGCGATACCGGTCGAGGCGGTGATCGCTGGCTCAATCCCCTGCTCACGGAGCCACTTCACATAAGCGTTCACGGTGTAAGTCTTGCCGCTCCCCGGCTCACCAGTGAGGAAGACATTGGCGCCGGTTTTCAATATTTGGAGCGCTTCGGCTTGAGTCATAGTGCTAGATTTTAGCATGGCACTGTGCGAAGCTAAATTGATGAAGATTTTCGTAAAGGCCAAGACTGGCCAAAAGGAGGACAAGGTCGTTCCCCCACCCTTGAAGCTCATCCAAGACGAAGATGAGCGCTATACAGTAAGCGTCAAAGAACGCCCAGTAGAAGGCCGGGCAAACGAGTCCATCACCAAGCTTCTGGCAGAGCACTTCGGTGTCTCACGCTCTAGCGTCCGTTTGGTATCAGGTGCAACTACCAAAAGAAAAGTTTTTGAAATCTTGGGACAAGATTAAATATTGGAAACAATCTAGAATTTACTTCTGCCACCGCCTCACTGCCGTCCACTTCCCTGCGCCAAAAGCGGCGAAGAAGAGGAAGATGAAACAGAAGAGCACCGAAGCCGTGCCTTGGTTGACCATCGGAGCATACCAAGCACCCTGCAGAGCATGTCCCATGAAGTAAGCGAAGGCCATCTCCCCAGCAAGCACGAAGGCAATAGGGCGAACCCAGAGCCCCAGCATCATAGTAATACCACCGAAGAATTCGAGGACACCAGCAACCTGCATTAGAGTCCCAGCGCTGCCAAAACTCATGCCACTACCAAACCAGCCAAAGAGTTTTGCCCCGCCATACTCCATGAAGACGAAACCGGCTACCACTCTCAGCAAGAACACCGCGATATCAACTTGTTTTTCTCTTGTCATTGTTAAATCATTAATTTGTGTGTCTTAATAGTAACATGGACCTCAAGACTTCAATCTCCGCTATCACCAGAATCACTCCAGCCCATGAGAAGGCCCTCAAGAAAATGGGGCTAAGCACTGTGGAAGACCTTCTCTACTACTTCCCACGCTCTTATGGCGACTCAGCTGAGGTGGCGCCTATCAGCTCTCTAGAGAAGGGGCAACTAGCCACCATCTTCGGCACTATTAAAAATCTTAAGACCAAAAAAGGTTTCCGCACCAAGATCCCGATGGCCGAAGGCACGATCGAAGACGAGAGTGGCTCGATGAAGATTGTCTGGTTCCACCAAGCTTACCTAGCCAAGATGCTCTCCGAGGGTGCGCGAGTAAGAGTGGAGGGTAAGGTCTCGCAGAAGAAGGACGGCTCGCTCTACTTCTCGAACCCCAAGATCGAGCCCGCTCCCACTCTCTTCACCCCTGGCAAAGACTTGGTCCTCTACCCAGTCTATCCCGAGAGCCGAGGTGTCACCTCCAACTGGATTTATCACACCCTAGGGCGGGTGCTCACGAAAGATTTTCTTGATTCGCTCACTGATCCTATCCCAGAACCAATTTTAAAAACTTATAAACTTCCCAACTTAAAAACTGCTCTAGTCTGGCTCCACACTCCGCAGAAAAAGGAGCATGCGGACATTGCCCGCAAGCGCTTCGCCTTCGAAGAAATTTTCTTCATCCAACTAGAAAAACAAAAGTCGAGGCACGAGTCACAAGAGAAAGCAGCTTTTGTTATTGAAAAGAGTTTTAAGGATGTGGAAGTTTTTGTGAAGCGCTTCCCCTTCTCTGCCACCGCCGCGCAGAAGCGTGCTATAGAAGTAGCGCTCGCCGACTTCGAGAAGGGTTACCCTATGTCGAGACTCCTCGAGGGTGATGTGGGCTCAGGCAAGACCGCTGTCGCTGCTACTCTCGCTTATGCCATCTCTACCACTAGGCCCTTCGACAAGTCTCAGGGCCGTTTGCAAAGTTTTGGCACTTTGCAAACGGCATACATGGCTCCGACCGAGATCCTTGCCCAGCAACACTTCGAATCCTTCATCAAATACTTCTCGCACTTACCTATCAATATCGCTCTCATCACAGGTAGTGGTTGTCGCAAGTTCCCTTCGAAAGTTAACCCAGATGGCTGGACCGACATCTCTCGTACTCAGCTCTTGAAGTGGGTAGCCTCCGGTGAGATTACAGTACTCATAGGCACTCATGCTCTCATCCAGAAGTCTGTGAAGTTCAAGCACTTAGCACTGGCGGTTGTAGACGAGCAACACCGTTTCGGCATCAAGCAGAGGCAAGCTCTGGTAAATAAGTCAGAAGTTATTCCACACCTTCTCTCAATGACTGCTACTCCTATACCAAGAACGCTAGCCCTCACTCTCTACGGCGACCTCGACCTCACCCTCCTCGACGAGATGCCAGCGGGCAGGAAGCGCATCATCACAGAAGTGGTCGCTCCAGCTCTTAGAAATAACGCTTATGAAAAGATTCGCACAGAACTCAAGGCCGGCAGGCAACTCTACGTCATCTGCCCAAGAATAGATGAACCGGATCCCAACAAGGAGATGGCGGTCCTTGCCAAGTCGGTGAAAGAGGAGGCCAAGAGACTGAAGGAAAAAGTTTTCCCCGAATATCGTATCGAAATCATTCATTCGAAGATGAAGCCAGCTGAGAAGGATGCCACTATGCAAGCCTTCAAGGACCACAGGATCGATATCCTTGTTTCTACCTCGGTGGTCGAGGTGGGGGTCAGTGTCGAGAATGCTTCACTCATTATCATCGAGGGCGCAGAACGCTTTGGTCTCTCTCAACTCCATCAACTCCGAGGTCGAGTGCTGCGTGGCAACCACCAGCCATACTGCTTCGTCTTCACCGAGAGTAAGACGGACAAGACCTTCGAGCGCATGAAGGCTCTCACTACAGCGAAGAATGGCTTCGAGCTAGCTGAGTTCGACTTACAAAACCGTGGTGCAGGAGCACTTGCTGGCACTAAGCAATGGGGCATCTCAGATCTTGCTATGGAAGCGATCAAGAACCTGAAGATGGTTGAGGCTGCCAGAGCAGAGGCTCAAAAGTTAGTCGAACAAGATCCCACTTTCAGAAAATATCCTGCTATCCAAGAACGTCTAGCCTCCACAGATCACAAAATCCATTTTGAATAGAAAGAGGCCCCACCTATGAAGGCGGGGCCCACCGAAACGCTACAGCTTCAGCAGCCGAAGATCATGATCGAACAAGCAATAAAGAACAAGACGCCGACGATGATGTGGCCGATTGCCCATCCCTCACGAAGGCCTTCGCTCTCTTTGCCTGGGAGTTGATTGGGCACAAACACTTCCCACTTCTGGTTGCCTTCCTTCGTCTTCTCTACTATCACTCGGCGTGGAAGACACTGGCGGTTGTATTAACATAGACACACCAAGCCACCAACGAAGAGAAG
>ERZ1292629.3314-Hain-H43-01um-R1-3314-length-12533-cov-6_pt1 | contig 12533 bp, 9 predicted proteins | sample MGYA00564399_ERZ1292629 | MGnify/ENA primary metagenome ERZ1292629 (study PRJEB36523, sample SAMEA6512636) | groundwater metagenome | collected 2019-01-08 | study: AquaDiva: Metagenomics assemblies of 32 groundwater samples | reverse complement strand
CTACATCAGATTCGGCCGCGAAAAATCGCCGGTTTTTACGACCAAAGATACGCCTTTTATTCCTGGCAAAGCTGAAATTTTTTGGGAGAGCAAGAAGCCGCAAGTTTTGATTATCGGTTGCGGCCCTGTTTTATATAACGCTTTACTAGCAGCTGAAGAATTAGAAAAAGAAAAAATCAGTACCATTGTTTTGAATAATCACACAATTAAACCGATTGATGAAAATAAAATTATTGAATTAGCCAAAAAATGCGGAGCAGTTGTAAGCGTTGAAGAACATAATATTTTTGGAGGATTAGGCAGCGCAATTAGCGAGGTCTTGGTGAAAAATTTCCCGACGCCAATGGAATTTATCGGCAGCCGCGATATTTTTGGCGAAAGCGGCAAACCAGAAGAATTATTCAAAAAATACGGATTAGGAGTAAAAGATATTAAAGAAGCAGTGAAAAGAGTTATAAAAAAACGTTCTTTGTAATTATTTTTATAAGGAGGTGATGATGATGGCTGAGGAATTAGTACTTGGAATAATTATTATTCTTTTAGTCATTGTTATGGCTGTTGGTAAGATTTTGAAAGTATAAAGGCTCCGCAGAAAGAGCCTTTATTATTTTGACATTTTCGTTTTTTTGGTTTAATCTTAAAATTAATGTTAGATTTAAAAGCTTTAAACCGGGCAATGGAAACAATTGCTCAAGAAAGAGGAATTGAACCAGAAGCGGTTTTATCAGCTATTGAAACAGCGATTGCCGCGGCTTACCGGAAAGAGTATCGAAAAAGGGGAGAAATCATTAAATGCCGGATTAATCCCAAAACCGGCCAGTTAAGTTTTTGGCAGATAAAAATCGTGGCCGATGAAAATTCGGTTAGAATGAAAGAGGATGAGGAAGCAGAGACAGAAAAGGACGAGCCGTTGCCTGTTTATAATCCAGACCGCCACATATTAATTGCGGAGGCGAAACAAATAAAATCCGATATTCAAATTGGCGAAGAATTAGAATTGCCCCTTGAAGAGCATAGTGATTTTGGCAGAATTGCCTCTCAAGCTGCTAAACAAGTAATACTCCAGAAATTAAGAGAAGTGGAAAGAGATTCGGTTAGAAAAGAATATGCTGGCAAAGAAGGAGAAATTATAAGCGGCGTAGTTCAAAGAATTGAGCGGGGAAGCGTTTATATTGATTTAGGTAGGGCTACTGGCATTATGTTTTATAATGAAACAATTCCCGGCGAACATTATAGAATTAATGAGCGACTGCGTTTTTATCTCTTAGCGGTTCAAGAAGAAACAAAAATACCGGGGTTAATTCTTTCCCGCAGTCATCCTCAATTTGTGATTAAACTTTTTGAATTAGAGGTGCCGGAAATCCATGATGACTTAGTAGAGATTAAGGCAGTAGCGCGGGAAGCGGGTAGCCGAACAAAAATCGCGGCTGTTTCAAAAACAGAAGGAGTGGACCCGATTGGCTCTTTGGTTGGTCAGCGCGGCACTCGGGTAATGGCAGTTACTAATGAACTTGGCAATGAAAAAATTGATATTATTCAATGGTCAGAAGACCCGGAAAAATTTATCGCTTCTTCATTGTCGCCGGCAAAAGTTGTTTCAGTAGAGATTTTGCCCCGGCGCGAAGCCAGAGTTTTGGTGCCTGAAGACCAATTAAGTTTGGCGATTGGTAAAGGCGGGCAAAATGTCAGATTAGCGGCAAAATTAACCGGCTGGAAAATTGATGTCCGTTCTTCCTCAAGACCAGAAGTGATTCAGTTTGATACGAAAAAATTAAACGTTGAAAATGCCGCTGCGGAAGAGTCCGAAAAACAAGAAGAAAAACAAGAAGAAAACAAAAAAGAAAATATATGAATATTTATTATTTAACTTTTTTTCCCATCACGGTCGCTATTTTATACAGCACTTATATTATTTTTTGGCTGAAAAAACAGCCAGCTGGCAGTGAAAAAATGCAAGAAATTTCTTCAGCCATTCGCTTAGGCGCCAGAGCTTATCTTAATCGCCAATATAAAACCGTGGCGATTGTGGCTTTAATAATTTTCATTGCTCTTTATTTTGCTTTTGGCTGGCTCTCGGTTCTGGGATTTTTAATCGGCGCTTTTGCTTCGGCATTAGCGGGTTATATTGGAATGAATATCGCGGTACGCTCTAATTCCAAAACTACCGAAGCCGCCAAATATGGTTTAAATTCGGCGCTTTCTTTGGCTTTTAAAGCCGGAACAGTGACTGGATTTTTAGTCGTGGCTTTGGCTTTACTTGCCGTAAGTTTATTTTATTTTTTAACTAATGATGTCAAACTTTTAATTAGTTTGAGTTTTGGCGCCAGTTTGATTTCTGTTTTCAGTCGGCTTGGCGGCGGCATTTATACCAAAGCCGCTGATGTAGGTACTGACTTAGTTGGTAAGGTTGAGTCAGGAATCCCCGAAGACGACCCAAGAAATCCTGGAGTGGTGGCTGATTTGGTAGGCGATATGGTTGGCGATTGCTCTGGTATGGCCGCTGATTTATTTGAAACATACGCTGTCACTTTGACCGCAGCGATTCTCTTGGGATTTTTAACGCTCGGAGAAACAGGAATTTATTTTCCTTTGGCTTTGGCTGGCGTAGGTATTTTTGCTTCGGTTGTTGGCGGTCTTTTTGTTAAACTCGGAAAATCAAAAAATATTATGAACGCTCTCTATAAGGGACTAATAGCGGCATTAATAATTTCCGCGATTTTATTTTATCCGCTGACGCGATTTTATTTTACCAGTGTTTATCTGCCGATTTATTTTAGCGCGTTAATCGGCTTAATCGTAATGGTTTTAATGGTTATAATTACTGATTATTATACTGCTAAAAAATTTAGGCCGGTTCAATCAATTGCCAAAGCTTCAACTTCTGGCCACGGCACTAATATCATTATGGGTTTGGCAGTGGGGATGGAATCAACTTTCTTGCCAATTATTTTAATAAGCATTGGCGTGCTTTTAAGTTTTGAGTTGGCCGGACTTTATGGCATTGCGGTTTCAGCTATGGCAATGCTTTCAGTGGCTGGCATTATTGTGGCGATTGATTCATTTGGCCCGATTACTGATAATGCCGGCGGAATTTCAGAAATGACCGAACAGCCGGAAAGTGTTAGAAGTATTACTGACGCTTTAGACGCAGTAGGCAACACTACTAAAGCCGTGACCAAGGGTTATGCCATTGCCTCGGCAGGACTTGCTGCTTTGGTTTTATTTGCCAGTTACGCTCAAGAGCTATCAAGTTTTATTGTTAATATCAAATTTGAACTTCAGGACCCATATGTAATTGTCGGTTTATTTTTGGGAGCCGCTGTTCCTTTTATTTTCGCTTCAATTGCGATGAAGGCGGTTGGGAAAACCGCTGGCGCGGTCGTAGAAGAAGTTAGGCGTCAATTCAGAGAAATTAAAGGCATTATAGAGGGTACAACCAAACCTGATTATCATACAGCCGTTGATATCGTCACTAAAGCCGCTCTGAAAGAAATGATTTTACCGGCTTTAATTCCGATTATTTCTGTTTTATTAGTAGGATTCGTTTTGGGCGCGAGGTCACTTGGTGGATTTTTAATCGGCTCAATCATTTCCGGAATTTTCTTGGCGATTTCAATGACTTCAGGCGGCGCGGCTTGGGACAACGCCAAGAAATATATTGAAGCGGGAAATTTTGGCGGCAAAGGTTCAGAAGCGCATAAAGCAGCAGTAACAGGCGACACGGTCGGCGACCCCTACAAAGACACAGCTGGTCCAGCGATTAATCCTTTAATTAAAGTCATTAATATTGTGGCACTATTAATTGTGAAATTTTTGAGGTAAGATATAATAAATGCGATACCAATATACGAATGCATACTAATGATACGAATAAATACGAATTCGTATCCATTAGTATCATTCGCATGAATTAGTATATTAGTATCTCATAAAGCGAAGCTTATGGAACACGACCAATATTTAATTCCAACGGTTATTGAAAAATCTCAATTCGGCGAAAGGGCTTATGATATTTACTCGCGCTTGCTCAAAGAGCGGATAATTTTTATTGGCGGCCCGATTAGCGATGGAGTGGCTAATGCGGTTATTGCACAGTTGCTTTTCTTAGAGCACGAAGACCCCAAAAAAGACATTAAGCTTTACTTAAATACGCCCGGCGGAGTAGTGACTGGCGGTTTGGCTATTTATGACACAATGCAACATATCAAGCCAGATGTTTCTACGATTTGCGTCGGCATCGCCGCTTCAATGGGCGCAGTGCTTTTAGCCGCAGGCGCTAAAGGCAAAAGATTTACTCTGCCGAATTCCGAAGTTTTGCTTCATCAGGTAATGGGTGGTAGCGAGGGGATGGCGCCAGCCGTTGAAATTGAAATCAGCGCCAAGCATATTATTAAAATCAAAGACCGCTTGAATCAAATTTTAGCCAAACACACTTCCCAGCCGCTTTCTAAAATCGAAAAAGACACTGATAGGGATTTCTGGTTAACAGCGCACGAAGCAAAAGAATATGGCTTGGTGGATGAAATTATTAGAACTAAGAAATAGTATGCGAAAGCCTTAGCGAATAGGCACATGCGAATTATCCTAAAATATGTCTTACAGACAAAAAGGTCTCGCGCCAATTGCGATAATTTTGATAATCGGCGGAGTTTTAGCCGCTGCTGCTGGAGTTTGGTATTGGAAATCTAAGACAACGTCGATTATGCCCGTTGCTTGTACTCAAGAAGCCAAGGAGTGTCCTGATGGCTCTTACGTCGGCCGCACCGGCCCTAATTGCGAATTTGCGGCTTGCCCATCTCCGGCCGTAGCCTCAAGTTCAACTTCTAAAATTTCCAATAGTTCGACTACGCTCACCGCAAACTGGAAAACTTATCAAAACAAAGAATATGGCTTTTCAGTAAACTACCCGCCTACTTTAAAAATCATTGAAAATCCGCAGCTCGCAGAATCTTATCTTTATTCAATTTCTTTTGAGAATCCGTTAGCTGATAAAACCACAGCAGGCCAAAAAATAGTTTTTAATGTTTCTGTTTTTAAAGATAGTAATCAGTTGCAAAGCGCGTTTAAGTCATTGACGTTAGATGATATGGGAAAAGTGATGATAGGTGGCTATGAAGTGCAAAAATTATTCAGCCCCAAAGGCAGAATTGCGTCTTTTCTAGAAGCGACAGTTTATACAATAGCCGAGAAAAATATTTCTTTAATATTTTATGGCGCCGACTTTAGCGAAATTAGCGGAGCGGATATGGCTAAAATTCTTTCCAGCTTTAAATTTATAAAATGAAAATAGGTTTTTTTGAAATTGAAGATTGGGAAATTGACTATTTTAAAAATCAGCTGGCTTCAGCTGAATTATTTTTTACTAAAGAAAAATTAGATAAAGATAATCTGCCACAACAGAGAGATTTTGAAATTATTTCCGTTTTTGTCGGCTCAAACATTGATAAAAAGGTTATTAACGCTTTTCCCAATTTGAAGTTAATTACCACTCGCTCCACCGGCTTTGACCACATTGATATTGCGGACGCTAAAGAGAAAAATATTTCCGTGGCTTATGTGCCGGGCTACGGCGAAAATACCGTGGCGGAATTTGCTTTTGGCTTAATTCTGAATCTTTCGCGGAAAATTTACGCTTCTTTTGACCAAATCAGAAAAACCGGCAGCTTTTCCCTTGAAGGTATGCGCGGCTTTGATTTAAAAGGCAAAACAATCGGCATTATAGGCACCGGCAGAATTGGCCGCTGTATGATTAAAATTGCCAAGGGTTTTAGTATGAAAATATTGGCTTTTGATATTCAGCCCGATGAAAATTTTGCCAAAGAAATGGGTTTTAAGTATTTAGCCTTAGATGATTTATTGGCCCAGTCGGATATTATTTCTCTTCACGTGCCGTATATTTACCCTTCGACAAGCTCAGGGCGGACGTCCACTCATTATTTAATCAATTCGCAAAATATTTCTAAAATTAAAAAAGGCGCGCTACTAATTAACACCTCGCGAGGCGCGATAGTTGAAACCAACGCTTTAGTTAGGGGATTAAACGAAGGAATTTTAGCTGGTGTTGGTTTAGATGTTTTAGAAGAAGAGGGAGCGATTAAAGATGAAAAACAGCTTGTTCTCTATGGCCATCCTGAAGAGCATAATTTACGGACTATTTTAGCCAATCATGTTTTAATTGATATGCCTAATGTAATTATCACTCCTCACAATGCTTTTAACACCCAAGAAGCGCTTAGGCAGATTTTAGCCATGGATTTGGAAAACATCAAAAGTTTTATAGAAAAAAATCAGCCGATGTATTCGGTCGCTCAATCCGGGTTGGTTTAAACAGCACTTTGACATTTTTTACAAGGAGAGGAGGGGAAATTTATGGCAGAAATTTTAGAAACGTGTTGGTCGTGCGGAGGCAGCGGTTGTTATCGGTGCGAAAATGGATTCAGAAGGGTAAGGGTTGAAACTATTCCTAAAGCGCAACCTCGTAGGTTCCAGCTGAAAAAGATTGCCCTTCGGTTTATCAACAAGCCGAAGGAATTGAGAAGGTAAGATTACTATACGGAATTATTAATTTCATCCGCGGTTCGTTCTTACATTTATGGGCGAGCCGCTTTTATTTACAAAACAATAGAAGTGTGCTACTCTTTATCCAGCAATAAATTAATAAAAATTCTATATGGAGGAAGGAGGATATTATGGAAGCAGAACCAAAGACAGCGTACGAGGCATCAAACAGTGAATTAGTGGACAGATTCATAAAGGCGTGCGCAAGGGCTGGTATTGCTAATTCTGGCCTTTGTATTGACCCCTCGGCAGGCGCTGATATAGTTCAGATGAACTATCTTAAGGGCGCGGTTCTTGCCAGGCTGGATGGCCCAAAAGCCACCTGCTTTTTCCCGTGGGATGAAAATGAGGGTTAAAGAAGGTAAGACTGCTTATCCCAAGCGCTACGGCAGTCCTAAGCTAGTAGAGGGTCCAATCTATACGATTAACCGGGTCTGGTATGACGGCGATTGGTATCTTACCATTCAGGAATTGTCAGATTTCTCTGAGTTGAAGGCTCAATATTTAGCGGTACAGTTTGAGCCCGAGCCCAAAGGAGAAAAGGCGACAAACACATAAAAGGAGGTGGCAGATATGTCAAAAAAACCATTTCATGAAGTTGTTCTTGATAAGATGGAATTGAGGGTACCCTGTGTTATTATATCGCGAGGGGCAGAACATGAACTTCGAGAGCTGGGCGAAATACTCGTGCTTTCGGAGTTGCCTAAGGAGAAAAAAGGCGAGATTATCTCGCGGCTTAAACGATTTGTATTGATGTTGTCTCCGGTGGGGGACGAGGCGAGAGCGTGGAGATTCCTCCGGGAGCTTATAGAAAAAATAAGCTGGGAAGAGAAATAGCGCGAAGCTATGCTACGGGGCTGGTCATTATGACAGCCCTTTTTGTTTTTAAAATAATTTTACAACCCCAGCCCGATTTTCATATACCAATCTTGGTCTGATATTGCGCTGAAACTACTATAAGACGAGTCCCAGTTTTTTTGAATTTTTCCGGCCTCGCCTCCTGAATAAACATCGTCAGCTGTGGCATTTTGCCAAGAATTACTATGCCAGGCATTATAACTGTTGGTAGAATTATAATTATCCACTTCTAAAACCAACCAATATTTATTACCAGCGCTAAGAGAAATCGGATTTGCGAAACTAAAAGTTATGTCTTGATTTTCACCCGGATTAAAAACATTAGAAATTATTGTAGAATCTAATTGATTTGTAAAATCTGGTTGGCCTGAACTATTACTAGCGTAAACCGAAAGTTTTAAATTGGCGTCATTGTTCGCTTGCGTTTGGCGGATTTTTAAAACCACTTTGTTAAATTGAAAATCTTCTTGTGCTGCAATGCTTTGTAAATTGACATCCGCTGCTTCGGTGCCGTCTTTTTGGCCAAAAGTATAACTCCAGTTATTGGCTTCGGTTTGGCTTAGGCAAAAGTTTGTCTCTGGATAAGACCAATTAACGGTTAAAGTTGGAGAGGAGTAATTATTAAAATCATCTTTAGCTCTTAAACTAATTTGTAAATTATCGCCGGGCGAGACAAATTTTGAGGTGCTGGTAGCGCTAGTCAGTAATTGCCACTCATCTGAATCATTGTATTTTATTTCGTAAGTCAAAAGATAGTCCAAGGTATCGGAATCAGTGGCTTTGGGCCAGTTAAGATATAGCCGTGAATTCTGTGAATCAAAATTGAGATTAATTGAACCGTTAAGTTTTGGCGGCTCCTGAGTCGACAGATTGCCAAAATAATACTTTGTTTTATCAATTGCCGCTAATTGAAAAGAAGGCGCTCTGCCGTCCATTGTCTGCACTGAATAAGTCGTGTAAAAAACCGCAGTGGTAAAATCGTTTTCAGTAAAATTCATTTCTTGGCTTGAACTGGCGAGTTCAATAATAAAATGGTTATCTTCTAATTGGCTGAAAGCAAAAGCTGAATTAAAAGCGCCGCCAGAAGTACCGCAATAATTTTGCGAATTAGGCAGAATCAAAGAATATCGGGGCGTTAATCCGCCGACGCAATTATTGTATTTTATTCTTAAAACATTGGCTAAATCATTCGGCTGCCATAAATTATTATCTAAATTATCTTTAGCGTCGCTATCAAGATTAAAAACAATAAGCGCCCACTTATTTTGGCCGAATAAATCTGGCACAAAAGGATAGTTATTATAATACGCTTCAATTAAATTTTTATTGTTATCTCGCGGGTCAGTATAAAAATACAAGCCGGAAAGAAAACTTGGCACGGAAATTGATGAAGCGATTATTTCCGAGCTCAGGCCATCTTTATCAAACGTTTGAATAGAAAATTGGTGGTCGCGGCCAATTTCATCAATAGAAATTTTCGCCTCTGTTGAAGTTGTTTCAATTCTGGCGACGTCGGACGTCGGCAATTTGGTAATTTGATAGTTGATGGTAGAAGTGGCGCCGGAAAAATCTTGGGAGGGCTGCCAGTTAAGATTTAATTGTAAAGTTGAAGAACTATAAGAAACATTAAAATCTTCCGGCTCGGTCGGCGCATTTCTCGGCTCAGGAAAACTTAAAGAATTCTGCGGTTCTGATAAGTCTCTTAAAATAAAGTTGTCTGGGTTATCTGAATCATAACCATTGCCCAAAAATTGATGTTCTCCAGAAATCATTGAATCGGCGGTTGATATAGGGGTGGCTTTTCTCTCTAAGCTTTTATTGGCATCTGGAACAGTTGGAATAGCACTACTGACAATTAAAACAGGATTTCCATAAGACAAGCTATCTATAATTAGTAAATCATCAAGATTGGAAATAGCCGTTGTTGTACCGACTAAAAAAATCGTAGCGCCACTAGAATTGCCGGACAAAGAAAAACTAGCGTAAGTCATATCGGCTTTATCTTTTAACGATGAAGTAGCGTTAGAATTTACCAAAAGAAAAAAACTCTTCCCCGCTATTTGGTATAAACTGTTAAAATTTTTCTTTATAATCTTAGCGGTTGAAGTGGCTGAGCCGCTTAAATACTGAATTGAATAACCGTCTAATGAAATTGATGAATTTGCTGGATTATAAAGCTCAATAAATTCATCACCAGCGGCGTTTCCTTTAACTTCAATTTCACTGATAACAATATGATTAGCGCCAACGTAGTTCGTTGGCGCTTGGGCTTCTTGGCAGTTTTGAGATTGGGCTTTGGGGCTTGGACAAGTTTGAATTTCGAAGTCCTGCGCGTTATTATCTGTGTCAACAAAAGTATTATTTTGGAATTTTCTTTGGATACTTTGGTTTATAGGCGGACCAATTGCGCAAGAACCTTCGCAGTCATTCGCCTGGCCCCAGCCAACCTTATCAATTATTTCGCCATCGGAATTTTTAATTTGAATCGTGTTTGATTCGGTTAGGGTCAAATTATCTAAAACAATATCAGTGTTTGCCAAAACGCTGCGGGAGATTAAGAAATAGCCGCGGCTAAGAATTATTTTATTTTCAAAATATGTCTTTGAAACCAAAGACGAAAAACTACTGCCAGTTTGGGTTTTTCTTTGAATATAGTAATTTGTAAGATTTATTGTCGAGTCGTTGGGATTATAAAGCTCTATAAATCTGTCGCTCGTAGGAGCAATTTGAATTTCATTAATTAAAATTTTTACTTGCCCTGAGCCTGCCGAAGGATTATTTGATGTTTGCCCTCCACTACTTCCGCCTCCGCCAGAATAAGTTGTTGCTGTTGAATTTTCTTTTTTCGGCGTGCCATTAATGACGCTTGCAGTGTGCCAATTAAAGCCACTCGCGTCGCGTTCCATTGTTTTTCTTTCAGTAGCTGAAGTATTGTTACCAGCTGGCCAATTTGGATTAGCCAGTGTCTCATCAATTAAATTACATTGCCCGTCAAAAAGCCGCAGTCCTTCGTCAGTATTGGAAAGAGCGCCGGTATAAATTAAGTCAGCGGTAATATTTGGAACCGAATTATCGTCGGTGCGTTCTAATAAAATAAACTGGTTTGACTGGATATTTTTGCTTCCATTAATGGAAGCAAAAATTATTTTTATTTGCTCACCTTTATCAATTAATTGCCAGTTAGTAATATCAGTTTCGGTTACCGAAATATTTTTCAATTCAATCCATTCGTTATTGGCATCATCAGTTGTGCCCATCCAAGCTACTTCGTTAATAATAACTCCTTGATGCGAAGGGGGTTGAGTGGTAGCAAAAGAACATTGTTTAGCTGCGGATACGGCTTGGGTTAGCTGTGTTTGCTGTTGGTCGTTTGTCTGTTCTTCGTCTATTTGTTTTTCGTCTTGAATTAGCTGGTCTGGTTGGAGATTTTCGTCTTGGTTGTCAATCGATTGCTTGTTTGAAATCGTTTGTTGTTCGGTAGTTTTTGGTTTCTGGGTTGTTTGCGTTATTTGGTTTGTTTGTTGATTTGTTGTTTGTGTCTGATTCGACTGGTCGGTATTTTGAGTATCTAGAGTAATTTGAGCCACTGGCTGAAGATTTTGGTTATTGCCAAAAATATCAGAGAAAAAATTTGTCACAACGTCAATTACTTGAGAGAGAAATGATTTTGGTTGCGTTTGGCTGACATCAGAATTATTTTTCGCGGCCTCGGCTTGTTGAAGGAAAAGATTAATTAGGCCAGCGCCGTATTCAACGGATTTAGTGGAAAGACGGGACCAGTAATTAAGCATTATAAGTGGGCGATTTAGTAACTCATCTGTTTTAACCTCTAATAATCCTTTAGCCATAACGATAGGATAATTTCCAAAATCTTTATCGGAATGTATGCCATAACTACGTCCGTCTTCTAGGGTTTGAAAATAATCAGGTATTGGCGAATCATAACCACTTTGTATTCCAATTGTATCCTTACTATAAAAATTGTTATTTGAATAATTCGCTAATCCATCAAAATAAGAATTTAAGCCAGATAAAATAATTGGGGTTTTATTATTTAATCTGGTATTTAAAGCTTTATCTGGATTAGTTAAGTTAAATTGACTCGTGTAAATTTCGTATGGGCTGTCGCCGGGATGCGGATCATTTCTGGTATGGTCAGGTACCGAAGTGTCTTCAATTAAATGTAAAATATGGCCAAGCATAAAAATTGCCTTTTCTTTCTCGTCTTGGTTATAAAATTTGATTGCCTGTTGCCAAGTAAAATCGCTTTCGCTTGTTATAGCGGTGATTTTATCTTGTTCAAGAGCGCTTAAAACCGAAGCAATGCCTGATGATACTTTGTAAACTAAACTATTTTGATTGTTATCATCTTGCGCCCAGTCCTTAGATTTTTGCCAACTAAATAATGAAATAGTGAATCCGCGATTATAAACTGGGTCGTAAAAATGGTTCATCCATCGTGGAGCGTCGTCTTCGCGTCGCGAGCCGTCAATAAGATAAGGCGTTAAATCAGTTGAGATTGAATTGTTAGGAAAATTTTGATTATAGAATTTGGCAATTTCGTTAGTTAAAAACGCGTGTGTTTCAACTTCGTAAGCAAAAGCACTGTTAATATTAAAAATAAAAAATCCCAATATAAAAACTGGGATTAGAAATTTTATATACTTTCGATTTTCCATACGTTAGAATACTTATTAAAATATAAATCAATATCCGCAATTACTGTCCCGTTTTTATCACGGGCGGAGAATACATAATAATCTTTGCTTATAGCTGCCCGTGGATCTGGCCTTGCTTGTAGTAGTGTATTTATTATTTCTGATAATTTATTTTCATCTTTTATCTTTATTAGTGTCTCCACCCACTTAGGGTCAGGAGTCCCGTCGTCTCTTAGCATAAAATATTTACTCGCCAATTCTATATCTCCTTTTTTTAGCGCGTCAATAAACATATTCAAAGTTTCTTCCGGGGTTTTGCCGCCGTAAGTGTCTTCCCGCATCGCTTTTTCGTATTTCGCCTGCCAATCAAGGTATTTTTGGTAATTTTCCTGTGTTTGTCGGGCTAATTTCGCCTGTGGGCTGAAATATTTATTCCAAACAAAAAAGCCGCCAGCGGCC
>ERZ1292629.3312-Hain-H43-01um-R1-3312-length-12543-cov-6_pt1 | contig 12543 bp, 15 predicted proteins | sample MGYA00564399_ERZ1292629 | MGnify/ENA primary metagenome ERZ1292629 (study PRJEB36523, sample SAMEA6512636) | groundwater metagenome | collected 2019-01-08 | study: AquaDiva: Metagenomics assemblies of 32 groundwater samples | reverse complement strand
TTTTGGTAAATACGAAAGCGCCTACGGCCGATGCTCCGGCAACAACAAAACTCAAGGCCTTAAAAAATTGAACATTATTTTTAAAAAAATTTATAATGCCAGCCAGCTTGAAGCCGTAAAAAGAAATTTCTCCGGAGGCAAAGTAATTCAGTATGGCGGACACTACGGATCCGACAATAGCCATAAAAAAAAGCAGCGTAATAAACGCCTCTGCTAGATTAAAATCCCAGCCCTTCGGTTTTTCTTTTTTATCTTTGGGAGGCATAAGTTAAATTTTCAATTTACAATTTTCAATTAAAAAACGCTTTCCAATCTCAAATAAAACATCTTCGCGCATATGCGGCGCCATTAATTGTATGCTAAGAGGCAAATCTTTTCCATCTATTTTTGAAAAACCAGATGGAATAGAAATAGCCGGACATCCCACAATATTTGCCGTTACCGTAAAAATATCTGCCATATAATTTTCAAGGGGGCTCTTTTTTTCTCCTATTTCCCAAGCCGGAAACGGCGCCGTGGGAGTGAGTATGGCATCTATTTCTTTAAAGGCCCCATTAAATTCTTCTTTGATTATTTTTCTGGCCGCCATCGCTTTGCCATAATAAGCGTCATAATAACCGGCGGACAAAACATAAGTCCCCAAAATAATTCTTCTTCTGACTTCTCTGCCAAATCCTTGACCTCTTGTTTTTTTATAGACATCCAAAAGATTTTCTCCTTCCGCCGACAATCCGTATTTGATGCCATCATATCTTGCCATATTGGACGAAACCTCTGCGGGCATTACTATATAATAAACCGCCAATGACTTATCTATATTTGGCAATTTTATATCTTTAATTTCAAATCCCAATTTTTTTAGTTTCTCCACAGATTCAATCAAATTTTTTCTAACCTCTTCTGATATACCATCCTGTTCTAATATATGATAAGGAACTCCGATTTTTGTCCTCTCCTCATTCCCCTCTCCTTGACAAGGAGAGGGGCTGGGGGTGAGGTCTATACTTGTTGAATCCATCCTATCTTTCCCTTTGATAGCATTAAAAATAATTTCAGCATCACCAACCGTTTTTGCAATCGGGCCAATGACATCCAAAGAAGAACCCATGGCCATAAGCCCGTAACGGGAAACGCTTCCGTATGTCGGTTTAAGCCCCACTACGCCACAAAAACTGGCTGGCTCGCGTACGGAACCGCCAGTATCTGAACCAAGAGCCCCTAAAGCCATATCTGTCGCTACGGCGGCGGCAGAGCCGCCGGAAGAGCCGCCCGCCACCCGAGAAATATCGTGGGGATTTTTGGTAACGCCAAAAGCGGAATTTTCGGTTGAACCACCCATGGCGAATTCATCCATATTTGTCCTGCCTAAAAATATCGCGCCTTGTTCGGCTAATTTTTGGGCAGCGGTTGCGGTATAAGTTGCCGTGTAATTTTCCAAAATTCTGGAAGCGGCGCTTGCTCTTTTGCCCTTTATTAAAATATTGTCTTTTATCGCGAGAGGAATACCAGTTAATTCCTTGGTTTCACCTTTATCAATAATTTTCTGCGCCTCTTTGGCTTGTTCCAAAACATCATCATAAACTTCCAAAAAAACATTTAGTTCTTTATTTTTTGATTCAATATTTTTCAAGCACGATTCGGCGAGTTCTTTGGCAGAAATTTTTTTATTATCCAAAAGTTGTCGCGCTTCTTTAATCATCATAATATCTTTTTTACTTTCAAATAATTATTTTCCTTTTGGGGAAATTCGGCTATTAAGTCCTTGCTGTAGGTTTGGGATTCGGTGGGATTGGCATCTTCGCGCATGATATTAAAAATCCCACCCTGACCCTCCCCTTGCTCAGGGGAGGGAATGCCTGCCCCCTCTGCCACAGCTGAAACCTGACCGACATAATCCAAAATGGCATCTATTTCGCCCCTTAAACTTTCCACTTCCTCATCCGGAATTTCTATTCTAGCCAAATCAGCCAATTTTTTAATTTCTTCTTTTGAAATCATAGTTAAATATTAGCATTTTTTTGTGTTTTTAGAAGATTTTGAAATTCTGATTCATTTAATATTTTCACTCCCAATTCTTTGGCTTTGTCATATTTACTGCCCGGATTCTCGCCCGCCACTAGATAATTGGTTTCTTTGGAAACGGAGCTGGAAATATTTCCGCCAAGAGAGCGTATTTTTTGTTTGGCTTCGTCACGACTCATGCTAGATAAAGTGCCCGTTAATACAAATGTTTTGCCATTTAGTTTTTTACTTTGATGCTGGCTACTGGCTACTGACTGCTCTATTTTTACATGTTTCAAAAGTTTAGCTAATAAGTTTTTATTTTCTTTATCAGCAAACCAGTCAACAATTGACTGGGCTACAATTGGCCCCACTCCTTCTATTTTTTCCAATCTTTCAATCTTTGTTTCTTTCAATACTTCAACAGAACCGCAATTTTGCGCCAGCAAAATTGCGGTTTCCTCCCCCACATTAGGAATTGAAAGAGAAATGATAAGCCGCGGCAAAGAAATATTTTTAGCTTTTTCAATTGACGAAAGAAGATTATCAACCGATTTCTCGGCAAACCTCGGCAAAGCCAGTAAATCGCCTTTTTTTAGGGTAAAAATATCATCATAAGAGGAAATAAGATTGGCATTTAAAAGAGCATCAATAATTTTTGGCCCCAAACCGTCAATATCAAAGGCACCCTTTGACACGAAGTGATAGAGCTTGCGCTTCTTTTGGACAAAAGAATTTTTGTCTTTGCATCTCCATGCGGCTTGCCCACCTATTCTTTCTATTTCCCCCTCTCCCCCGCAGTCGGGCACAAGTTTGGGCCAAATAAAAATTTTTTCCTTGCCGGTACGCATTTCTTTTACCACCGAAACAATATCAGGAATGACATCGCCCGCTTTTTGCAATATTACGGTGTCTCCAATGCGGACATCCAGCCGTTTTATTTCATCTTCATTGTGGAGCGTAGCGCGCGAAACGGTTGAACCGGCAACCAAGACCGGCCGGAGATGTGCCACCGGTGTCAGCACGCCGGTGCGACCGACTTGCAAAATAATATCTTCTACTACTGTAGTCACTTGTTCGGCTTTGAATTTGAAAGCGATAGCGAAACGCGGCGCTTTACCGGTGAAGCCTAAGGCTTTTTGATATCTGGCTTCGTTAACTTTTACCACCACTCCATCTATCAAATAATCTTCTTTGTCCTTTCTGTTTTGCCAAGATTTCCAGTAGCCGATAACTTCCTTAATATTTTTACAAAGTTTGAAATTTTTATTCACTCTGAAACCGATTTTTTGCAAAAATTCCAGCTCTTCTATCTGAGTTTCCGGAGTTGTCAAAGACGGCCTTTTTGACAACTTTGCCACATCATAAATAAAACTATCCAGTTTTCTTTCGGCCACAATCTTGGGGTCAAGCTGGCGGATGGTGCCGGCGGCGGCATTTCTAGGGTTGGCAAAAAGCGGTTCTGCTTTTCTTTTTCTTTCCTGGTTTAATTTTTCAAAATTATTTTTGCCCAACCAAACCTCTCCCTCCACAATAATATCAATCGGCTGCAAAAGCTTTAGGGGCACCGAGTTGATGGTCTTTATATTGTTAGTGACATCCTCGCCGGTGGCGCCATCGCCTCTGGTGGCTGCTCTTTTCAAAATACCTTTTTCGTATTCCAAGACAATTTTCAGCCCGTCTATTTTAAGCTCGCAAGTATACTCCACATTCCCAAAGGTCGGACCTTCCTTGAGAAATCTTTTCACCTTTTTACCAAAATCAAACATATCCTGTTCCGTGAAGGCGTCATTAAAAGACCACTGCGATATTTTGTGCACCACTTTTTTAAACTCTTTGAGGGGCTCGCCACCCACTCTTTGGGTTGGCGAATCGGAAGTAGCAAGTTCCGGATATTCTTTTTCCAGTTTGATTAGTTCTTCAACCAAAGAATCATAAGTCGCGTCCTCTATCTCCGGCTCGTCTTTTACATAATACAGATAATTATGGTGTTCAATTGTCTCTCGAAGCTTGTTTATTCTCTGTTTTGCTTCTTTTTGGTTCATAAGGTAACGCCCCTATAATATCACAGATAACGGTCTTTTTCAGTATAAAATAACGCCCCCTAACCCCCTCTTATAATCAAGAGGGGGGACCGAAATTTGACCTAACATTTAGCGATGTTATTTTCAAAAATCAATTTGGTCAAAGTCCATTTGCTCTTTTGGAATGCCTTCAGAAATACCGTAATCTATAACCTCTTGGATTTTGTCCTTGTCGTCTCTCTTGAATTGAAAAATCCTGCCGCCTTCTCCGTCATCGGCGCCAAAAGCGACAATAAGATCGTTTTTGTCATTTTCTTTGTAGCCGTCCATATACCAAGGGATATTTGGGTCGTCATAATGCTTGACCATTTGCTTTTGCATTTCTTTAATCTCTTTAAGTGTGGCCGAAATTTCGTCAATGCTCATCCAAACATCCTTTTCTAAATTTTCTATAGTTTTAGCGCCCAAATCATCCAAAATCTTTGGGTCCATAAAGGCGCCTCTTACTACTCGCATTTTGTATTTGGTTTCTGGCATGTTTTTATTTTTTAAATATTAAATTTTCCTTTATAATTTTCAAAACATTCTCGATATTATTTTCTACATCTTCATTTTTAAATCTAATTGTTTTTATGAAATTGCCTGACAAAAATCTTTCTCTTTCTTTATCGTAGATTTCAGCTTCTTCCCTTCCATGATAACCACCATCAATTTCTATAGCTATACGAAATAACGGACAATAAAAATCTAAAATATACGAGCCGACACTATATTGGCGAAAAAATTTGTATGCATCTATTTGTTTATTTCTTAATTTACTCCACAACAATTTTTCTGCTTCTGTCTGATTTTTTCTTAATTCCTTTCTCCTGGTTTTAAAAGATTGATTATTATATAAATGCATTTCCATTTTTTGTCTTTTCCGGCTCCCCTCTTAAGTATAAGAGGGGTTGGGGGCGTTATGAAATCAATAGGTCACTTCTATACCTCTTTCAACTCTTCTAGGATTGGAGGTGTCACAGGTGTTATAGCCCTTTGATTTTATATAGGTCTTGCCGTCACTTTGTCTTTTTTCAACCGTAACTATAGCACAATATAGCACCGGGTTATTGCCTCTATTCATTACAAAACCAAAAATACTTGTGTCATTGGCCGCATCCGCTTCGGGACCGCCTATGCGAACTGTTGTTCCGAAAAAATTTTGACCGGTTGATATGCCATATCCGCCGCAATTTATGGGAGAACCGCCAACTGAAATATCAAATTTGCTGGGGTCAAATTTGGAATCCCAGTATTCGGCGCACTCTATGCCGGCGTCGGCTGCATAAAAAGCAAATTGGGAATCCCGTCCGGAAGTGGCAAAAAGGGTGCCCTTTAAGGCGACATTTATAGCGGCAAAACTTATAAAAAGCAAAATGCCCATAATGACCACCGCAATGAACAAAGTCATCCCCTTGTTTAATTTTAATTTTTTATTTTTAATTTTTAACATATTTATGGAGTGCTCACCCAATTAAATAAATGTGTTTTAACCTTAAATTGAAACGAAGACAAAGGACCCTTTGTCCAAGAAATTAGAACTGTAACGGATATTTCGTCGGCAGTTATCGATTCAATTTGTATTTCTCTTTTGAAATTGGTGGTGTCTCCCGTTGCATAGTTATACCTAAAAGTATCAGTGGTTTGTTTTAAATAATCGCAATTGCCCCAAGAAGAGCTGCAATGAGTCAGAGAGGGGGGGTTGGTAGTTGCATTAGCCTGACAAATTTCCCCAAAACGACAAGGATCATTGACGGCATCTTGAGCTATTCCATAAAGCCAGGTGTTTAGGGTGGCGGGGTTGGCCATTTTGAAAAGTTGATTGGCATCTCTTTTATTTCTTATTATTTCTATCGCTTCCTGAGCCAAATAAAAGGCCTTGATTTCATCTTTGGCAATTGTGGCTTGGGACAAACTTTGAGTTACAGCCGAAAAAGCTCCCGACACAGAAAGAGACAAAACCATAATGGCCACTATTGACTCAAGCATGGAAAAACCCCTATTTTTAATTTTCATTTTATTAATCATAAATCAAGAGTCCTTTGAGACATTAATGTTTCTATGGAAAAGATTGATTGGGTCGTCGGCTTGCTACCAACATAGCCCTTTATAACAGCTATAACATATGGCTGATTGGTATCAGGACCGGGAGTGGAGCCGGAAACATAAAACTTTAAATATTGTATAACCGTATCGGGGGAAGTAATGGCTTGCATATCGTCACAATCCTCTTCATCAACAGCTCGCTTAATCGCGGTGTCACAAAGACGATAAACTATCGTGTTGCCATCAAATTGAACGGCCAAGAGTGTATCGCCGTTAGAGCAATTTTGCGGTTCTTCCAAATCATCTTCGTCACCACAATGATAATCGTTTCCAAAACGCACCGTTCTGGCCATATTTTCAATGCTTAAATTCAAGTTGTCTACCACGGTTTTGGTTGCCTGAGCTCTTTTGTTGGCGTCAAAAACGCTTAGGATAGCCCCGATGGAAATAAAAGCCACAATAACAAACAGTGACACAGCAATAATAAGTTCAACTAAAGTAAACGCCCTATTTATTTTTAATCTATTTTTCATTTTATTGGATAGAAATCTGGCCGTTTGTTTCCACTTTAACCGAAGAAAACTTGCCTCCGAGCGATTTTAAGTAAATAGTTGCCGGCGGGTTGGTGCCTCCATTGCCCCCCCCATTGTTCAAAAGCTGTATATTAGCTTTCGGTTCGGGCCTGAAAAAAGTTATATTTAGTTGATTTAAAGGTCCAGCATCATTGTTGCACGGATTGACGCCCGTCGCTCCGCAAAATCTGTCTATTACGACACCTCTGGTGAAAATTATAGGGTCTCCTATTTTTTCATCGGGGCTAGAGTCATATATTTTATTATTGTTTCTGTCGGCAAAAAATATATATCTATCCATAACGCCTCCGAGGCCCACAAGGTCATTTTCATCAACATAAATACCATATCCTATATTGAATTTATCCCCGCCGCCAGCGGTGTCCTCTCTTACTCCAAGAGCATAAATTTGGGCCTGGCGGATCATCAGGGCCAGTTCGTAGGCCTGAGTACTGACGGTTAATTTATCATTCCATTGGCTTTGCTGAAAAACCAAAGTTGTCATAATAATAGTGGAGATTGTTATAACCACCAAAAGTTCAAGAAGAGTAAAACCCCCACTTCGCTGAAGCTTCGCGGGGCAAGCTTTTTTTAATTTCTTATAAAACATTAAAGAGCTCATGAATTTGAAACAGATCCAAACCCAAATAAAAACTTATTATGATTCCGAGAGAAAGAAAAGGCCCAAAAGGAATCTCGGACTTAATTGTAGGACTTTTATTAAGCAATGGCAAATTTATATGGGGTGCAATTTTTTTTAAAAAAAGCGCTATTAAAGAAAAAGCGGCGCCTATCCAAAAGGCCAAAACGATAGCCGATAAACCCTGTATAAACCCCAGAAAAAATCCCAGAACGGCAATATATTTGACATCGCCCAGACCCATCCAAGCGCCTTTGGAGATGAAAAAGATAAGGAGGAAGGGCAAAGTTAGGAAAATGCCCGAGACAAGAGATATGAGATATGAAGCAAGAGAAAGTGAATTATGAATTATGAATAAAGAATTATGCAAAAAAGACAAAATAAAAAGAGAAATCAAAAAAGAATCGGGAATAATAAAATGTTTTAAATCATAAACAGAAATAAGCAAGATGTTGGCGAAAATAGCAGCGATCAAAACAAAATTTAAAGATAAACCAAATTTTAGGAAAGCTAAAAGAGTAAGAACGCCTATTAATATTTCTATAATAATAGTTTCTTTGGGGATTTTACTTTGGCAATAACGACACCGGCCTTTTAAAAACAAAAAAGAAAATATGGGGAAAAGATCTTTATTTTGCAGCTGAGTGTTGCAGGAAAAACAAATTGATCGCCCTCCCAAAAAAGGCAGTCCCGTATTATATCTGTTGGCAATGACCGCCACAAAACTACCTATCGCCGCGCCGAATAAAAATATAAAAATTAATAAAAAATACTGCATTTATTTAATAATAACATCCAAACTTCGCTAAAGCTACGCTGGATAAACAAAACCCCGATTGCTCGGGGTTTTGATAGAAACAAATTACAGAGTAACTATGGACATAGTCCAATAGCGACAATAGCACCAAACTGGACTGCTGTAATATTTTTAGAGCTACCTGCATTATCAATGCACCAAGCACCAGCGCCAGCAGTCTTCAGGGGCACTGCCAAGAAATATGCTGAAGCTGTTGAACCGCATTTGGCTTCAACGTTACCATTTTTCACTATAGCGTCATCAAGATTGGCTTGTGTTTCTGATTTATTGAATACGTGAGTCGCGGGGGTTACAACGGCTATTGCTCCACAGGCAGCGGTATACGCTTGAGCGCCATAACCTCCCAAGTCATCGTAAACCAGTTCTGCGGTAGCCCGAATACCGGCAACATCGGCTTTGATAGCCGCATCACTGCCTTTTGAACGAGCAGTGTTAAGAGAAGCCAAGACAACAGATGAAAGAATGCCAATAATGGCGATAACAACCAAAAGTTCAATAAGTGTAAAACCTTTTTCTTTTAATTTAATCATATTTTTAAATGAAATTAACTAATTTCTCTCTCGAGAGAGAAGCTTGATAACGATCGACCTTTTTTATGTCCGTCAAGCTTACTCTATATTATAAACAAAGCTTATTTTTTTGTTAAAAAATGTGTGGATAACCCCATATCAGAGCAAAGCTCGGTACGGGGCAGGCCTTTTTAAGGACAAGAGGTGCTACTGACCGGTACCCCCAAAACAAGCCCCGAAAATCCTCTATTATCAACGCACCAATAATCGGTGCCCGAATAAAGAGGAACTTTGACGGCATAGGTTAAACCTGAATCACCGGCCCCACAAACCGGAATGGCAAAATCGGGAAGGTTGGCCTGATCAAGATATAAACCCGGGGCGCCATTTTCGGAATTGATATCGCTAAACATGCCATTGGCGCAAGAAATAACGGGATTACCGGTAGTGTTATAACTATTGGGTTCTTGGTTGTTAAAATAAACTTCAGCCGCCGTGCGAAAACTTGAGAGTTGCTGTTTTATTTTGGAATCGTAGGCCTTAGCTCTGGCGTTTGATAAGCTTGTTAAAATAACAGTGGACAAAATGCCTATAATAGCTATGACAATAAGAAGTTCAATCAATGTAAAACCTTTATTTTTTTCAATCATGACACAGTTGAAGCGATGTTATAAATAGGCATAAGGACTGAAGCCAACAAAATACCGACGCCAATACCCAAAGCCACTATCATTACGGGTTCAATCATACCTACCAAAGTATCAACGGCGTTCATCACTTCCCTTTGATAAAACTTGGACATGGTCTTGAGAATATTTCCGAGCTCTCCTGTTTCCTCCCCCACCCTTACCATTTGAACCAGTATATTCGGTATTTCTTCCCGCTCCCCAAGAGCTACCGAGAGAGCTTGGCCGGCTTTGACTTTGGCCGAGGCCTCATTTAAAACCTCTTTATATATCTCATTGTCTATGATAGAAGAGGTTACCTCAAGGGCCTTGAGCATGGGAATGCCGGAAAGGACCATGGTGCTCATATTGTCCGAAAAGCGGGAGAGGTATAATTTGCGGTAAAGATCGCCCACATAAGGAATATGAAGCCGGGCATTTGAAATCCACCTGCCGCCTTCCTTGGTTCGGCCGTACCAAATGAGGCCGGCTATGCCGCCAAAGAGCGCCAAAAGCATTATCATCCAATTATTGACGAATAAATCACTCACCCAAAAAACAACCTTTGTATAAAAAGGTATTTCCTGAGACGATTCCTTTATTATGGCGCCGATTTTGGGCACGATAACCGTGAACATTAAAACCATAACCGATACAAAAGTGAATATGACGAAGGCCGGATAAATGAGGGCGTTTTTGGCTTTGGACACAACTTCATAAGTGCGGTCCATATAATCAGCCAGGTACATAAAGGTCTGATCTATGTGGCCGGACTCTTCTCCGGATTTGACCATGTTGACATAAAAATCGGAAAATATGTTCGGATGTTTGGAAAGGGCGGCCGATATTGAGGCGCCGCCTTGCAAATCATCAACTATTTCAAGCAGATGCTTTCTCAAAGTGGGATTTTCCGCCTCGGTGCCTATAAGCTTAAAAATCTTCAGGGCCGAAACTTGCGCTTCAAAAAGAGTGGACATCTGTCTTGAAAGAATGACAATGTCCTTGTTGGAGACCTTGTTAAAAAAAGGAATTTTTCTGAATATGTCTCCATCGCTTTCATCCTTCGGCTTAATTTCAGAAACAATCAAGCCCCTTCTTTGCAGAGAGGCAATGGCCACATTTATATTAAAAGCTTCTATGCTGCCCTCTTCTCTCTCCTCGTTTTTATTGATTGTTTTATATGAAAAAATCATTGTTTATAGGTTTATAGCATTTTTTCCAGCGCTCGCGGGTTGGTAGAGTAGAGATAGGCATTTTCAACGCTAATTTCGCCCTTATTCACTTTTTCAACTAGGCATCTGTTGAAATCAATCATACCGTTTTCGGAGCTGGTTTCAATAACCGTATTCAGCTCATGGGTGCGCTTGTCCCGAATAAGGTTTGAGACAGCCGTATTGTTCATCATAAGCTCGTAAGCCGGAATAAGACCGCCCGAAATTCTAGGGATAAGCCGCTGGGAAAATATGCCGGAGAGCGAGGAGGCCAATTGGAGGCGAATCTGATTTTGTTGATTGGGGTGAAATGAATCAATAATGCGGTCAACCGTCTGGGCCGCGTTGTTGGTGTGCAGGGTGGAAAAAACCAAGTGTCCGGTCTCGGCCGCCGAGACCGCCGTGGACATGGTATCGGGATCTCTCATCTCGCCGACCATTATCACATTGACATCGGCCCTGAAAGAATCGTGCAAAGCGGAAGCAAAACTTGGCGTATCCATACCGACTTCTCTTTGATGAATAATGGATTTTTGGGGAACAAACATATACTCTATGGGGTCCTCTATGGTTATTATGTTTTCCAGCCGCTCATTATTTATGCTCTCCACCAGAGAGGCCAGAGTGGTTGATTTGCCATGTCCGGTCGGGCCGACTACCAAAAAGAATCCTGACTTTAGCCGGGCAAAATTATCCAAATTTTCAGGAAGATTTAATTCTGAAAGCGATGGTATTTTCTTCGGAATATGGCGCAAAGCCATGCAAATCCGTTGTTGGTCGACAAAAATATGCGTTCTGAATCTTTCTCCTTTGTGGCTGTAAGCAAAATCAGCGCTTTGAGAGGACTTGAATGTCTCTTTTTTTAAATTGGAAAGGGTCTTGCTTAAAATATTTTCCATTAAGACCTTGGTGAATTTCTGGTATTTTGAAAGAGGTATCAGCTGGCCGGAAACCCTAAGATACGGATTTCTCTCTTCGGAAATATGCAGATCCGAAGCTCCTTCTTTAATCACCAGTTCTATAAGCGCGTCTAATTCTTCCATCCCGTTAGTTTTTAAATAATAAATAAAATCAATGGTGCGAGTCCTTTATAATTTTTAATACTTCCTCCACCACCTCGGACGGCGTGGCCGCCGATTTGACTATATAACTGGAAATGCCGAGCTTTTGGGATTCATTTATGTCCTTTTCATCGCTTTGGTTGGTGAGCATTATAACCGGAATTCCCTCCCCAAGTTTGGATTTGCGCATTTCTTTCAGGACATCCAAACCGCTCAGACCCGGCATTACAATATCCAATAATATAAGATCAACTTTTATTCCAGCCCGCATTTTTTCCAAAAACAATTCTCCCGACTTGCAGGCCTCCACCGAAACATCGCTGCCACCGAATTTGGTCGCATACATATCAACCAAAAAATCATCATCGTCCACTATTATTATTTTGTATTTTTTTTCTTCTTCGGACATAAAGTAAATTATACATTGACACGGCTTATATTGCCACATTACAAACTGTTATATTCCTCAAACGGAATGATTCTTTCAAAAACCTTTATGAGGGCGTCGTCTTTCATGGTCAGCATACCTTTTGATCTGGCGTATTTCCAAATTTCTTGCTCGGTTGGATTTTTTAAAATAATTTGCTCCATTTCTTTGTCAATTTCCAACACCTCCATCACTGCCACTCGACCCTTAACGCCGTTGGGGCAATTGGGAGCCGGAGAAATTTCATAAACCTCTTTACCGAATTTAATTTCTTCTTTATAAATTTCAGGCAAATCCTCAAACTGCTTGTCTATCATCATTTTTATGCTAGCGTTAATCGGTATGGGTTTGCCGGCACCAGGGCAAAATGATCTGGCAAGCCGCTGGGCAATAGCCAAAACTAGAGTGGGGGCAATGAGGTAAGGATCCACTCCCATATCAATGAGGCGAGGAATCACTCCTATAGCATTGTTGGTGTGAATGGTTGAAAAAACCAAGTGTCCAGTGAGGGCGGCCTGAATAGCCAGCTGG
>ERZ1292629.2036-Hain-H43-01um-R1-2036-length-18136-cov-7_pt2 | contig 12544 bp, 28 predicted proteins | sample MGYA00564399_ERZ1292629 | MGnify/ENA primary metagenome ERZ1292629 (study PRJEB36523, sample SAMEA6512636) | groundwater metagenome | collected 2019-01-08 | study: AquaDiva: Metagenomics assemblies of 32 groundwater samples | reverse complement strand
TTGAATTTACAGGTAACAACTATATACTATTATCAAGTTAATGGCACAGATATGCTTGGAAATGCATATAATTCAGCTATAAGAAGTATTACAACACAAGCTGGTGGAAGTAGTGGTGGCGCCGGTGGACTCTATTTTTCAGGTGGTGAAACTGTTATAAATGAAACACAACCACTTGATGTTTCTTCAATCCGAGCTTCACGAACAGAGAAAACCTTTTTATTCATTGCAGTGTTCCTTGGTATTATATTAATCTTCAGTATTTTTGTTTTTAATAAATCAAACAAATAAAGGTGGTGGACATACTCTTTCTGTATCCTGCTTCATGTCCACCATACTTTTTTTAATGAAAGAATGCCATGTTTAGCATTAATACCCTGCCTTTTAGTATCAAACTAGGGGTTCTTTCATAGTTAATAAAAACTAACCTATAAATAAACAAGTGTCTGTTTAGTAATTTAAGTTATATATAAAAAGCATGGTTTTTTATGGGGGTGTTTATTTATTCAATTTTTTATACTTGCTCCATCTTTGAAAATAACCTAACCGCTTCCTGGCACTTTTGTCCTTTCCACGTTTCCCATGCTTCTTTTTGTTTTTTAAACCAGCTTTGATTCTTTCGGTTAGCCTTTTCCGTTCTTGTTCCGCAACCCAGGAAAAGATTGCAATCAACAGACCACCTAGCCCCTCGTCTCTTGTATCAAGCCAACTTTCTTGTAAGGATTTTAAATAGATATGGTTTTGTTTGAATATGTTAAGATAGTTTAGGGTGTTTAAAATACCCTCTCTGCTAAATCTGTCTAAAGACCATATTAAAACTACATCGAACTGATGCGTTTTTGCTTCTTGCATCATGATCTGGAAGTTTGGTCTGTTGCTATTTCCGCCAGACGCATAATCAATATACTCTTTTTGCACTTCAAAGTTAAGAGCTTTTGCTAAATCCCGAAGTGGTATTAACTGATTATCTATATTTTGTCTGTCTTCATCTGTACTTACTCTGCAATAAATAACCGCTTTCATTTTTCTTTATTTGCATTCTTCCAGATTTTATCTTGATAATATTTACGGCACTTAATCCCCCACTCCTCAACTGTTCCATTATGAACATGCTTAAAATTAGTTCGATAACCTTTCCAATGGTATTTCGAGTTTGTTACTCTTTTAGTATGTCTGACACTTATTATGGAATTAGGTGTCAAGCCATGTTCAGTATATAAAAAATCAACACTAGGAAATATATGTGCGATGGTTGTCACCTTTCTCCATGCTGGATATGTTCCAGTTTTCCCCATGATTATATATGTCATTATGAACTTCAATAACTACACTAACTACACTAACTACACTAACTACACTATATACACTATATACACTATATATTGTATTACAATAATTATTTAATAATTGTTTTGATTTCCTAATATCTATGATATAATTTATTGCGGTGACCTACACCATGGAATTCTCTCTATTTATTTGAACTGGAGAGTCCCATGCGTAAAATGAATCGAATGTTCCATCTTCATAAACAATCACAAATTCATGTTTGCTTTTATCTAAGTTTAAAACAACATTAAGATTATGTGGAGTTAGTATTTTTTGAAAAAAACTTATATCTATTTCATTTAAAGAACCAATTACCCACTGCCTTGTATTATTTCTTATATCTTCATTGAGAGAACTGGCTTCTTGTGTTGCTAAGATTGAGAAGAAGCTATATTTACGACCTCTTTTCAATATCTGTTTCAACCAATAAATACTACTGAATGAATCATCTGTGCTATTAGGAGCTAATAAATCGGCTTCTTCTATGATTATAACTGGCGGGGGAAAAGAAAAATCATTCTTTCTTGCTGAATCTCTGCGTTTTAAATAAATATCTCTCATTATCTTTCCTGCATATAACGGGTAGTATTTATCTTCCTGGTGAAAGTTAATCACAACTATTTTCCCTTTTTGTAGCTCAGGAATGAAATTTCTTCTGTGGTGATTGTTTCTTGTGTCACAAAAAGCATTATCTTCATAAGCCATTGCAAAATTGTTTGTCAAAGATAGCTTTGAACTGTAATTGACAAAGTTATCTAGTTTAAACATATAATCTGCTGGTAATCTTTTAAACTCTGTCAAGTTAGTAGGCAAATCATTTAAAGCTTTAAACAACTTGTCTAAATCCTCTGCACAACCTGGATTAGATTTAATTAAGAAAGACAAGAATTTAGAAGCTCCGACTCCCATTCCAATTGTTGCAAAATCTCTAGTAGTAAAATTATCAACCGAGAAACCAAAGGGTCTGTCATGAGGATGGCTTTCTTCAAGTATAAACTCTGGTGCATAACATACAAGGTTATCGAATCCGAATGGTTTTTCTCCTTGGTCATAAAACAAATTCTCAGGTGCAGTATTAGGGAACCTTGATAATTGATGGTCTTCTGACTGCATGTCAAAGATAACTGCTGGTCTCGGCTTTCTGTATCTTTTAGCATAGAAACCGAGAACATAACTATATATTCTTTTCAATAATACTGTCTTTCCAGCTCCTGATTTAGCAATCAATCCCCATGCTCCTGAATACTTATCATACGGCATACAGATAATCTTATCTTTATTCATGCCCTTATAACTATTCATACCTAATGGGATTTTATTTACCTTAGTAAATAAATTCACTTGCTGGTCTTCTATTGAAACTAATCGCATTTTAAAAGCACTTCATACATACATCTTGAATCATAAACACATCCACTGCCCCACAGATTCTACATTTTTTATACATAATGTCTCCCAAATTCCTTATTTAATCCAATTAATAAAAAAACTATAAAAATATAACATAAAAATAATAATCCCAAATCTTCTAAAAAATTAAATTTTAATAATCCCAAATCTTCTAAAAAATTAAATTTTTTTGATAACAACAAAGAAAATATCTTAATAATAAAAAACACAGCTAATGATAAAAGTGCATCAATCTTTTTATATTCACCATAATACTTCCAATCTTCAAATTTTAAATATTTTTTCATTCAGACAGCATCTCCTTTTTCTTCTACAACCACTATTGTATCGTTATGGTTACCACCATGTGCAACCAGTAAAATTTCTACAATTTCATAATTCCTACTCTTTCCAAGACCATTACTTGACCATCCAAAAGACAAGCATAGTCCTCCTGGTTTAATTACTCGTGCAATAGAATCTTTCCAATTTGACCATACACTTGATTTAGTATCATGCAATACAAGACCTATATTATCATAGCACTCTTTTAACTGTCTAGGACTATATGGAGGGTCAAATAAAACACCATCAACAGAGTCATCATGGAATTCTTCTAAGTATTTTAAAGCATCTTTCTGATAAGGATAAGGAAATGGGTCTAGCCACAATCCTTCCTTTTTGTATTTAACAATAATTTCAACGATTGGTTTTATTTGGAATGTTCTTAAATTTGGCATAGCCCATTTTCTACTAATTTTCATTCACATATCACATCTTTTTATTGTATAATTTTAAAAAATAAATATATAAATATATGTTCCCACAGAACAGGATTTACCCCTTCTGCTATTAACACTACAATCAATAAAATCATTAAAATAATAAATACTACTATTATTTTAAACAACAGATTATTTAATTTCATTCAGTCTCCACCTTTTCTTCTTCAACAACTTCTTTTTCTTTCTTATCTTCCTTTTTATTATATCTATTATATTTCATTAAGAGTTTAATGTTGTTAAATGATTCTTTCCTTAACTGCACAAGATACTTGGATTCAGTCAACGCATTCTCAAACTCTTTCTTAAACCCATCTGATATTTGTAAAGCTTGAATATACTCACCTCTCTGCTTTGCTTTGTCATAATCATACCATGCTTCAAGGATTGGTTTTCCTCTTATCTTGAAATTGAAAAGATGATAAAATTCATTTTCAATATACTCAAGATTCTTTTCCTGTTCGTCTATTTCAGCGAATTCCATTTTCCACCTATTTTAATAGTTATTAAACTATTGAATTACATCCTCTTGCTTTGTCCTGGTTTAATGAACTTAGGCAAGACTTCTCTGTATATTTTACCCATTTGGTCTATTCTTTGACTAAACATTTCTTCATACTTAGTTTCAAGCTCAGTTATTCTACCCATCTTTTCAGCCAACTCATTCCTTAAATCAGTATTCTCCATCTTAAGTGTGATACTTTCTTCCATGATTTGTCTATTAATAACATCAATATGATTCAATACTATTGTATATCCCTCAAACACAAACTGCTTAAAATGTTCTAAATCTATCCTGTTACTTTTCTTAAACATTGATGACTTAGACATAATATAGTTTTTGCCTGTGTTCACATCGTGTTTAATATACCTATCAGGATTCATATACTCTTCTTCAATCTGTGTCTTTCTTCCATCGGATAAATCAATCATTATCTTAGGTTTAAAGATACTCGGTTCAGTTGGATTTGATTGTGTTACTTGCCAAAAGATAGCTATTCCTATAAAAAAGAATATCACCAATAATAATATTAATCCTGCTATTGCCATAATATCACCTTTCACATTTTTCTTTATGAATCGGACATAAATATCTATTATCATTTTTTACATCAAATACAAAAGAACATAATAAAGTTAGAATACTAATGCAATATATTTCTTGTTTAAATCCACATGGATATTCTAATTTTATATACAACATTTCATATCACCTCAAGTATATATCTTTTCCATTGGTGGCTTACTTTTCCACCACATAACTATAAATAATGCATTACTAAATATTAAAAGAAACATCATGATACTTAATACAGACTTATCATTTTTTAAATCTGTGTTCTCATAAGTTATTGTCCCCTCTTTAAATATACAACTTTCAGATGCGTTGTTTAATGCAGAGTTCTGTGCTAATAACTCAGCATACTTTTCATTTGCAATACAAACAGAAGATTGAACCATCTGTGTCTTTTGCACTCTGCAATTTTCAAGTTTGTCTTCATACTCTTTTGCTTTTTCAACAGCAAGGTCAAACTTTTGTATCATAACTGATGCTAATTCATTACAGTATAATGGCACGATTGCCTTGCACTCTTCCACTGTTGCTTTCACACCTGAACTTTCATTGATCACAGAAACAGGACAATCATACTTCATTTCTCCTTGAACATCGAGAACTTTCCCTATTGTAGCTATATAAGTGTTTTTAGCAAAGTCAATCTGCACCGCATTTGATACATTAGAATATCTAATCCTAAAACCCTCAACATATTGAGCAGTTGCTCTTTTCTCGCACTTATTACAGGTTTTATTTTCTGCTTTGACATTTATCTCGCATATACCTGAGTTATAAACAAACTCTTCACCATTTGATAAATCTTTTTGTATTATACATTTGTTACTTGAAATGTTGGTATTATTAGCCAAGCATAGAGCTGAGATATAACAATAATCCTGAGAAATGTTTTTAAATTCTCCTGGGTTTAAAGTCATGTTTAAATTAATAACTGTAGAATTGAAAGCACAAACGTCTGTTCCATTTGTACTTGAATTTATATAACATATCCCGGGATTAATATATGTTTGTCCTCTTGCTATTGCTCCAAGTGTTGCTAAAATAACAATAAACAACACAAACCAAAATACCAACTTATTAAAAGATTCTTGTTTCATTTTACACCCACTATTTTATTTTTTTTAACTTCTATCTCATGATATTCTAAATCGTATTTTGATATAAACTCAGTCATGTTTTCCACTCTGCCAATGTATAAACATCGCGAACTGCTATTTGATGCATACATGAAAATAGGTGTGACATTCTTAGTCTGAATTATAGACATATTATAAGTGCCTTTTTCATAAACAAACATTCCTTTTATCTCGTCTTGAAACGTGAAATTAAACTCATTGAACCTGTAATTAATGCAGTCAGTATAATTCATTAAATGAGGATTTGGGTTATTGGGTAAAATAAAAAACAATATCGAAACTATTATTAAAAAAGATACAATTAATGCAATATGTTCTTTTAGATACTCTTCTGATTTACCTTTTTTATTCATTTTATCCCTCTTTTATTATTATCGTTCATTTACTCCTCTCCCATTTTTTCTTTGATTTCTTTATATCTTTCAAAGTCAGTAATAATTTCAATGCCACCAAATTCCATTTTAGTTAGATTATTATGCAAAAATTTTCTCATTTTGTCTCTTTCTTTATCAAAAAAATCATTAAATCCAGATTTATCTATATTGTTACATTGAAATGAATATGCCATAAATAAATCAGATAGTAATGTTTTGTTTATTATTTGTTTTGTGAGGGATTTTTCAATCGAACATAATCCATCATTAAAGTCCTGTTGCATTACTTTTAGTGTGTTCTTTATGTCCTCAATAATATGTTTTTTTATTGTGCCATATTTAACAATATCTCTTTCGTTTATCATATCTATATGTGTTTTTATTAGAGTATTTATTTCTTCTTTCTCTAAGATACTTTTTTTTAAGTTTTCTTCTATTTTATTCTCTTGAAGTAATAAAAGGGAGACATGTTTTTCCTTTTCTTCTATTTTTCTCAAAAGAGCTTCGGTTTTCTCCTCACTTAATTTTAATTTTTCTTCTAATTCAAAAACCTTTAATTGTAAATATCCTTCTTTCATTTTATCCTCTCACAATTATCACATTCATAAATTAATTCTGTTCCGAATCCAAACCATCGCAATATGAAAAAACATTTTATAGTTCGTAATTTCATATAAACTTCTGGAACTTCTCTATTGCATTTTGCACATTTCATATTATCAATCCTCCTATAAAACCTAGAGCAAAATATACAACACCAACCAATATAATCGGAATGATAATTAAATCCAAAAGCAGTGTTGATAATAAAGCTCTTTTGTTAGTGAAAAACAACACAAAAAAATTAATTAATAATGTTGTTGATGCACCTACTATAAAATGCCAGTGAGGTTGAATATATGAATCAAGCACCATAGATGTCGGGTTCCTCCAAATATTCTCTCGTCTTTTTTATATCTGTTGCTCTGCTCTTTGCTGATTTATCTGTTCGCATTTCTTCTTTCAATAATTCAACTTGAGCCATTTCCATAGGTGACTTTGTTTTATATGGTGAAAAGTGAGAACCACCAACCAACCCATAACCAAAATCCTGAATGATTTTAAACATCTCAACAAGGGTTTCACCTTTAAAATCAGCTCTGACATCGTCAAGATTCTTTGCATTAACTAAATATCCATAATGATATTGCTTTGGTGGTTCAATCTGTAAATCACGTCTAGGATCAGTAACACTATTCCATGATTTTAAAGTTGAAAAAGAGCATAATGCATAAGGATAATTCTCGTCTGCTTTATAAAAAAATAAATAGAACGAAACCTGCTTCCAGAGTTTCATTCCGTCCTTTTCCATCGCATACTTTCTCAGGTGTTCTATTATCTCATGCCTTAATTTTATCTCGGATGGTTTCTTGAAAATCATAAAAAGCAATATCAATAATAAAATAATCGTGGTCAATAAAAAGAACCACATCCAACCGTTTTGTTTTTGAACAACTGAAGTTGAAACTAATGTTGCATTCTGTTTTAACTGCAGATTTTCCTCACTTAAATTCTGGATTTGCTTTGTCTGTTTTTCTATTGTTTGTGTTGGCTCAATCACATACTTTTTATAGACGTAAAACCCACCAACTGATATTAATATTAATATGATAATGTAAAATACCCAAGCATAGTTTTTGACCGCCATTTATAAAACTCCTCGCATGCTTTTGAATTTATCAAGTTTGAGTTCTATATTAGTATATAATATTTTGATTTGCTCATGCAATTGTTTAATCATTGTTTGACCTTTCTTTGTGATTCTTATTCGGTGTGGATTATTTTCTTTATTGATTGAAACTAGACCTTGTTTTTCCATTGATAATAAATTTTTATAGACTGTATCCCTAGTCATATCTTCAATCCTCTTTGTAATTTTATACAGTTCTGACACAGTTGCACTGTTAAATCCAAGGTATTGGTAAAACTCCTGCTTCTCGAGATATTCCAATACTTCTTTTTTCTCTATTTTTCCAAATTTCATTCATTCACAAAATTAAAATGCTTGCCTTGATATTTTAAATGCAACCATTCATGATTGCAAGTTTCGATAACTTGAGAGTATGTTCTATCTCTAACATAAACACAAAAAAACCCCTTATCAAGATGAGCAATTCCTGTTAATCCATTAACAGCATCAGAGTCATTAAATTTTGTATTAAACTCTTTTTCATAATACATTTCAAACTGACTTAATTTTGATTTTAATTCTGTATTCTCTTTGTCTAATTTATACCAACTGAATAAAGTTATTTCTGCAATAATGCAAACAACAATAAATAATAATACACCAAAAAGTTTATTGTCGATTATCTTCCCTCTCTCTTAATATTTTCATCATTTTACCAAAATGTATGATGCAATACCCCTGAAAAAGACCTGCTCTTTCACAATTCCTCTTTAATTTAGGTGCATAATATTCACACATTTAAATCATCTCTTAATACTTCATGCCAATACCAGTCCTGAAACTGACAATATAATTTATTAAAATTCTGATTCATTTTTTAGCTTCTGATTATATTTTAAAACACAAAACTTGTAAAATTCTTCTTCGTCTAACTGTGAAAATTCTTTGCATAACTCTTTTTTATAAGACTTAATAAACACAGGCAATGATAATTCAAAAAAGTTTCTTGAATCAACTTTTGGTTTATTTGTTTCTTTACGTTTCATATTATCACCTTTTTATTAATAATGAGGGAAAAGAGGGTGTGTTCCAAACCCACATAGACATGATTGTATCTATCCGAGGGGAAAAGAATCCTCATTTCTGTCCTCATTCACTTGGATGTATATCTGCCAAGTCAGACAAATCATCTTCATAATCCATGTTCAATAACCTTTCTTCTTCTAACAATTCTTTAAAGACCTCATTGTTTTTTATCACACGTGCATATTTATTTTTCATTGTTTAATCACCTATTTTTAACAATTTTATTAATTCCATCATATCCTTATCAGTTAAAAAATACATTCCAAATTTATTATATTCTTCCTCAAGTTCAGCAATCCATTCTTCCCTGTTCATTCAGGCATCACCTTTTCGAGTATTTTAGATATTTCTTTTCTTGTTTTACCTTGTTTTATAAGAGAAGTTACTCTATTACTATCCATATATTTATCTTTAATTTTCTTCAAATAACCTTTTTGGACTAATTTGTTCAGTACTTCTTTAATTTCGTTTTCGTTCAGTGCTTCTTTACGTTTCATATTATCACCTTTTTTTCTTTCAACAATTCAATTAATTCTTTGCAATCTATTCTATCTAACAAAACCGAGCCATATCCGTAGTATTCTTCATAAAGATATTTAATCCATTCTTCTCGTGTCATTCAGGCATCACCCTTTTTTTCTTTAACATTAAATCTGGTTTGGCAGTTTCTGCAAAAAACTTTACTCCTATCTTTCCAATTATACCAGTCTTTATCTTGTGGATAGGATAATGTTTTAAGAAAACATTTTGGACATTGTTTTTTTCTTAAATCCATAGTTTGAAACCCACAGCTTTACCTTTTATTAATTTATTTTTATTTTATTAATTTATTTTAATATAATTATAACAAATTAATACAATAAATACGATAAATGATGCAGATATTTCCTGTTCACATAATCCACATCTCATTCAGGCATCACCCTTTTCTTTTGTTTTGTTAATTTTTCATGCCAACATAAATCACAATAATGTTTATCTCCATCACTATAACAATACCAATCTTCGTGAGTTTCTGGCGATTCTCCACAATCATCACATTGTTCTACTTGTTCCATACAAAGAGGACATTCTAAAGCATCTATTTCTCTTAATCTAATTTTATCACATCCCATTTTTCAAACCTCATAAATTTTATCTGACAAATCATAAGCTAATTTTATACAATGCTGACCAAACCAGAGCCAAAACTTTATCATATACCAAAATAAATTTATAAGCCCGATCGCATAAATTACGGCTTCTATTATGTAACTAATTGTTTGTGTCATATTAAATGTATGAACCCTTGGTCATACCCAAACCATCTTCCTTCTGTATTGCCTTTTTGTAATTCTTGTTCAGATATTTTTCCATTGGTTTTTTGTAAAATTGTGTTTACGTCCATTTTTTTAATTTTTTCTTGCTTAAATAAATCCATTACTATATCGTAGTAATTGTTATTGTTAAGTGATGATATACCAAATGCACCAAATGCACTATGTTTGTATTCATCTCCCATATGGGGGGGTGAATAGGAAGTACGTGCATTTGGTGCATTTGGTGCATTTTGGTTTAATTTTAAGCCCAAAATCCATGTGTCTGTTATGTTTTTAATGGTAGAATGCTTAATTTCGTAGCCTTCTCTTTCAACAACTTTCGAAAATTCTTTTTTTCCTATTTCCCTGCGTTTTAATTTTTTAAGATATTGTGTATATTCCAAAAAAAATCTACTATAAGGTATTTCTGCATTAACATCTTCTTCGTAGAAAGTCTTAATAAAGAGAGAGATTGGATTGCTTGAGAGGATATACTTTTCTTTTCTATCTTCAATAGTTCCGTCATGCGTAAACTTTCGCTCTTTATACAATCGCATAAGGATTACTGCGCATTTTGACGCAAGAGCATCATATTCCCAATCAGGAACGGAATCAATTATATTACTTTCCTCAGTAAACTTTTTAGGGAAGTCTACTATAAGCCATCGTCTATAAAAACCATCTGTTTGGTCTGTTGTCATTGGCAGGGAATTCGTTGCGATGACTATTTTAGCGTAGTTATAGTCATCGAAGCCCTGCTTACCTTTAAACTCAAAGTCGATAAGGTCTTGTCCAGTCAGGCGTTTTATAATATCTGTCTTTTCTAAAACATTAAAATTGGTTTCTCCCATAAGGCAAACCAGTTTTTTATATAGCTTTGTTGTATGAAAGTTATTTTCTGTAAGTTTATCCAGGTTAGCAGAACCCACATTCAAAACCCCAATAAACTTTGTCAAAAGCTCCAGGAACTTGCTTTTCCCGTTGCTTCCCGAGCCAATCAAAACAAAAAGCCTATGGATTGGGTAATCTGACAGGCAACAATATGCCAAGATTTCAAAAAGAGTTTCTGACTGGTTGTCAACCCATTCCGAAAAGATATGCGAAATTTGAGGGGTTTCTGTGCGTTCTGTAAGATTGTGTGGTATAGGATTAGTAAAAAACCATTCAGGGCTACTTTCTCGCTTTTCTCCAGTTACCAGATCAAACACACAATTTTTAAATTGCACCCAATGTTTAGGTGCGTCTTTCGGTATGTTTTTTCTACCTGTGCGTTTTAAGGCTTCTATAATCTCGCCTTTGACTTTTGACGAAATCGTATTATATTGGAAACTTTTGTCTATCATGTTAATTAAATCTGTTTCGTCTATTAGTTCATAACAAAGGGTTTCAGTATTCCAAAACCAAAATAATTGTTTTCTATCATAAAAAAAAGGGTTTTGCTCGTAAAAGTTCTCAGCAAGTTTAAGCCTGTTGTCCAGACCTGCAAAGTTTAAACGGTTTTCTTTCATTCTCAAATCTTTAAACTCTTTTTCAAGTTCTTTGCTTTTAAACGGGTAATCTTGTGTATCTATCCAAGTTTTAATTTCGCTATCTTTTAGTTTCGAGAAGTCGGGCATATTGAAAGATTCTGTAATCTGAATTTTATTATCAGCTAACAAATGCGCAAACGCATTATACCATAATTGCCCCGTTGCGTTATACGTTCCGATTAAAAGTTTTTCATTCATTTTCTTTTATTTCTTTCAGCTTATCATAAGGGAGCTTACCCTCATACAACCAGTGCGCTATATGTAGGCATTGGGTGAATGTGTACTCAGTAAAAAGGTATTTATGCAATACCTCACCGAGTATGTTTTCGGTTACTGAATAGGGATAAATCAAACCACCCATTTTATTTATTCTCCGTCTCTAGCTCGGAACTCGAAAGGTTGTTTAACAGGCGTTACGGGTTGCCCGATTACGCAATCTTTTCCTTTGACGTTCAGGATAACAAGCCCAACAGAAACGCCGAGCCATTTAATTGTGTCCATGCCTAGAATTGACATATTCTGTAAGGTCATTTTATTCATGCGCCACGTTTTAGTTTTCCCGTCAATTTCAACAGGCACAGCAAGTTTTTTACCGAATTCGTTCTCGTCCATCTTTCCAGCGCCAATTATAACACATTTTTTAGACGGGCTCTCCTGAACCATTTTTACGTTGATGTAATCCCCTTCCAATGCTTCGCTTATATTCATGTTCTTTTTACCTCGCTTTTTTTTTGAATACGCCATAATAGAAAATACTTTTATCTTCTATTATGACGCCATCAATTCTTAGACTGCTATTCATTTAAACCATCTCTGCCCGTAACGTTCAAACTCAATATGCCAACTTAATTGTTTTATTGTCATTTTTTCACACCTC
>ERZ1292629.3311-Hain-H43-01um-R1-3311-length-12545-cov-8_pt1 | contig 12545 bp, 14 predicted proteins | sample MGYA00564399_ERZ1292629 | MGnify/ENA primary metagenome ERZ1292629 (study PRJEB36523, sample SAMEA6512636) | groundwater metagenome | collected 2019-01-08 | study: AquaDiva: Metagenomics assemblies of 32 groundwater samples | reverse complement strand
TAATTGGTTGGAAATGAAGAGATTATCGTAGTTGCCCGAAGGGCATTAACTTGTTTGAACTTATTTACCTACCTAATTTTGAGAACAAAAAATAAATAGATCTTTCGCATTCATAGAAACATTTAAATAATACTATCATCTAAATGATAGTATGGATATTGAAACATTAAACCCGCATGTTATGAAAATATTGATTGCTGCAAGAAAGAAAGATAGCATCAGTGCTATTTCAAAGAGAATTTTATTATCTTACGGATGGACGAATAAGTGGATTCATGAGTTAATTAGTGAAGGCATATTCAAAGAGGTATGGAGAGGAGTAATTTTAGAAAATAGCAATAATTACAAGAAACTAATAAGATTAATTAAGGAAGCAGTTGGAGAGGTTTCTTTTTATTATTACTTTTTAAAATTTTCAGGATTGGCTTATTGCTTGACTAATACTGATGCAGTATATGTTTGGACAGATGGAAGATATAATATTGCAAGATACAGAGACTATTACCCTATTTATGTAAAGATAAAAAAATCAGATTATGATCAGTTTTTAGAATATGCAGTTCAATTAGAATTACAAATAAACAAAGGGAAGGGTGTATTTTTTGTTCCTTTAATAATGGAAAAATTTAACTTTGAAGAAAGAAAAGGATATAAGGTTGAGCCTTTGAAAGAGACCATTTCATTTATGAAAAAGAATTTTTACAATTTTCAGCCTGCTTTGGAGATGATTCAAGATAAATATAATAAGAGGTTAAATGTTAAGTATCAGGAGGCGAAATTAATCTAAAATGGAATCTCTTATAAAAAAAGAAAATGAAATTTTCAGAATATTACAATTACTGAAAGACCAAGGGCCGGAATTTATTGTTGTTGGGGGATATGCGGTTTCTTCATATAAGCATCGATTTTCAGTTGATGCAGATATTGTGATATCAATAGGGTCTATTGAATCTTTAGAGAAAATCTTAAACAAAGAGGGTTTCAAGAAAACTATTTCTAAAGACTTATTGGGGCTTTATTTATCTAAGTTTGTGAGATATGAAAAAGATGAAGCTAGTTTGGATATTCTTATAGGGGCGCTTGCTTCAAGGCAAACAGGAGCATCATTTAGTTTTGAATTCTTGAAGAAAAACTCTAGATTGAGAAAAATAATCGGGATTGAAAAAGAAGTCGAATTACTTGTGCCTGAAAAAGAGATACTTATTGCTATGAAGATTCATTCCGCAAGATTAACTGACTTTCGTGATATTGCTGCTTTGTCAAAGGATTCAGATTTGGAAAAAATAAGAAGATATCTTTTTATTGGAGATTTGAATGTTTTGAAGTCTAATTTAAAAGAACTCAATAAAGCTGCTAAAGACCCTAAGTTTATTGATGCTTTCAAAGGGGTTTTTATGGAAAAGAAGTTTGATGTAGATATTGCCAAAGTAGAAAGAATAAGCCTCTTGGGAGAGGAGATTTGATTTGGGGTTTTGAAGAATATACTTCTTTTTTCATGTTAGTTTGGCATGGCTTTCAGCCATGAAATGCGGGCGCTAGGATTTGAACCTAGGTAAGCACTAAGCTAACGGATCTTGAGTCCGTCCCGTTTGACCGCTCCGGCACGCCCGCTTAAGATTCATAAAAATCTCGGAGTTTTAAAGTTATTGTTTAAAGTGCGAAACAATTTCCAAAAGCTTTTGCTTATCGATCATTCTTAAAAAGCACAAAATGTATTTTAAGCTTATATGCATTTGAGTAGGTGGTTTGTAGATGATAAATTAATGGTTTAAGAATAGGATTTCTTTAGGATTAATAACTTGCAAATCCTATTTCAAAGCATATCAGACAAACGATTAAATTATTATTAATTATGAGATAGCTAACCCAGAAAGCTTTTTAAATGCCCTTTATTATGCAATTCTGAAGACGGTCATAGTAGCTAGGAAACACCTGTTCCCTTTCCGAACACAGAAGTTAAGCTGGTTACGTCGGCTGCGTTAGTCTCCTACAAGAGGTGAAACACCGATGCTGTCTTCTTTATTTTTTTCAGGATTTCTTAGAAGTATAAAATTAGAAGTATAAGATGTTCTTCCGCTGTTTTAGAAAATTAAGTCTTTGCAGATTTTATATAGGTTTTTATAGCTTATAATATTTATATGCTTATGAAAAAAGGACTTTCTAAAACTGAAGCGTCTGAAAAGATAAGTAATTTTTTCAAGCAAAAAGAGTTTTCTTCTGAGGAGGCGCGAAAAACAAAACGCCTCGCCATGAAATATAATCTTAAGTTAGGAAGGCATCGCAGATTGTTCTGCAAAAAATGCTTTTCTTTTTTGAGAGGAAAGACAAGAGTAACAAAAGTGCATAGGATTATTGAGTGCGGGAAGTGCGGGGCAGTTAATAAGCAAAGAATAAGGTTTAAATAAAATCTTTTCTTAGATATAAGATGCAATCTAAAAAAGTGATAGTGATAAGCTTGGGCGGCTCGCTCATAGTGCCTGATAAAATAGATTTTGTGTTTTTGGAAAATTTTAAGAAAACACTTCGAAAACATTATAATAGATATAAATTTGTAATTGTTTGCGGTGGAGGGTCAATTGCCCGCAAGTATATTGATGCATTGGCAAGGGAAAATAAGTCAGAAGAAGAGCTTTCTTTGGCAGGAATTAGAGCAACAAGAATGAATGCTCTTTTTATGATGCAATTTTTTGGCAGGGAAACGAATAGTAAATTGCCTACGAATATGGAAAAAGTTGAGGCAAATTTACATAAAAATAAGGTTGTTTTTTGTGGGGCATTGCGTTATGCGCCAAAATCAACTTCAGATAGCACTGCAGCTAAGTTAGCGAATTATTTAAAAACAGATTTCATAAATATGACTAACATCAAGGGGCTTTACACTGCAAATCCTTTAACTCATAAAAATGCAAAATTTATTCCTCGCCAAACATGGAAGGAATTTGAAAAGCGCGTTCTAAAAATTGATTTTAAAGCAGGGCAGCATTTTGTTCTTGACCAGCAAGCAGCGGTTCTGATTAGAAAGCATAAGATAAAAACATATATCGTTGAAAAGGAGCTCTCAAATTTAGATAAAATTTTGAATGGAAATAAATTTATTGGGACAATAATAGAGGGATAAAATGATTAACACAAATAATATCGAAGAAGCAAAAAAGTTGATTGCCCAGGAGAAAAAACCTATAATGGTTATGGCGCAAAATGATGAATTTAATAGGAAAGTTCTTGAATACGGCAAATTTGATGTTTTGGTCTCTGCTGAAAGGGGAGAGAGAAAAAAGTCGGCAAGGCAGATTGATTCGGGATTTAATCATGTTCTGGCAGCAATTGCTGTAAAAAAGAATATTGCGCTCGGAATAGATTTTAATGAGATTATGGGCTGGAATAAGAAAGAGAAAGCTGAAAGACTCTGCAGGATAATTCAAAATATAAAAATCTCCAGAAAAGCAGGGGTGAAAATTGTTGTCATAAACGCAGAAGATAAAAAGGCAGTTTTCAATATTTTAATCTCACTTGGCGCCTCAACTGCCCAGGCCAAAGAAGCAATATCTTTTTAATCCCCAGATTATTAGATATACTATGAACAATAATGCGCACGAAACAGAGGGCATGCGGGAATTGATTGAGTCTATCTCTCCTATTGAGCAGAAAGTAATTCCATATATTAATCTAAATTTTGAAGAAATCATTGAAAAATCAGGGCTTGACAGAACTTCTGTTTTAAGAGCTTTGAAATTTTTAGAAAATAAGGGAGTTTTGAAATTAACTACTACAATTAAAAAAATAATTAATTTGGGAATCAATGGATTATATTACAAAAAAAATCATCTTCCTGAACGAAGACTTCTTGCGTTTTTAGAAGAAAAAAAGAATTTGCCCTTGGAAGAGGCAAAGAAAATCTCAGGATTATCGGACAATGAATTTAAGGTTTCGTTAGGAGTGTTAAAAGAGAAAGCTTTAGTTAATTTGGCTAATGGCAGGCTGTCTTTAAACGCTTCAAGAGAGGAGATATCTAAAAAATCTTTAGAAGAACAAATGCTTGATGCTCTGCCTATTGATCCTGACAAGCTGGCACCTGAGCAGAAATTTGCAATTGAAAACCTGAAGAAAAGGAAAGAGATAATTGAAATTCAAGAAAAAAATGAGGTTAGTTTTGAATTGACGGAAATTGGAAAAAAAATTGCTGGAAGAGAAATAAAAAATGATTTTATTGAAGAAGTAACTCCTGAAATAATAAAAAACTGGACAAAGGGAAAGAAATTTAGAAGATATGATATTCAAGCAGTTGTGCCGCGGATCAATGGCGGAAAAAAGCATTTTGTTAATCAAGCAATAAATTATGGAAAAAGAGCATGGCTTGATATGGGATTCAAAGAAATGACTGGCGCAAAAGCAGTTTCTTCTTTCTGGAATTTTGATGCCCTATTTACTGCGCAGGATCATCCAGTCCGAGAGATTCAGGATACTTTCTTTATTAAAGATGCTGAAGCGAAATTGCCTGATAAAAAAATAGTTGAAGCTGTAAAAAAATCGCATGAAACAGGGGTTGGCGGGAGCAAGGGCTGGCGGTATTTATGGAATGAAAAAACTTCCCAAAAAGTTTTAATCAGGACGCATACTACCTGCCTTTCTGCACAGACGCTTGCAAAACTGAAAAAAGAAGAGCTGCCCGCAAAGTTCTTTGCGATTGGAAAATGTTTTAGAAATGAAACTATTGATTGGAAGCATGGCTTTGAATTTAATCAGACTGAAGGCATTGTTATAGATCCTGATGCGAATTTAAGGCATCTTCTTGGCTATCTGACTGAATTTGCCAAGAAAATGGGTTTTGAAAAAGTTAGATTCCAGCCATCATATTTTCCTTATACAGAACCGAGTGTTGAGGGGCTTGTTTGGAATGAGAATAAAAAAGAATGGCTAGAAGTTTTCGCAGCGGGAATTTTTAGGCCAGAAGTAACTATTCCTCTTTTAGGCGAAGCAATTCCCGTGCTTGCTTGGGGGCCGGGTTTTGATAGATTGATGATGATAGCTTATGATATAAAAGACCTGCGTGAATTATATGCAAATGACTTAAAAGCAATAAGAGAGAAGCCTATTTGGAAAAAATAAAATGGAAATAAAAGAAGTAAATGAATTTATTGAAGAAGAACTTGATAGATTAAATGAATATTATAAGGACAAAAATAAGGATGAACTTACTATGGCTATAGGATTTAAAATAATTGAAGAACTTGGGGAATTATTCAAAGAAATGCTTTCACATAAAGAATATCAAAGAAAAGATAAACTGGATAAACTAGATCGGCAAAATTTAGAAAAAGAATTTGCTGATGTTATAATTAGTGTTTTGATTATGGCAAAGAAGTTTGATGTTGATGTTGAAAAAGCAATTAAAATAAAAATGGCTGAAATTAAAGGAAGGGTTTATACAAATTAACATGGCTCTTGTAAAAATATCTAAAAAAGAACTTGCAAAACATCTGAAATTAAGCGAAGAGATAATTGAAAAAATAAATCTTATGGGGATTCCTGTTGAAAATTCCAGCGAAGAAGAGATAGAAATTGAGGTTATGCCCAACAGGCCAGATGTTTTATCTGTGCAGGGATTTATCCGTGCTTTCAAAGCATTTCTTGGCAAGGAGACGGGCTTGAAGAAATATAAAATTGCAAAATCAGATGCAAAAATAATTGTTGATAAAGCGACGGAAAAAGTCAGGCCGTATTCTATGGCTGCAATTGTAAAAGGAGTAAAATTTACAGATGAAACAATTAAAGATATTATGCAATGGCAGGAGAAAATTCATGATACTATCGGAAGAAACAGAAAAAAAGTCGCTTTGGGATACTATGACTTAAATAAAATAAAATTTCCCGTGCGATATTTGATAAAGAGCCCAAAAGAAATAGTTTTTGAACCTCTTGAAATGCCTCAGAAAATGAATGCGCTAGAAATTCTATCGAGGCATCCATGCGGAAGGGAATTTGGAAATCAGCTTCAGGGATTTGAAAAATTTCCAGTTTATTATGATTCAAATAATGAAGTTTTAAGCATGCCTCCGATAATTAATTCAAATAATTCTGGTAAAATTGCGCCCGGAATAATAGATGTGCTAGTAGAATGTTCTGGCTCTGACATTTCTATTCTGAAGAGGGTTATAACGATGGCGGTTGTAGATTTAATAGAGATGGGGGGGAAAGCATATTCTGTTGATGTTGTTTACGGAAGTAAAAAAGAATTTATTGATTTAAAGCCAGAGAAAATGAGAATCTCTTTAGAAAATGCGAATAAACTTCTTGGCTTGTCTTTAAAAGAAAAAGATTTGGAAAAACTTCTTCCGCGAATGGGATATGATTACAAGAAAGGAAAAGCAGATGTGCCTGCCTGGCGCGCAGATATAATGCACGAAGTTGATATTATTGAAGATATAGCAATTGCTTATGGATATGACAAAATAATTCCGGAAATACCAAAAGTCGCAACTATCGGAGAAGAATCTGCCGAAAGCAAGATAGAATCAAAAATCTCAGATATTTTGGTCGGGCTTGGCTTGTTGGAAGTCTCCTCTTATCATCTTATAAAATCTGAAGAAGCAAAAATAATGAAAGCTGAAAAAATTGAATTGGAGAATTCAAAAACAGAATACAAAATTCTTAGGCCTAATTTGCTTATCTCTGCTCTGCGCACTTTTTCTGAAAATAAGGATAATGAATATCCTCAAAAGATATTTGAAATTGGAACAGTATTTGAAAAAGATAAAAAGCATCTATTTGAGACTGGAATTAGGGAAATGGAAAATATCTGCATTGCTTTTTCTCCTGGTAATTTTACAGAATTAAAGCAAACGCTGGATTATTTAACAAAAATGCTCGGATTGCACTATAAGCTGGAGGAATTTGCAAAAGAAGGGTTTATTGAAGGAAGAACTGGTGCGATTATAATTGATGAAAAGAACATCGGGTATATTGGTGAGGTTCATCCAGAAACACTTCAAGATTGGGGCATTAAAATGCCTGTTTCGGTGATTGAAATTTCACTTGATGAAGTTTTTAAGAATTTTGTAAATTAAGCAGCCGCAGACCATATCTCTTTTGTTAAAGCAATATTTTCCAAAATTCCCTAAAAATTAGGCATTAGGTTTCTTATTTAATTAAATATAACGACGATAATGCAAACGAAAGGATTATATACCTCATAATGCCTATATAACCATTATGACCTTCATAAGATACAAAACCTTTGGAAAGCAAGAATATGCGTATCAGATAAAATCTTATTGGGATTCTAAGACTCAAAGACCCAAACAAAAAACTCTCTATCTTGGAGTCGTTGTAGATAAATCCAAAGAAATTTTTGAAAAGAGATTATCTCTTCCAAAGCAAGAAAAATTAATTTTAGATTTTGGAGACAGTTATTTCATTAAGGAGTTTTTTGAAAAAGTAAAATTTTCAAAATTAATTGAAGAAGTTTTTGGAGATAAGAAAGATTTCTTTTTATCTTTAATAAATTATCGGCTTTGCTATCCATCTGCAATGAGATTTTCTAAGACATGGTTTGAAGGTAATTATGCAAAAATATGCTATCCAAATGTGGATTTATCTTCGCAAAGAATAAGTGATTTCTTAAAATTATTGGGGGATGAAAATTTACAAAGAAAATTTTTCAAACAATATATTCCAGCCTATGCGGAATCAAATGAAGGGATTATTATCGACGCTACTTCTTTACCAAATCAGATTCATATGCCCATAACTCAATGGGGGCTTAGTGGAGAAGAAATTGATAAACAGATAAGATTTCTTCTAGTAGTAGATAAAAAAAATTCAATGCCATTATTTTTTAGATATTTTGCTGGAAACATAGTGGATGTTTCCACATTAAAAAATACAATTAATGAACTTCAAAAATTTGGAATTAAAGAGAATTATGTATACATGGATGCTGGGTTTTTTTCAGAAGATAATATCTTAGAATTATATGCCCAAGAAATTAACTTCTTGACAAGATTACCCTCAATGAGAACTATCTATAAAGAGCTAATACTCTCTGAAGTAAAGAGTATAGAAAGATATGAAAACGCAGTGCAATATGGAAAAAGAGCATTGTTTATTAAGCAAAAGAAGATAAATCTCTTCGGTAAAGATGCTTTTGCATATATTGTTCTTGATCCTGAAAGAAAAGGGAGAGAAACAAAAAACTTTCTTTTACAGAATATCAAAAATAAAGAAAATAGTATTGAAGAATTAGAATTTGAGATGACTAAAAGAGGGATAATGATATTAGTATCTTCATTTGAGTTAAAAAAAGAAGATGTTGTTCCTGCTTATTATGTTCGACAAACAGCTGAAAAGCTGTTTGGATTTTCTAAAGATGACTTGAGTTTACTTCCCTTAAGAGTTCATAATGAAGAGTCTCTTAGAGGATTTTTATTTATGCAATTTGTAACATTAATCGCTTTTGTTCATATAAAAAATAAACTAGGTAAATATCATAATGTTGAAGAAATACTTCTCAAATTGAGAAACCTGAAGTGTAAAGTTTATGATGATGAAATACTTATTTGTGAACCAAATAAGCAGCAGAAAGAAATATTAGAAAAGTTAGATATCCTAATGCCTAAAAAACTGGGAATTTAGGATTTTTTCATTTCTTGTTGCATCTGTTGGATAAAACAATTTTACCATAATTACATCTGGCTCAGAGGATTCGTAGAGCGAAATAGTTTTAATTGGAGTGTAATCTAAATGAACCATAAATCTCACAATCTGGGGTTGATTGCTTCTTACATCGCAGATTATTCCCCAAAAACCTCTCTCTCGGGCTTCTACTTCAACTTGCTTTGCTATAAACCGCGCAATGCTTCTTCCATTTTCCACAACTCTTAAATTTTTGAATTCAGCTAATTCGGACAACGCTTTATGAGGCTGCCAAATGCTTGTGCCAATGACCTTATCATTGCTAGTGGCAATTATTGCTTCTTTATATCCCGCAGCAACTTCTGCGCGCATTTTGTTAATCCATTCATAATATCCTCGATATCCAGGATTATGCGCTCTTACAAAGGAAACAAGTCTATCTAACTGTCTCGTTTCAACTGTTTCAAATCTATAAGAAAAACTCATTATTATTTAGAAGAAATATAATTTATAAGGATTATTGTGCGCAAAAATATTTATCCGAAATAGCTTTTTTCTTTTTTGACTACCTGGCTTTCAGGAGTTTTCATTTTTGCAGCTACTTTTATTAATTCGGGCTTTGATAATTGCCAGGTTCGAGATATTTTTTTAATCAATTCTGCTTCTTCTTTTTCAGATGTATAAACTTCGAGTTTGAAAGCATCGAGGCTCAGCTCACCGAAAGAATCATAGAGTTTTTCAAGTTCGATTTTATCGTTATTGTCCATCGCCTTTACATAACCATAATATATTCGCGGCAAGCCTACCGGATTTGTTATAACTCTCTCAATAAAGTTAAGAAAACTAAGCACTTTGTCCATCATAATCTTTCTTATTACTCTAAGCAGAACTTCGCTTTCTAGATTTATTTTTTCTATTTCGAAATCTTCATTCATCGACCTAAAAGCTGGCAGCTTGTATTTCTTTTCTAATTCAGAATATCTTTTTTTTAATTCTTTTAATTCCATATATTGATATGAAAAACTTGTTTTAAATATTTAACTGATTTTTGATTTTGTTTTGCTAATGAATTTTCACACGCCAAGAACGCAGAGCATCAAAAGAAGAACTTGAACAAGTTAATGCCCTTCGGGCAGCTCCGCTATAACTTCTTAAGTTTACTCAAATATCGGTTTGACAATCTATGCTCACCAAATGCTCCAATCTTATCCTTTCTTCTCTGAATGGAAGGTAAGAAAATAAGAATTCCCTTACCAGGAACAATACCAAAAAATTCTTCTATTTTAATATCTTCCAAATCATACATTTCATAGTTTTTTCCAACCAAAGAAGCATCTTTTAAGTATAATTTGGCTTTCAGATAATACTTTTCCATTGCTTTTTGTTGTATGTTTGGTTATGATACCGGTTTTTAATAATTTTATGTCTGTATCCTTAAATTCCTTCATTCATTATAAACTGAGTTCGTATTAATAAGCTTTGTGGCTACAAAAAACATTATACTTGACTTATCAAACAAAAGTGCTTATACTTTATATACTAAAAATTATCATATTTAAACCTGCTTAAACATCAGGCATTGACTAATTATTGTCCCTTTTTCTCAATTAAAATCGCCGTAACGAGCTGAGCAGTATTAGAGGTAATTAACATCAACAAAGCAGGGGAGGAAGGGTTGTGCCTCCCCCGCCGTTTTTCTATTTGTATTTACATTTACATGAATTCCTTAGGTTTAATCTTTACAATTTATTTAAGAAAAGCCTTTATTAATACGCTATTAAAGATAAATCTATAGTACTCTTCCATAAGGCTTAAAAAGCAATTTGTATCTATAGAAGAATGGTATTGCTTTATCTTTCTCCTACTTGGTTTGCAGGATATGATATATTCCTTGAAGTTCTGTTTGCACTAGTGACTTTAGCGATTGCTTTTTATTCTTTAAAAATATACAAACTTTCAGGGCAGAGAGAATCAAAACTTTTTGGCATTTCTTTTTTGTTAATTTCAATTTCATATTCATTATGGGCAATTTTAAATGGATTTGCACTTTCGCAATTGAATGAAAATCAATGTGCTTTGTATTTAGAGGATGTGGGCATATTAATTAACCTTGGAATATATGGGCACATTTTGTTTTTTCTCAGCGGGATTGCCACTCTTGCGTACATGACTTTGAAAATTGAAAGCCTGAAGGCATATTCTTTGATTTTGCTGCTTGTTTTATTAGCAACTATACTTGTCGAAGAAAAGCAAATGATAATTTATCTTTTATCATCGATTCTTTTGATTTATATCATATCTGCTTACATTGAAGAGTATAGCAAAAATAAGAACAAAAAAGTGCTAATGATACTACTTGCTTTCTTTTTCTTGTTTTTTGGAAGATTGGACTTTATTTTTAGCACAATTTCTTATAGGTTCTATGTGCTTGGGCATGTCTTAGAGCTTGCTGCTTATGCGCTTGCTTTGATTAGCCTTATTTTGGTCATTAAGCACCAGCAAAAAAATAAATCTATGGGTTTGAGGCGAATCCCATAATATTGTACAATAAAAATGGAAAAGAAAAGAAACAGGCTTAGGATAATTTATGATATTCTTAATGTAATAAGAAACAGAAACGGAAGAATAAAACCTACGCACATACTCTATAAGTCAAATTTATCTCATCAAATGATGGCTGATTATATTAATGAACTAAAGGGAAAAGATTTTATAAAAGAAATAAAAGCAAAGCATGGAAGGTCTTATCTTATAACTCAAAAAGGGCTTAATTATCTCAACCAGTATAATTTAATTGTTGATTTTACAAGTTCTTTTGGGTTAAGTTAGCAGAAGCCTAAGAGATATCCGATGGTTTCGCCATGGAGATAAAGCTATACAGGAGTACAATAGCTAAATGATTATCTAATGTTTGAAGGCATGCTGTAGAGTTAATAATTGAGGTGGTTTTATGATGTTGTAGGATATTTCTTCGTAGGGCTTCATTCAATATTCTATTTTTCAGCAAGCCCTTATAATTTTCTCTTTAAGTATTCAATAATGCCTGGCAGAAGGGATAAGAAAATAATTACAAGCACTACTGCAGTCAGATTATTTTTCACGAAAGGAATGTTGCCGAAGAAATATCCTGCAGAGACAAAAAGGCAAACCCATAAGATTGCTCCAACTATATTATAAGCTAAAAACTTTGAATATTGCATTCTTCCTATTCCTGCGACAAATGGGGCGAATGTTCTAATAAAAGGCATAAACCTTGCTATAATTATAGTCTTGCCGCCGTGTTTTTCATAGAACTCTTGTGTTTTATGCAGATATTCTTTTTTAAGGAATTTTCCATGCTCCTTGTAAAAAACTTTTGGACCGAGATATCTTCCAATTGCATAGTTTATGGAATCGCCGAGTATTGCTGCGAAGCTTAAAATTATAAAAAGCAAATAAACATTAAGCGTGCCTGCTGCTGCGAAAGTTCCTGAAACAAAAAGCAAAGAATCTCCTGGCAAGAAAGGAAAAACTACAACTCCTGTTTCAATAAAGATGATTAAAAATAAAATTAGATAAATCCAAAAGCCATATGCCTGAAGCAGGGCATTTACTGCAAAGTCTACATTAATCAGCAGCTGCCATGCCCCCTTTATTAAATTCATCTGCTTATAAGATTTTTAAGTTATAAAAAGGTTTTGAATTTTTAGAGAATGGGATAGGATTGGCTTCTAAAGATTAAATAGACTATGCCATATTCCTCTACAAAAGAGAGCAGTATCTATTCTATCATCTCTCTTTTGTCTGACATTCCATCCGAACATCTTTTTATCGGAAGCCCAGCCGTTACTAATATCTATGGAGATAAGATTGCGTTAATTACACTAAATCATAATTAGTGCCTACTTATTTGTTTGTTACAACAGATAATATAA
>ERZ1292629.3309-Hain-H43-01um-R1-3309-length-12549-cov-4_pt1 | contig 12549 bp, 12 predicted proteins | sample MGYA00564399_ERZ1292629 | MGnify/ENA primary metagenome ERZ1292629 (study PRJEB36523, sample SAMEA6512636) | groundwater metagenome | collected 2019-01-08 | study: AquaDiva: Metagenomics assemblies of 32 groundwater samples | reverse complement strand
AATGAGATCTTTTTCGTCTGATAAATTGTTTGAGATGGTCAGGGCTGTGTTTTTTGGCAAGACCTCTTGGGTGTTGATTTTAAACTCTTCTAAAATTTTTCCACTCCTATCTTCCACTTTCAGAATTCCAGTATAAGGGTTTCTCATGCCGTTGTTTGCAAAAACCCCATAAGCCGATGTCATATCTAAAAGAGACACTTCTCCGCCTCCGATGACTAGGGTGAGTCCGTATCGTCCAATGTCGGTCAAGGTGTTGATGCCCATGTCTTCCGCTGTTTTTAATGAAGCGCTGGTTCCAGCCAGATAAAAAAGTTTTATAGCCACCAAGTTGATTGATTGCGCCAAAGCGTCTCGCAGGGACATCGGCCCGCGGAATTTTCCATCATAGTTGTCTGGCATATAACAATCTTTTTGATTGTGTCCGGGCAACGCTTTGCCATAAGCGTCGCAGGTCGTTTGAAATTCTGTGGGCAAATCAAACAGCGTGGTGTCGGGTGTAAAGCCTTTGTTGAAGGCCGTGGCGTAGATAAAAGGCTTAAAAGAAGATCCTGGTTGTCTGGAGGCTGTGGCCACATTAAAATTTCCATCTATTGTTTGATCAAAATAGTCTCTAGAGCCCACCATTGTTAAAATTTGTCCTGTTTTTGGATCTATTGCCACCAAACTGGAGTTTTTTCCATCCCAATCTTTTTCATTTTTCAACGCTCCTTCTTTTACAATTTGTTCTCCTTTTGTTTGCAGATCATAGTCTAGGGTTGTGGTGACTTTGAGTCCGCCTTTTTCTATCATTTCATTCCCATATTTTTGTTCAAGATAGTCTTTTATAAAAAAAACAAAGTGCGGAGCCTTGATTCCAGTTGTTTCTTGCGGAACGAAAGTGACTGTCTCCTTTTTTACTTTATCGTATTCTTCTTTATTTATAAAATTCAGCTCCAACATTCGAGAGAGAACTAAATTTTTCCTAGCTTCTAATTTGTCTTTGTTTTTCCCATAGGGCGACAGTGTGGTCGGTGATTGCGGTATGGACGCGAGATAAGCCGCTTCGGCCAGCGTCAGGTCGAGCGCGTTTTTGTCAAAATAAGTCTTGCTTGCTTCTTCGATGCCATAGACAGCCCCGCCATAAGGAGCTTCGTTGAGATAATATTCCAGAATTTTTTCTTTGGGTATGGAATTGTCTATCTTGATTGCCAATATCCACTCTTTTATTTTTCTAGTGTAACTTTTTTCTTGCGTTAAAAGAGTGTTTTTTACCAATTGCTGAGTGATGGTCGAACCACCACCGCCTATCCCGACATGAAACAAGTTTGAAAGCATTGCGCGAACAATAGAAGTTATTCGTATTCCGCCATGGTTGTAAAATTCTGAATCTTCGATGGCCACCGTGGCATTTTTGATATTTACTCCCATGAGATCTCCGGATATATCTGTTCTCTTGGTGTCTCGATGGATGTCGTAAAGCATAATTTTTCCTGTCCTGTCGTATATCTTTATGGAGTTTTCAATTTTTCTATCATCAAAAGAATGAAAATCCGGAATTTTCAAAGAAGAAAGCCAAATAACCATCATTCCAGTCATTAAAATAAAAATACTGGCGACTAATAATATTATGTTTTTCCAAAACTTTTTATTTTTCCACAATTTCTCCATAATTTTAATTATACCAGAAAATGTCTGTCCCGTAGGAATTTTGCAAATTTCTTTTGAGATGTTGTTATCCGAGCATGAAAGTGATAACAGACGAGAAAAAAATTGACGAAGTTCTGTTGAAAAATCAAAGTTATCCACATATTCTATTGCCAACCATTTTATATTTTGTTACAAAATAGTCATTAATAGGTCGCTTAAAAAAATATCAATTTTTTTATATGAGTTATGATGAAGATGAAGAAATAGAAACTGGTTTTAAGGTGGGCGCTGATGACGATGAACCGCTCGAATTGCCGGAAGAGATCAATGATTTTGGACTAGACGAAGAAGACCCTGACAAGGATAGATAAACTAAAATTTGGTGTGTGCCAAGGCGGTCAAAGCTATAGCTATAGCGTCCATTTCATCGTCTGATGTTTTGTTTTTTTCTATGTCTACCAGTATTTTGAGCATTTTCATCATCTGTTCTTTGTTCGCTCTCCCATAGCCCGTTGTGGCTATTTTTATTTGTGGCGGAGAAGCTTCAAAGATGCGAAGTTTCGCTTGCGCTCCCTCGTAGATCGCGACTCCTCGCGCTTCTGCGACACGCATCACTGTCTTTTGGTTGGTATTTAAAAATAAAGTTTCAATCGCCAGGACTTCTGGTTGATATTCTTTTATTACTCTTCTCACTTCTTCGCCAATCAGTTTTAATCTTTCAGAAAATTCTAATTTGGCGGAAGTTTTGAAACATTCTGAGAAAACCACACTCTCCCTTGTCCCGCCATAGCTCATCGAGTCTGAGACTCTCAGAGTTGAACGACCTTGTGCGGAGGCGGATTTTTTGTCCCTTTCAAGTATTGCTATTCCCAATCTTTCAAACCCTGGATCTATGCCTAAAATGCGTGTCATGTAAATATACTAACATTTTTTACAATGATATAATGTGCGCAGACATGGTTCTTGGGTGTTGGGGCTAGACCACAGTATGAGTTGATAGGGGATGTCTCTCGCTCTTCCATGTTTAAAAGAGTGGGGGTGGTAAGCCGGGAAGGGAGAAGAGGCCCTTCCCGGCAATTTATTTAAATCGCTCAGTTATCCACTTTACCCTATTGACCTATATTTTTTGAGGTTTAGTATTGATAGTGAAAGGTTAGAGGTTGTTTGACAAACATACGCCAAAACGTTTTGGCACACTCTGTGTGTGATTGTGTGCGGACTAGTTTCCGTATGCACGTATAAGTTTGTTTAAACAGCCGAAAACGCAATGATGAAGATGAAAAAATTGATACTAGGCATTGCCATGGCTATCGCCGTGGGTCTTGGTGCCTTGATTACAAGCGCGAATGCGGATCCGCCGGCCAACATAGGAGGAACGCAATATGATCCGGTGGCCATCGTCACTCCGATTATTCCCGACGCTACGACGGCCTTCTTGGACACCGGCCCGATCATCACGCCAGTGAACATGGACGCGACCATCATCGCCACGGCCAACTCAGATCAGACGGCCACAGCGATGCAGATCACTGTCAACGCGCTTGTTGACGGATACAATCTCGCCACGGTTATCACCGAAGCGGAAATGACACGCCATACCGGTCACGCACAGATTACAGCCGGCTTTGTGGGTACCACTTTGACCATCGCCAACGAACTGGATACGATGAAAGGCGCCCTTGTGGCGCCGGAACTCACCGGGCACAGTATTGCCATGGTTCAAAGTGTCGCCCTTAGCATCTAACCTGGGCGATTGTTGGTCGGTAAACCTGCCAGCTAACCAGTCTGGCAACATCTCGTCTCTACGGGATCGAGGAGGTGAATTAGATACTGGTTTGCTTACTGGGCTGGGGGTCTTTCTTGACCGAGGAAGACCCCCAGCAATCTTAGAAGCCCAAAAGGCTCATCTCGATGAGAGAGTCTGCGGGCTTTTTCATTTGCCTTTTTTATAAATTCCCCTCTTGAGGGGTGCTCCGATTTTGGTCGGAGTGGGGTGGAAAATTTATCCACCTTCCCCTAAAGGGTACTCCTCAAGAGGAGAGTGGAAAATCTAGATGTTCATATGCTTTCTTTGTGGCGATACGACCGCGAGCTGTGCGTTCTAGGAGACCGAGTTGGATTAGATATGGCTCCACGACTTCTTCCAATGTTGCCTCTTCTTCAGACATTGCCGCCGCCATCGTTTTGAGTCCCACAGGTCCGCCTTTGAATTTTTCAATTAATATCTCCAAAAATTTTCTATCGGAGGAGTTTAATCCAATGTCATCGATGGCGAGCATATTGAGAGCGTCTTTTACTATTTTTTGATCAAGATTCTTTTTGTCATTTTTTTTACTAACTTGGGCAAAATCGCGGGCTCTTTTTAAAAAGTAATTTGCGGTGCGAGGAGTAAACCTGCTTCTCTTCGCGATTTCTCCCAAGGCATCTTCGCTCAAAATAATTTCCAAAAGTTTGCTTGACCTTTCTATTATTTTTGCAATTTCTTCATTTGAATAAAACTCCAGTCTAAAAACGCCACCAGAGAATCTCGAACGGAGGGGGGAGGACACGAGGGCGACTCTGGTGGTGGCGGCGATGAGGGTGAAATGCGGAAGGTCGAGTTGGATGGTTCTAGCAGAAGGGCCCTTGCCTATTATTATGTCCAAAACGCCGGACTCCATAGCAGGATAAAGTATTTCCTCCACCATTTTATTTAATCTGTGTATTTCATCTATAAAGAGGATGTCGCCGGGAGCAAGGTTTGTGAGTATAGACGCCAAATCACCCACTTTTTCTATGGCTGGACCGGAAGTTATCTTCATTTGTCTACCAGTTTCTTTGGCTATGAGGTGCGCGAGAGTGGTCTTGCCTAGTCCTGGAGGTCCGTAAAAAAGTATGTGTTCAGGAATATGTCCGCGCTCCTGCGCCGCTTTCAACAAGATTTTAACGTTGTCTTTTATGTGTTTTTGACCAATATATTCATCCCATTTTGCTGGACGCAAGGTTTGATCTAAAACGACATCTTCAGTTTTGCTTGCCCCGCCTTGGCGTGGGTCTTTTTTCTCACTTGACATTGGTTGTATAATATGCTATACTTGACATGGAGTAAGGTTATCAACACAGTATCAACATAGCTATACACATTATAGCACTTGCTCGTTTTTCTTTGTAGTAAAATAGTTTTAAAGAGAGAAGGCATTAATCTCTAAGCAATCAGCCATCGGTTATACGAGTTTGCATAGGACGTTTTGGTAAAAATTTATTTTTACTGGGGCTATCCTCTAATAATTTGTTACTCTTGGAGCCTAGCTTCAAAAGGATTGTTTAGAGATTAATGCTTTTTTTTATTTATTTTTTGCTTAGAATTTCCGCATATGCGGAAATTCTAAGCATCTGTTTTCGTATGTAGTTCGGAAAATAAGGCGACCGTTCTGCCGAAATCTTTTTCAGCCACGACAAAAATCAATTCTGTGGAAGTGGAAATAAGCTCTTCGATATTTATCCGAGCCCGGGCGGTTATTGATAGGAGGGAAAAGAAAACATTTGGTGTGTTGAATACTTCCGTATTCAATGAAATTCCGATCGCCGCCAGATTGTGGTTTGTGATTTTTGGTTTCATTTCAAAATGTTTCATTATTTTTGTCGCCAAATTTAATGAAGCTATTATGTCCACTTCGTGCGTGCCGATGGTGGCTATGAAAAAATCTTCTCGAGCAACAAATATTTTTTTATGCAGTGTTTCAAATTTTTCTAGAAATTTAGGATTACTCTCGTAAACCATTTCTGATAACGGCAATTTGGTGGTGATGTTTTTTATATGAACTTCTTGAATAAGGGGAGGTTCTTTTTTGAATTCCTTGCGGAGGCGCGAGAGGGAAACGACAAGGCTCGTGATGGTAACTTGTTTTTTTGTCAGTGCCTCTACTTTGGGCTTTATGCGATAGGCATAACTGCTCATATTCATATAGCCATTGGTCAAAGCAAATAGAGCCTCTAATTCTCCGAGCAATATGTCTCGCACTATTGGTTGAATCTTAATCACCTTGATATTTTAACAGATTTTACAAAAAGTCCAAATCTTTATGTGAATGTTAAAAAATTTAACTTTGTCTTTAAATATTGATTTAATTGAAATCAAATGAACATTCATCAATATTGTAACGAGCGAGAGACAGGAAACTCTCGTCCTCCACATGAGTGGAGTTGATTTTTTCCATTGGGGCTAGGTTTTTTGACCGATGCCCCCTTTTTTTAAAAAAACAGAAAATGATTTCCAAAAACAAAAAAAATATATTTACAGGAGAAAAAGCTATTTTTGATTATCTTACCCCGAGCGCCATAGGTCCGACTTCCATCATTGAACTCCCTAGTCGTCTCAATCCATTTTTGAAAGAAGACGTTCATATTTATATAAAGTTAGCCGAAAATGTGCCACTTGCGAATATCAAGTCTCTACCTTCTTGGTATATGCTTGATGCTATTCCTAAAAAAGAATTAAAGAAAATAAAAAATTTAGTGGAATACTCTTCTGGGAATACTGCTATGTCCCTCGCTGTGTTATCACGACATTTTGGTATACCTAATATGCACGTGATTATTACCCCTGATGTGCCGAGAAACAAACAAAACTTTTTAAAACTTCTGGGTGTGGACTTGATTATCTCCGACGGCCCAGCTTGTCCGGATGTTCATGCGAAGGTGGGTGGAGTTTGGGATGCGAAACAGATGGGCAAGAAACCCGGCTGGAAGAATTTAAACCAATATGTGAATATGAACAGCCCAAGAGCTTCAGGAGAAATAATAGGCAAAGAGCTTTGGAATCAACTCGGTAAGAAAATAAATATTTTGTGTGTGAGTTTGGGCACTGGCGCTACTGTTTTTGGCGTAGGGTCATATCTCAAGAAAAAGATTCCAAATCTGTATGTGATAACAACGTCAATAAAAAAAGGGTCTTCAATTCCGGGGCCTCGTGGGGAAGAGGCGGTAAAGAAGCTTTATTTTCCTTGGGAAAAAGTTACTGATTTAGAACTTCCTGTTGCGGAAAAGCCGGCATTTAATATGAGTCTGAAGCTTATTCGTGAGGGCATATTTGTCGGACCTTCCACGGGTATGCAATTAGCCGGAATTTTAGAGACAATTGGAAAATTCAAAAAGGAAAACAGGTTATCAGAACTTCGTAATAAAAATAAACAGATAAATGTCGTGTTGGTGGCATGTGATACAATGTTTCCGTATATAGAAGACTACTTTAATGTATTGGATGATGAATTAAAAATTAAATAAGAATCATGAAAAAATTTTATAAATATCATGGCGCTGGGAATGACTTCATGTTGATCAACAATCTTGATGGACGAATTAGATTATCAAAAGAACAAATTATTTTCTTGTGTGATAGACATAAAGGTGTGGGCGCAGATGGATTGATATTGCTCGAGCCTTCCCAAAAGGCTTACTGTTTTATGAATTATTACAATGCGGATGGGAGTTTAGCAGAGATGTGTGGTAATGGGATTAGATGCACAGCTAAATTCTTTTTAGAACAGACAAAATCTAAACTGAAAGAGTTGTTGATTGAAACGCGGGCTGGGATAAAGAAAGTGGTATGCAATAAGGATGGCCTACCTGCGCAGGCAGGAAGTTTCTCTGTAAATATGGGTGCGCCAGTTTTTCTTCATAAAGATTTTCCAAACAAACCGCTTGTTTTTGATGGTATTTCCTTTGATTTTGTCTCTATGGGCAATCCGCATGCAGTTGGCTTTGTAGAAAATATTTTTGCTACCGATATTTTACAAATCGGTCCAAAAATAGAGCATGATTCTCATTTTCCAAATAGAATAAATGTGGAATTTGTAGAAAAAATTTCTGATGAGCATTTTAAGGTAAGAGTCTGGGAACGCGGTTGTGGGGAGACTTTTGCTTGTGGCACAGGCGCTTGCGCTGTGTATGCAATATTAAAGAAAAAAGAAAAAAGTCTAAAAGAAGTGACACTAGAATTTTCTGGTGGAAACCTATATTTGTCAGAAAATAAAAGTGGAGGAATAATTCTCCGTGGTCCTGCGGAGTATGTATTTAAAGGGGAGATAGAATTGTGAGGTCTTGCCTCACAATTTTCTATTTGGTATTATTATCGTATGTCTATAAGAAAAGTAGAGTTTGTGCAGAGAGAGTTTTATCACATATATAATCGTGGAAACAGCAAACAAAAAATATTTAATCATAAAAGTGATTATGAGCGTTTTATAAATTTGTTATTTTTATCAAATTCTAAAAATAGTTTTAATTTTTTCAATCTTTTAAAGAATGGTCATCTATATAATTTTGAACAAGGGGATGCGCTTGTAGATATTGGCGCCTATTGTCTTATGCCGAATCATTTTCATATCTTAATCACTCCAAAAGAAGAAGGAGGAGTGAGTAAATTTATGCAAAAGCTTACAACAGCCTATGTTATGTATTATAACCAAAAGTACAAGAGAACTGGAGGTTTATTTGAAGGGAAATTTAAGTCTCAACATCTAGCTAATGATCGATATCTGAAATATGTTTTTTCTTATATTCACTTAAACCCGATAAAATTGATAGAACCTAAATGGAAAGAGTTTGGATTGAAGAATAAAAATAAAGCATTAGACTTTTTAGAAGGGTATGCCTTTTCAAGTTTTCTTGATTACAAAAATAATGATAGAGAACAAGGTGCGATTATTAACAGAAAATCATTTCCAGATTATTTTCCCACCCAAAATGATTTTGAGGAAGAAATTTTTGATTGGCTGAGTTACCAAGAAGATGAGTTGTGAGGCAAGACCTCACAACTCACACAACTCATAAAAAGAGCTGTTAATAATTTTGCAGTCGGTATTATTTTACACAACTATTTTATTATTTTCATACTGGAAAGCTTGGTAAGCAAGCATTAGTCCAATAAAAATGCATAATATTCCGGCACCATATATTATATTTGCCATTGTTTGTGTTTGGCCCAGTAGTTTAAGGCTAGACAGTAAATAGTTCCAGTCGTGTATTACATTCTCTCCTCCCAAGAGGGGCAGGTTCATGTAGATTGCATCGGCTACATAGTGTCCAACACTGAAAAAATTAATTGCTAACCAATATAACATAATTGAGATTGAAAAATTTTGACCTGTTCGGAAAAAAGAAAAGGCAAAGATCGCTGGCATGATTAATTGCATAATACTTCCACCAGCTATGGAAATAAATTGACCAAAGATAAAAAATATATAATGACCTGATTCATGAATAATCAGATTTACATTGTCTATAAAATGCCAGCTATCTATACTGAAGAAATAATAAAAACAATAAACAGATGCTAAAATGCTTAATCCTAGTTTAAAGTGTGTTTTTGTCATTAGTTAGGTTTATTTACTTAAATTAAATGAGCTTTTTCTCTTGTCTTTCTGATATATTCCAAAAATTGTTCATGGTTTTCTTTCCCTCTGTGACCTTTTATATGAGCATAATCAATTCCATAAGCTTCTAACAAGAATCTTACAGAAATTTCTTTAATTAGGTTGGGACGATCTCCCAGTTCTTTTTCAATTTCTTCATAAATTTTTTTGCTTCTTTCCAATTCTTCCTTTGTTATTTTTTTTATGATAAATAGTTCATTAATTGATAATTGATTGATGCCGAAATTGTCTTTGAGTGATTCTGCAACTTCTTTTATTTTTTCTGGTAATTGCTCATTAATGTTTTGTAATAGGTTTGGGTTTTCCATAGATTTTATTCTTCACTTAAGTCCACCACGCTTTGAACTTCTGAGATTGAGGTGATGCCGTTTAGAATTTTTATTATGCCATCTTGGCGCATAGAAAGTATGCCTTGACTGCGAGCTACTTTTTTTATTTCATGCTCGCTTGGGTTTTCTGGGATTATCTTTTCTATAGCTTCATCGGTTTTTATCGCTTCAAAAATACCAACTCGTCCTTTGTAGCCGATTTTGTTGCATTTTTCACAACCCACAGCGGAGAAAATTTTAAAGTTCGCGTCTGTTTTTATATTGTATTTTAAAAGATCTTTTCCTTCTTCTTTCATGCTGTCTAACACTAATTTTACAGTCTTGATTTCTTCGGATGTTGGTGTATTTTCTTTTTTACAGAATTGGCACAATTTACGGACGAGACGTTGGGCTATAGATAAGGATAGCGCTGAAACCATAATTTTTGGATTCACTCCGAGGTTGATGAGACGGGGGATGACGCCAGCCGCATTGTTGGTGTGTAAGGTCGAAAAAACTATATGACCAGTGAGAGCTGACTGCACCGCCGTTTCGGCGGTTTCTTGATCTCGAATTTCCCCAACCATTACTACATCTGGGTCTTGGCGGAGCGCTGATCTTAAACCTTCAGCGAAAGAATAACCCTTTTTTTCGTTCGTCTGGGTTTGCGTTACGCCAGTCAAATGATACTCGATCGGATCCTCAATGGTTATTATTTTTATTTCCGGAGAATAAATTTTGCGTAAAAATGCGTATAGAGTGGTGGTCTTTCCAGAACCAGTCGGGCCAGTGACCAAAATCAAACCATTTGGTTTTGAAATTTCTTGTTCTATTATGGAAAAGAGATATGGTTCTATTCCCAGTTCCTCGATTTTTACTTGAATAGATTTCGGATCCAAAATACGCATGACGATTGATTCTCCATACGTGCCAGGTATAAGGGAGGTGCGAATATTTATTTCGTCTTTTTCTTCCATAATGCTAAAACGTCCGTCTTGCGCTATTTTTGAAGTCAGCTTCATTCCCGAGAGGATTTTAATTCGCGAATTAAGCAGATGATACACATCAAGTCCAAAAAAGTTTATATCTTGAAGCACGCCATCGAGACGCAATCGTAATCGTCCCCTGTCTTTTTCCGGTTCTATGTGAATATCTGAAGCTTTGACGGCTATGGCGCCTGCCAATATTATTTCAAGCAAGCGGGAAATTTTATGGATTTTGTTTCCTTCCAGGGCTTCTATTATCAATTTTTCAATATCCTGCACGTATTCAATATTTTTTGCCGTATCTCTCAACACTTCGGGAGAAATATCCAATCCTCCAATTTTTAAGTTTTCTGCCATTGAAATTTCTCTATATCTGTCCCAAACTTTTTTGAGACTAGCTTCTGAAGCCATATAAAAAGTGGGCTCCAAGTTGTGTCTCTCCATGGCGTCTTTTAGAGTTTTTAATAAATCATCGGATGGTGAACGAACAGCGATGAAAATATTTTTACCAAAAAGCTTGAAAGGCGCGACATTCATTTCTATGGCATCTTTTTCGGATATTGTTCTGAGAGATTCATTGTCTATACCTAGACGATATAGGTCAACATAAGGGAGATGATATTTTGATTCTGCCAGTGTCGCCACTAATTCTTCTTCCTCTTGTTTGCGTAAGTCATCTAATTGCTTATTCTGTTTTTCTTCGTCAAAGTCCGACATGTGTCTTTTGATTATACATTATTTTAATAGTGTAAGTAAAATTTGATATAGCAACTCTTTTATGTTATACATTATCAAATATTGTTTAACTCTTGTTTTTTGAAATTATGAAGAATCCAACTAAGACCTTACTCAGTCTCGTGGTCGGGGACATCGTCATCGGCGAAACTGATGGAGACACAACCCTACTTAATTGCGGGGTGTTTTCTGGAGGTTTTTATGGAGATCCTCTACCTACAATGTCTTGCAAGCCAACCCCTCAGATTGTTGTTTCAGTCAATCACCTAACCCAAAGAACGAACTTTTTCCAGCTCTATCATGGTAATGGGCGATCTAGTGAATTTGAATTTAAGCAGGCTCAAGTTCACTGTTTTCATTGTTCCCACGGCGAAGGATTGATTTCGAAGGGATTCAGATTGTTTTTTCGCGTCCATATTGATTTCGTTGTTTGTGTTTCTCGTGATGCGTGTGGTCGTCCCAAGGTCATTACGTATTCGACTGGACACGAGCAAGTTTGGGAACCTGGGGGTAAGGACCTCTTTGTTCTGCGTCAGCATTAATTCCTCCGCTCTTCGTAGAAACCTCTCTGCGAGGAGCGGTTTCTATTTGTGGTGTATAATCTATGTAAATGCCAAAAGACAAAAAAACTCTAGTTTTACTCGACTCTCACGCCATCATCCATCGCGCTTATCATGCTTTGCCAGAATTTCTATCGTCAAAAGGCGAACCCACTGGCGCGCTCTATGGCTTGGCTAGCATGCTGATGAAAATAATTACCGATTTGAAGCCGGATTATATCGTGGCTTGTTATGATCTGCCAGGGAAAACATTTAGGCATGAAGCGTATGACGCATATAAAGCTGGAAGAGCAAAAGCTGAAGATGGTTTAATAATGCAATTAAAAAATTCTCGCCAAATTTTCGAAGCTTTCAACATTCCGATATATGACAGTCCTGGTTTTGAAGCGGATGATGTCATAGGAAGTATCGTAGAGCAATTTAAAAAAGATAAAAATATAGACATAATTATTGCGTCAGGAGATATGGACACAATGCAGTTGGTGGATGATAAAAAAACGCAAGTTTATACTCTCAAGAAGGGAATCAATGACACTATTTTATATGATGAAGAAAAAATGGTGGCTCGTTTCGGTTTCAAGCCGAAACTTTTGCCGGATTATAAAGGATTGCGTGGCGATCCTTCTGACAACATTAAAGGTATTAAAGGTATCGGAGAAAAGACCGCTACTATTTTAATCACCACTTTTGGCGCAATTGAAGAAATTTATCAAAAAATAAAAAAAGAGGAAGAAATTTTTAAAAAAGCGGGCATAAGTCCCAGAGTTATAGAGTTAATTAAAAACAATGAAGAAGAAGCTGTTTTTTCAAAAACTTTAGCGACAATCAGACTTGACGCTCCAGTGAAGTTTGTTTTGCCTGAAAAAACCTTTTGGGAAAATGCAGATCTGAAGAAAATAGAGCAAGTTTTTGCCTTGTTTGA
>ERZ1292629.3308-Hain-H43-01um-R1-3308-length-12553-cov-4_pt1 | contig 12553 bp, 19 predicted proteins | sample MGYA00564399_ERZ1292629 | MGnify/ENA primary metagenome ERZ1292629 (study PRJEB36523, sample SAMEA6512636) | groundwater metagenome | collected 2019-01-08 | study: AquaDiva: Metagenomics assemblies of 32 groundwater samples | reverse complement strand
CGACGCACTCGGGCGGGATCTCGAGAGCCGGCACGTGCATGACCATGCGCTCGAACTCGTTGAGCCACTCCCCGTTGAAGCCCTGCTTCTGTCGGACGCCCACGAGGATGCGCCAGAAGGTGCCTGGCACGTAAGAGCGGCCCTCGACCGGATAGAGGCCACACCCGACGTCCGGCGTCGCGAAGGCCGTCGACACCCCAGGCACGGTATCCCATGAGTCCTGGGAGACGTCGTACAGGGAGATGTGACAGACGCCGAAGGTCCGAGACCACGAGTAGGTCTCCCGTCCCGGGTGCTGCCTCCCTGTGCCAACCCACGTGCCATGGTCGATCGTCCTCGGGGCCGGCTCGGCCGAGGTCACGATCACGTGGTAGTAGTACGCCTCTCGCGCCCTCTTGGTTCGTTCTCGCAGGCGACGCTCGAACGCCCGCTGGAAGGAGGTCGGATCACCCGCGCGCGCGGCGCGAAGCTCAGCGCGGATCTTCTCGTCGGTCACGACACGCCCCCTAGCTTGAGCTGCGGCCGACCGCGCGCGACGAGGGCGTCCTGGATCTCCGAGATGGTCACGTTGCCGCCGTCGCGCTCCTCGGCAAGCTCGAACACGGTAAGCTTCTCGACGAGGTCGAGCTTCCAGCGATCCGAAGCAGGCACGTAGTCGTCCGGCCCTCCGTGGCCGAAGCGCCGGTTGAGAGACCGCTCGAGAAGTCGCTGCGCCCGCGACGTCAGGAAGAGTCCCGTCTCGCGCCACTCGGTCTGCTTGAACCGACCGAGCCGGCGCGTGCCGTCACCTAGGCCCACCTCTGCCGTGATGACGACCTGCCCCAGGAGTTCCGACGCGCCGACGCTGGGCATTCCCTGGCCTCGACAAAGGCGGACGATGCGCAACAAGGCGTCTCTCTCGCGGCTCACCGGCGCTCCCTGCCCGCGACGAGCCACGTCCGACATGCTCGGACCGAGGCGAGAGCGTCCTCGACCTTAGCCCGGAGGCGCAAGTCCCCGATCGCCATGCCTGCCATGAAGAGCAGCTCGCGCTCGCACACGGACGTTCGCTGGACGACGGGAGCAGAGGTAGACGACTTCACCTGGATGCAGCCGTCGAGGGAGATCATTGCCACGAAGTCCGGGTCGGAAGAATTCGGCGTGGTCGCGTACCACGCGCGCAGCTCGACCATCGGCTCTGGTTCTTCAAAGCCGTCGTAGGTCAAGACAGCGCAGCCCCAATCGGGGTCGGGCGGCTTGAACATCGTCTGTCTCATGTTTTCCTCCTGAAGTTCGACGTCCGAAGGAAGTTCAGAGGATGTTGATGTCGCATCGGGAGGTCGTACTATGGCACTTCCTTGGCGATGTCCTTCGCCGCCTGTTCGGGGGTCGCGAAGGTTCCCGTTCCCTTCGTGCTCACGACCGTCTTGTCGTGCTCGATCAGGTGCGAGCGCAGCCACGACGCGAGGTTGAGCCCCTGCGCCTCGGCGCGCTGCGTGAGCCGCTCCTTCAAGTCCGTGGGGACCAAGGCGATGATCTTGACGTGGTCGTCGACCAGCTTCTTCTTCCGCGCCATGGTTACTTCTCCTCGTCGGGGTGTGAACACTTGTTGGTCACAGCTCGTCGACCTCCCAGAACTCGCCCTTCTCGTCGTAGCCGGCGATCCCGGCGCCCACGACCGTGTCGAAGACCTCGACCCTTCGGCCGTAGCCGTCGCTCGCGACCTTGGCCGACGCGAGCGCCGCGCGGTAGGAGTCAGTCTCGGCAACCCTCGTCTGGAGCTTGCCGGGCACGGTCATGACGTTCACGACGTAGCGCAGGTCGTTCTTGATCACGTTGTTCGGCTCCATGAGCTTCATCCTCGCCGTCGTGTAGCTCTCCCCGGTCGCCCGCTCGCGCACCTTGCGCTTGAACTTCCTGCCCTGGGTCACGACTCGACCTCCTCGGGGGCGCGCATGGCGCGCGCGGCGTCGATGAACGGCTTCGGGTCCTCGGCGAGGACCGCGATCTGGACGGCGAGCGCCTTGAAGAGCGCCGGGTGCTCCGCGAGCGCCGAGAGCTGCTTCTCGTCGAGATCGAACGCCCCCGTGCTCGACGTCCTCACCTTGGCCTTCTTGGGCACGGGCTTCGCCCTCTTCTTGACCTTCTTCTCCAGCTTCTTGGCAGACTCGACCTTGGCGTCCTCGACGTCGGAGATCACGGGCTTCTTCCTTGTCTTCTCGGGGCCGCCGCCCTTGTCGGCGACGACGCCCTTCCGGGCCTTGGCCGCTTCCGTGAGGGGCCTCCCCCCGGGCCCGTAGTGGTGCGGAAGGCTCTCGCGCTTCCTCCAGTCGCGGACCTGACCCGCGCTGCGCCCCAGTGCCTGGGCGATATCACCGTCCGCGAGACCCTTCTCGTAGAGGGGCCTCGCCTTCTCGACGTCCACGTCCGACCACTTCTGTTCGTCCTTCACGGCGACCACTGGGACCTCCTCTCGTAGCGGCTCAACCGGCGCAGGCTCTCGAGGCGCGTCGCACACGGGCCGAAGAGCCTCGGGAGGAGGCCCTTCCACGACGGGCAAGGGCACAGCGCTTCCCAGAGGTTCTTCGGCTTCCCGCACTGACACGTCCGGGGACGGCACGACGGGCGGGGCCTCGACGACGAGTTCGACGACGTGCCTCGGGGTCCCTCGGCGACTCCCGAGGACGAGGTGTCGCACGAACCCGGCGCCCTCGAGCGCGACGAGGTAGCCCTCGAACACTCGGAAGCGTCTCGCGTTCTGGTCAGGGTCGTTCGTGAGGAAGTCGGCATGGATCGCGAGACGTCTCGGAGAGCACGCGCCGTGCTCCTGAAGGGCGAGGAGGATCTCCTCGCACCGAAGGGAGTCGACGCGAGCGCGACCCTCGAGAGCCAGCTCGTCCTCGGCCTCCATGCGGGCGAGGAGGTCGGCGACGTGGCGAGCGCCCGCGAGCCCGTCGAGGTGGTCGATACAGAACGGCTTCCCCTCAGTCGTGTAGCGAGGGCACCCCTCGGCATGGCAGAGGTCTCGCTGCAACACCGAGTAGTCGACCTGCCCCGAGTAGTCGACCTGCCCGCGCTGGCGCGCTCGCTGCTCGGCGCGCTTCGCGCCCACCTTGTTGCGGAAGGCGAGCAGCTCGACGGGGCCGAGACTCTCCCGTCTCGCCTTTCGTTGCTCGTATGTCTCAGACATCTCACGATTCTATCCCTCCCGCCGCGAGACAGCGGCGGATGATCTCGCTCATGGGCAGCGTGCTCGAGAACTTGGCCTTCTCGAGGGCTCGCCGCTGCTTGATCGTGAGACCGACCGACGCCCTCGACTTGACGAAGCCGCGCGGCTTTTTTCCCTTGACGGGGTTCGACCTCAACTCGTCCGGGCGCCAGTCCGGGAGGACGAGCCACTGCCCGTTGACCTGGTGTCGCGTCATGACTTGCCTCCTCTGCTCACCACGAACCGCTCGAACTCGTCGAGCGCCGCACGGATCGCCTGGACGTCTTCCTTCATGATCTCCACGCGCACGCCGTCTCGGACGAACTCGAGGTGTTCGACGCACGCGCCGCTCGCGCAGAGCGTGATCCGCCCGTTGAACTCCGGGCCGGTCAGGTCTCGAAACGTGCTCACGTGCATTCTCCCTCGAGCCATGCAACCACTTCTCCAGCCTGGTCACCGTTCACGACCTCAATCCGCCACCGGCTCCCGCGTGGCACGAGAATGCGACAACGATGCCTCCCCCCGGGAATAGGTTCGACCGTCAGATAACGCCCGGTCACCCCCTCCCTCGCGTGGAAACGGAGACCAGGAGGACCCGAGACGACGACCTCTCGGACGTCGAAGTCCGACGAACGAGGGATCTCGAGGTCGAGATGCCTCTTCTCGTGCGCGACAACCCAGACCTTCGGAGGTGGATCAGGAATCATCCTGCTCACGTGCCCCTCTTGACGAGCTTCTCGACGGCCTTGGTGAAGGCGCGCTTGTCCTTCTCCTCCTGGTCCTTCACGGCCTCGTACTTCTCCTCGTCCATGTACTCCGTGATCGAGTCGCGGCAGAGCTGCTGGAGGACGTCGGGGGGCAGGGCGTCCACCTCCCAGCACTCCGAGCCGTGCGCGTCCTCGTAGCCGGCCGCCCTCGAGTCCGTCGACTTCACCGGGTTCGGCGGCGGGTCGTGCTCCTCGATCTGCGCCATGGTGAGCGCGATCTTCCTGACCTCGGGGTTCGCGCCGAACATCGCGAGTCGGTCGCGGACGTCGCGCACCATGTCCTCGCCCGAGGGGTCGTGATCCCCGAGGTAGAGGAGGACGTGCTCCTTCTCGGCGCCTCGAGAGAGGAAGCGGTTCGCGCTCTCGTACATTGCGCTCATACTGCTGTAGCCTCTATTTACCATGAGCGTGACGTGCAGATCGTCACAGAGGTCGACGAGAACGCCCGAGATCGCGTCCTTCTCGACCCAAAGCTCGACGTAGTTGTCCTGGTCGCGCCACCTCGGAAGACGGTAGGACGCCACGGCCGCGCGAGCGAGGTGGTTCAGGTCCTCGAACTGGCCGGGGATGTCCGGCCGGCGAGCGCGGTCCTCGATCGCGTTCCAGTCGAGGAGCCCCCCGACGCGGGCGTCGGAGATGATCGACCCGAGGCGCTTGTAGCTCTTCTGATTGTTCGGGATCGCCGCGCGCGCGACGAAGCGGTAGTAGAGCTGGCGAAGGGTGACCTTGTTCGAGTACTCCTTCAGGATCTCCTTGGCGGTCGCGATGATCGCGAGCGAGTCGGCCCTGAAGTTGATCTCCTTGAACTGTTCGACGCTCATGACTTCTTCCCCTTAGTCTTCTCTGCCACACCCATGCGGACCGTCAGAAGGGCCTCGTTGAGCCGCGCCCGCGCGCGATCCACGTACTCGAGGGCCGCGCACTCGTCGCACATCCGAGCGGCGTCATACCGGACGTCCGGTGGCTTGCCCCTGCCACCTCGCGAGCGGCCACGCCAAGGTCCGCTGCATGGACGTCGAGAACGCCCGTGTGAAGAAGCTCGCGGACGAGTGGTCTGAACAAGACGATCGACAACCAGCGCGACGCCCTCGAGACGATCGAGAACGTCAAGAACAGCCTCGCCGAGGTCAAGGACTCGACCGTCGCGGAGTACAAGGCCGAGGGGCTCCGCGACGTCACCCTGAAGGTGCTAGCGGACGAGGTCGGCGCGATCTCCGACGCGCTCGCGGCGCGCCTCGGCTTGCCCGGATAGACGAACTCGAGCGCGGCGAGGAGGCGCAGGAACGTCACCGGACGGATCGGCCCGAGGCTAAGATCGGGCGTGCTGCGAAGCTTCTCGTGCCTCACGTCTCACCTTCCTTCGGATTGTTCAACCCGTGACCGATCTCGGTCATGGTCTTCTTGAACTCGTCCTCGCCGTGGATGTTCTTGATCGTGTGGAGGCAGTCCTTCCACCTCGAGAGCTTCTCCGGGTCGTCGGAAGGACCGTGCGTCCACGGCTCGTGATCCTCGACGCCGGCCGCCACCTTCTCCTTCGCGCCCATCGGGCCCATGTCCCCGACGTCGATGCAGACCTGCACGGCCTCCTCCTCGTCCATGTCGTAGTGCGTGAAGTTGTCGCAGACGTCCGAGAACCGGGCGAGGAGCCCGTTCGGCTGCCTCACGATCCGCCAGGCCACTAGGTCACCTCTTTCACGAACTTCGCTCCCCCGTCGCGCGGGTCGATCGCGGCAGCCCCTACTCGAACCCACCACCCGCCATGCGCCTTCGTCTGGTGGTACGCCTTCCCTTGGTAGAACACCACGACCTGCTGGAGGCCGTTCTTCTTGAACGCGTCACGCGCGACCTCGGCTTGCTCGTAGGTCACGAACTTGGACACGGTCTTCCATGGAGACCACTTCGTCGAGTCTCGCCAACCTGTGCCCCGACCCCGCCCGCTCTTGATCCGGGTCGGCACATCGTAGGATCTGACCCTGACGAGGAAGCACACTGCGTGATTGCTACCCACGGGCGCCCTCCAACTTGTCGAACGCCCCGAGCCGACGCGCGATCTCGCGAGCGCGCTCGCAGAGGCGCGAGAGCGCGTCGTGTCGTCGCCGTGCCTGCTGCGCGGCCCCGTTCGCCCGGTGGTGCCGCTCGTCGTGCCCCTTGGCGGGGTGCCGCGAGGCGACGAGCCTGCCGAACCGCGCCCACAGGAGCGCGTACCTCCGACCCTCCTCCGCCCGGTGGTGATCGAGCAGGAGGAAGCGCAGGTAGGCGACTTCCCTCCGCAAGGGCCTGGGCGTCTGTCCGCACGACGGACATGGCCGCGCTCGATCAGGGGCCCTTCGGCCAAGGTCGCAGGAGTGCGCCGCGAGCTTCGGGTTGCAGTGCCAGTGGTCCGGGCAAAGGTAACGCCTCGGCTTCACTTCGTGATCCCCTTGCGTCTCCGCGCTCGCGATCGCGAGCATGTCCGCGAAGGGGTTCGGGGAGGTCACGTGGTTACCACATACCTTGCAGCGCCGGTCGTGACGAGAGCAGAGGTCTCCACACGAGTGGAAGCTCATGGCAAGGCCATCACACCCTTGACACTTCGTCGTCTTGCTCATGACGTCCTCGCTGCCTTAATCCGCTCCGCTCCGGCCTCCGGCGCGATCTCCGAGAGCACTCCGCGAGCGAGGTAGATCGCCTCCTTCGCGACTTGGTCCACGACGTGGACGGCGTATCCGTCCTGGATCGGGCACTCGATCCCCCAGAGGCCGTCGTTCGCCAGCACGAGGTCGTGCTCCCACTTGCAGTTCCCGTTCTTCACGACGACCTTGCGCACGACCTCGATCACGACCCCGCACGCGGGGGCCTCTGGGTCCTCGGCCGTGCCGTCGTGGTCGACCTCGACCCTGGCGCGGAGGGTGAACCCCTCGCGCTCGAACTCGACGCAGTCGCCCACGCACGCGAGCGAAGCGATGTTCTTCACTACGTGATGCCTCACGACGTCACCAGCCCCTTCATGCGCTGCTCGAGAATCCGGCGCGAGAGGAGCGCCGCGTCCGCCTTCCGCTTCACGTGCCAGCGACCCTTGGCGAGACAGCACTCCTCGCTCACCTCGGCGCCGCACGCCGGGCACGCCACGGCGGCCGGGGAGACCACGGGCTCCGCGCGCTCGTCCTCCTCCGTGATCGCCCGGACCTCCGCGCCGAAGACGAGCACCAGCTCACGGCCCGGGTTCTGGAGGAGGTGCCACTCGGGCCTGGCGTCCGGCTGAAGCTCGAGCCCCAGGTACACGTGCTCGACGAAGTAGCCGACCACGACCGAGGGACCGAAGCCCCCCTTGGCGAACACGCGAGCCCCCACGGCGGGCGGCGCGGGGAGGCTCGGAGCCCCGGACCAGAGCGGGCGCTCGCTCGCGTCGTCCTCTCGCCGCTTGCTCGTCTTCTCGTCGCAGGGCGACCAGTCCGGGCACGTCGCGAGGCCGTAGGTGTTGCTGCTCACGATGCACGCTTCCTTCCGCACGTCGGACACGCCTCGAACTCGAGCGGGAAGCCCCCGTCGCACGCGCGACAGGACTTGTTCTGCGCCTCGTGCCTCGCCTTGAGCAATCGCTCGGCGAGCGCTGCCTCACCGGCCCTCTCGGGGGACCACCCCCCGACCTCGTAGCGCCGCTTCGCCTCGGTCGCCCACGGCTCCAACCAGTAGGTGTTGACCTGGGGCGACGCGGTCGTGCTGCCGTAGTTCCACACGAGGGTCAAGACGCCCCCGTGCGAGCCCGTGAGCCTCGAGACCCCTGCGCCGACGATGCACTCCTCGTTACCTTCCCTGTCCTTGATCGACTGGTAGAACCAGTGGACGCGATCGAGGGCGATGTCGTAGGTCGCGAGGCGGAGGAGGGAGACTTCCTTCTCCGCGAGCTGCGCGGCCTCCGTGGCAGCGGCGAGCGACTTGTAGGGCCGACGCGCCTTCGTCTTCTTGGCCACGGCTACCTGCCCCCCTTCTTGACGTCGCCCTTGAGCGCGCGCTTCGCGCACGCGGAGCCGAACCAGAACCCACCCTGGCTCTCGCTCTCCGGCCACGGCTCCGCCCGGTACTCGTGCGTGTAGACGTTCAGGTCGAGGAGCACGGCCTTCTTGGGGTTGAGCTTCTCGCCGCAGCGCTCGCAGTAGATGTCCGTCGCGGCCATATGACTACTTCCTGCCCTTCTTGAGCCGGTCGCGGACGCTCGACTTGCTCGCGGCGATCGTGGGCGTCTCGGTCTGCTTCTGCGGCTTCACGTCGACCAGCGTGGGTGTGGCGTCCTTCGCGGGCTTTCGATCCTGCGGCGGCCTGATCTCCCACGCCTGGGCGTCCTCGTACGCGCCGCACTGGTAGGCGCGTGGCTGCGTCTGCCCCTCGGACCCCCAGCGGAGAGGGACCTCCTCGCGGAAGCGCTCCGGGAGCCGCGAGAGGGCCTCCTCGCAGAGGGCGTCCACGAACGCGCACGCGTCCGACTGGAGCCACTCCGCGAACTCGCACGCCTGGTACTCGTAGCACTGCGCACCCTTGAGCACGAACCAGAGGTCGACCGGCTCCGAGACGATCGGGGCGAGATAGCTCTCCCCCTCGCTCCGCCACGTCCGCGCGACGCTGGAGAGGTCGCCGTCCTTGGGGTAGCGGTGCGCGAGGCTCACGAGGTTAGTACGGAAGAGGCACTCCCCGACCGCGTGCGCCTCGAGCGGGTCGACGAGGCCGAAGACGATGCCGGCCTGGACGAGGTAGGCGATGTGGTAGTCGTTGCAGAGGAAAGCGCTCATGAGGCACCACCCTTCGCAGACTTGCGGGTTCCTCGCTTCGCGCTCTTCTTGGCGCGAAGCGCGAAGCGGAGCAGTTCCTCGACGACGTCGCTAGGCGTGGTGGGAACGTCCTGCTTGGCGAGGCGATCCTGAGCAATCTTCAGGACCGCGTTCCACGTGGAGTTGCGGAGGTAGAACGTGCGAAGGACGGACTTCACGAGACACCCCCCTTCGTCTTCGCGCGACGGGCGGCGAGGCGAGCGCGCACGCCCGAGGGGAGCTGCGGGGCGACCGGCGCGGCCGGCGCGTCCTCGAGCTTGGGGAGCGGCGCGGGGCTCCCGTTGATCTCCCGGTCGCCCGGGATCACCGGCGACCCCGGCGCGTCCCGCGTGAGGCCGGGCGTGGTGAACGAGGGCGCGTCGTCCAGCTCGATCGCGCGCGGCGCGCGCACCGGCTCCGGGTTCACGGGCGCGGCGGCCGGGACGACGTCGTCCAGCTCGATCTGGCGAGGGCCCCGGGGGCCCGCGACGCGAGCGGCGTACTCCTCGGCCGTCTCCTGGCGGGCGAGCCCGGCGAACGCGGCGAGGCCCTCGCGGACGAGGTGCTTCGCGGACGCCTCGAGCACCTTGCGAACGGTGTCCGCGTCGAGGGCGGCCTTGCCCGGCGAGGGCCGGCGCGCGGCCTGGAGCGCCGCGATCAGCGCGTCCAACGACTCGAACCCGGCGCCCTTGATCTTGACGCGGGCGGCCTCGATCGCGTCGTGCGCCACGGCCTTGGACGTGAGCGCGGCGGCGCGGTCCTTCTGGGCGAGGTCGAGGGCCCGGCGCGCGTCGTCGCGCTCGCGCGTGGCCCTCTCGAGGGCCCCCGCGAGGACGCCCGCGCCCGGGTGCTCGTCCTCGTCCGCGTCGCGCTCGTCCTCGTCGCTCGAGGGGAACAGCGCGGCCGGCGCGAGCGTGGGCGGCGTGAACGCGACGTGGCCCCTGCGGATCTCCGCGAGGGCCTCACCGCGCGAGGTCTCAACCACGCGGGCGATCGTGACCGGGACGAGCGACTCGTCGCGGCGCGACGCGTGAACCTGCGCGCCGGGCACGAGGAGCGCGACCGGGCCGCGCACGCCCCAGTCCCCTCCGGCGATCTTCGCGAACGTGATTTGAGCCATGTTCCCTGGTCTCCCTCGCGGCCCGCGTCGCGGATCGCGCTCCGGCCTCGCGAGGTGATCTCGCTGGCCGGGAGAGAGCATAGCTAATCCGGGCCCAAAACGTAACCTCAATGATTCCAGGGAATGCTCTTCCCGGACACCCCCAGGACCTGTAAAAGGCCCTGTAAAGACCTTACAACGTTTCTTCCAGGTTCCGGGAAGGGCCCGGCTGGCGCTGCCGGCGTAAGTCCTTGCGCCACAAGGGCCGGGCTTTTGACGCGCTGCGCGGCACGCGGATCGCTTAGGAGGGAGGCAGGCGAAGGGATTCCCCCCTCGCCTGGAGCGCGGCGAACGCCGCGAGGAGCAACCGGCCATGACGAACGCGACCTCGCACCCCACGATCATTGGCACCTTCAGCGCGGAGCGCGTCAGGAGCATCGCGGCGGAGGTCGCGCGCCGCGCGTCGCCGGAGGCCCGCAAGGACTACGTCGCGCCGCGCAGCAAGCTCGACGTCGTGCCGCTCGAGGGCGGCCCCACGGCGACCTCGTCCGGGTTCGGCCTGATCCTCAAGAACGGGAGCGAGCACCTGCTCCCGATCAAGCGGAGCGCCCTCTCGCAGCTCGCGAACAGCGCGGGCGTCCCCCTCCGCTACCTCGACCGCCTCACGGGGGCGGGCCACTACGACCTCGCGGCGGCGAACATCGCGGAGCTGCTCTCGCTCGAGGGAACCACGACCAAGGGCGACGCCCGCAAGCACCTGGTCCGCACGCTGGACGGCTCGGTCGACGCGTTCCTCTCGAACTCCTACCGGGCAATCTCGAACGACGATATCCTCACGATCGCCCTCGCGGAGTTCAAGGCGGCCGGCGTGACGTTGTGGGACCTGAAGGTCACGGACACGGAGTTCCGGGTGAGCGCGGTCTCCCCGCACATCACCGGCAAGGTCACGACTGACCGGGCGTTCAAGGGCCCCAAGCGCTGGGAGGGCAAGGAAGGCGACGTCCTCAACGCCGCCGTAACGCTCAAGAACAGCGAGACCGGACACTCCGCCCTCGCCGCCCAGCAAAGCATCTGGCGCTTCGTCTGCCAGAACTTCAACGTCTGGGCGGACGTGATCGCCACGCGCCACCTCGGGGGCAAGCTCGCGGAAGGCGAGCACTTCTTCTCCCAGCAGACCCGGGACCTCCAGGCGCAAGCGCTCGTCTCCTCGATCCGCGACGCGATCAGGACCACGTTCGATCCGGTCGCGTTCCAGAAGCAGGTCGACGAGATCAACGCAACCACGCGCCGCGAACTGGGCGACTCGCCTATCACCGTCGTGGACGCCGCGATCAAGGTCACGGGGCTCCCCACGGGCTACCGAGACGCGATCCTCGCGGAGCTGCTGGGCACCGGCGACGTGACCCAGTACGGGCTCGTCCAGGCTGTCACCTCGCGCGTCAACCCGGAGAACACCAAGGACAAGGAGGTCGACGACATCGTCCGCTGCGCGTTCGAGGACGCGGGCGGCAAGCTCCTCCGGCTCAACGACAAGGGCTGGAAGTCGTTCCTCACGGAGGCGTACAAGCCGACGGAGACGAGCGCGGACGAGGTCGTGACCGCGAGCGCCTAGCACACACCTGTCGCGGCCCCTCCCCGGTTCCGGCTCGTTGCCGGTTTCCCCCGGGGGAGGGGCCGCGACCTCCACGCCCGCGAGCGGGCGCTACGCCCACGACACGCTCCTAAGCGCGTGCCGGTCCTAAGCCCGGAGAAAGCGCGAAGGGGAGCCCCGGAAGGGGAGGAGACGAACATGCGGGAGACGGTCGAAGACGCCATTCGAGTCGAGCGAGACAAGGCCCATCGAGAGGTAGAGCGCCTTCGGGCAGCCTTGCTCCGCTACGGCCAACACGTGTGCCGGGGCTCGCCCTGTGACTGCGGCTGGCCCGAGATGCGCGCTGCCCTCGTCCAGCCGACGCCATCGAACGCGATCATGGGCGAACCGGACAAGACGCACGACGTCGCGACGTGCCGCGACTGCCAGCACGAGGGGAAGACCTGGGGCGCGAGCGCGCGCCCCGGCGAGGTGATCTCGTGAAGATCCCCGCCCCCGGCGTCTACCGCCTCGTGAACGATGTCGCGAACACGAAACGCGACCGGCGCCAGACGCGCGACTGGCGCCACAACGAAGTCTGGAGCGCCGGGACACTCTTCGTGCTCGAGGCCCCCCGGACGAATGACCAGATGCCGCGCCTGTTCCCCATCGAGGAAAACGGCTACTCCGGCTTCGTCCTAGACCTCACGGACAAGGACGGCGGCCATCCGAACCTCCCGGAGCTTCTCGCGGGTCTCGTGCCCGCGCCGCTCACGATCCGAACACTGTTCTCGGACTCGAACGGAGACCCCTCCCCTGACCGCGCCCTCGAGATCCTGCAACGGCTCGTCGACGACCGCTCGATCGCGTTCAGCGACATCCGGCGCGCGTGGGCGACGATCCGCGAGGACGACGAACTAAAACACGAGGAATGGACGGCCAAGAACGACATCCGCACGACCGCGCGCAAGCAAGTTCGCCCTCTGTTCTTCTGCCTGAAGGTCCACCCGATGAAGTTCGGTCAATGGACCTGCTCCCGAGTGAAGGACCACGCCGGGAAGTGCCACTCGAACGGGATCGGGGACGAGCGGAGCGCGACCCAGGCCGCGTGGGCGAAGGTCAAGGCTGTCGAGGACGCGGCGCTCGCGA
>ERZ1292629.3307-Hain-H43-01um-R1-3307-length-12555-cov-6_pt1 | contig 12555 bp, 16 predicted proteins | sample MGYA00564399_ERZ1292629 | MGnify/ENA primary metagenome ERZ1292629 (study PRJEB36523, sample SAMEA6512636) | groundwater metagenome | collected 2019-01-08 | study: AquaDiva: Metagenomics assemblies of 32 groundwater samples | reverse complement strand
TAGATACAGCTTCTGGTAGTTGTGGTTTCCTTCTTCATGCTATGCAGTATGTCTTTAATAATGAAATAACAGAGGAAAGTTTTGGTGGAAGTTATGATGTAGAACAAAAAGAATATGCCGAAAAACATCTTTTTGGTATAGATTTTGATCCTAGATCAGTAAAAATTGGGAAAGCCATGATGCTTATCGCTGGAGACGGAAAAACTAATGTAACTTTTGCAAATTCACTAGATTCTGAATCATGGAACGAGGAAGCAAAATCAAAATTCAGATCGTTTCTGCATCATTTTGAAGATTCTGAAGAAAATAGAAACAATCAAGAAAGAATGATGGATTTTGATTTTGATGTAGTTCTTACTAACCCACCTTTTGCAGGAGAAATAAAAGGTACTTTACTTAACAAATATGATCTTGGTTTCAAATGGAATAAGGATTTTGAAAAGACTCAAAGACATCAAAATAAAGTCGATAGAGATGTTTTGTTTATAGAAAGAAACTTAAGCTTTTTGAGATCCGGAGGAAAAATGGCGATTGTTTTACCGCAAGGAATATTTAATAACACTAACTCTGAATATATACGCAGATTTATTTTCGGTAAGGCTAAAATATTGGCCGTAGTTGGGCTACATGGAAATACTTTTAAACCGCATACAGGAGTAAAGACCTCTGTTTTATTACTGCAAAAATGGGGCGGGGAAGTTGGTGAACCTCAAGAAGATTACCCGATTTTTATGGCAGTTTCCAAAAAGGGAGGCAAAGATAATTCGGGAGACTATATTCACAAAAAAGACAAAAATGGAAACATTCAGTATGACAATTTAGGCAAAAAATTGGTCGATCATGATTTGGAAGAAATCGCAGATGGATTTTTGAAATTTAATAAATAAAAATACTTATGAATGAAATTAATGAACAAAAATTAAACAATTTCTTAGATTCTGGTTCAGAATATTTCTATAAGCAGAACAATAAATTTGAGGTAAATTATATGATTCAGCCCCTAAAAGATGTGGCTGATGGTTTAAAAAAATTAAATGAAAATTTTAAAAAAGCAGATGAATCCTCAACAAATCTTTCAGAATCATTAAATAAACTTACTTTTTTTGGTGTTTTAATTGCAGGGACAAGCATTATTCTTTTATTGATTCAATTTTTATTTGAAAATAAAATATGGCCGTTTATTCAATAATCAAAAAATCAGAGCTTGAGGGGGCGATACGATTAGATGCTGAATATTATCAGCCAGAGTATTTACTTATAAAAAATAAGCTTAAAAATTGTCCGATTTTAAAAACTATATCAAAAAATATAATATGTGGACCTTTTGGCTCTGCTATATTAAATAGTGATTATAAAAAAGAAGGAGCTCCTTTATTAAGAGTAAATAATCTCAATAATGATTTTATAAATACTGAAAATTTAATTTTTATTGATAACAAACTTGGAGAAAATCTTAAACGTTATAAGGTTTATCCAAATGATATAGTGGTTTCTCAACGCGGCACCATAGCGATGTTTTCTTTGGTAACGGATGATTACGAACAATATAATATTAGTGCAAATCTTATTTCTATACTAAATTCTAATAAAATAAATTTTCTATATTTAATTTCTTTTTTAAATTGTAAATATGGAAATTTACAATTAAAGAGAAAAGTGTCCGGACAAATACAAGAAAAGATAACAACTGATGATATAAAAGAAATTTTTATCTATACGCCAAATAAAAATAAACAAGAAAATATCGCTAATATAGTTAGTAATTCAAAAAAACAATTTGATTTATCAAAGAAGTTTTATCAAGAGACGGAAGATTTATTATTGAAAGAATTAGGATTGGAAAATTTTGAAAAAGGAGCAGAGGAACAATTGTGTAATATAGTGAAATTTTCAGATGTGGCGAGGTTGAGGAGGATGGATGCGGAATATTTTAATTCTGATTTTGAAAGGATAAAAACGAAGCTGGAAAATCAAAAAACAGAAAAATTGGGGAATTTAATGTTAGTTTTAAAAGGATTTGAACCAGGGAGTGAAGCTTACAAAGAAGAAGGAAAGTTATTTATTCGTGTCAGCTCACTTTCAAAAGAAGGAATTACAGATAAAGATCAAAAGTATCTTGACGAAAAGATATATGAAGAATTAAAAAATGATTTTCAACCAAAAGTCGGGGAAATTTTACTTACCAAAGATGCTACCCCTGGTATCGCTTATGTTTTGAAAGAAGATATGGAAGGAATAATTTCTGGTGGAGTTTTAAGATTAAAAGTCAAAGAAAATATTGATCCCGAATATGTGGCATTTTGTATAAATTCTATTGTTGGAAAGTCTCAAGCTGAAAGAGATGCTGGTGGTTCAGTGATAGCTCACTGGAAACCAGAACAAGTTAAAAACCTGATTATTCCAATTTTTTCAAAAGAAAAACAAGAAAAAATTGCTGACTTAGTGAAAAAATCTCACGAGTATAGAAAAAAAGCCAAAGAACTTTTGGAAGAAGCTAAAAGAAAAGTTGAAGATTTAATCGAAAATAATAAAAAATAATATGGCAGAAATAAAATCATACACAGAAAGTTATTACAAAGATTTTCCTATTACGAGTATTTGCAGAGCTGATCTAGAAAGTGCTGGTTTTGATATTGCAAATATAGATGATGATACGATGCTAGAATTGGCTTCCAAAATGGCTAATGCTTATTGCGATTTTGGATTTTGGGAAGATCTAAGAGAATTAGCGATATATTTTGGAATTAAAAAACTAAATGAAAATAAATGAATGATAAATTTATACAGAAAATAGAGAGAAAGTTTAAAGTACCTGATAGGGTTGCTGGTAAAGTGCAAATAAAAGCCGAGAAAGTTCGTGGTGGTTATTTAATTTATGAGTCAAGATCAAGGTGGGATGATAAAGATGCTGAATGGACAAAAAGCGATACGGCAAAAATTATTTTTCACAAAAATCAAGAAAAATATTTAGTATATTGGAAAAGGGCATCTGGTAAATGGGAATTGTATGGAGAATATAAATCATTTAACTCAGCCTTAAATATTGTGAGCAAAGATAAAGACGGGTGTTTCTGGGGATAAGTTTTGAAAAAATTATGAAAAAGAAAACAGATAAAAAAGAAAAAGAGATTAGAAGTAATTTGGTGATGCAAACCATTTTGTTTTCAAGAGAGCAATACAAAGAATTGCTGAAAGCATTTGGGACTTATGCTTTGGTGAAGCAATCATCGATATTGCCAGATTCAGAAACAGAGAGACTTTTTAATTATATTATTGAGCAAGGCAAAAAGTTTGAATTTGAAAAAAAGAAGTTAAGTGCCGAACAATGGTTCGAAGAAATAAACGATTCTATTTTTAATGATCTGTTTGAATATACGCAAGAAGAAATGTGGAACCATTTGGCCAATTTGTTTGCTAGAAGAGACGCTATTAAAGAAATTGAAGAAAAAACTGGGCTATCAAAAGAGGAATTGCCACCAGATACATTTTTGGATTCTATGGCAAAAAGGATCCAAATATATCTCAAAGAATTTGAGAAAAATGGAATAAATAATGTAATTTGTTCCAATGTGGAGAAAAATTTGTTCAAGATTAAAAAACTAAAATGAAAAACTATATGAAAATAAATTTTGAAATAATTGCGGCGGGGGTGATGCTGAATTTTAAATAAAATAGCGGGTTCGAGTGAGGCTCGAACCCGCTTAATTATTGCGGAACTTCATTTTTAATTCACCGGTCGGGTGATGAGCGGAACAGACGGTGGCAGAAGCTCCAAAAAACCGTTACCGATACTTTCCGGTAGTGGCGCCGGTTTATGCAGAACGACGACATGACTTTTGGTTGCAATCACATGAGAGACGAGACAAAGTCTGAAATTGCAGATTTTAACGAGGTCCGCCCTCAGAACAAAAACCAGAAGACGGAAATTTACAATCTCTACATCTGCCGGCTCATATATTATTTGCAAACTGGGCTCTCTCATTACACCGTCTATCAAAGCCACCCATCGTCCGTAGTTATCCGGTTGGGATTTGGTTAGAACGTCGGCGTGGTTTTCAAACTGTTCCAGAAGTGACTGGTTGCCCTCAACAATAATTCTGTGCTGTCTTCCCGTTTCTTCAAAAGGCATTGAAAATATCAAATCGCCAAAAGGAAAGACTCTTTCGAGGGAAATTCTGTCGGGGTCGTCCTGACCCATGAACATCCTTCTCAAGCTATTCTTCATTGGGGGGACTCCTTTCAAGAGTACAATAGTCTAGGTACTTTTTATCAGTAATTCAATTGAATGTAAAGTTTAATGCGCGATGAAAATACCAAGTACTCTTTTTGCGCCGGAGGTAATGAGGGCGCGGCGAGCTTCGGAGAGGGAGGCACCGGTGGTATAGACGTCGTCCAGAACGATAATGGTGCGGGGGGTGCCGCCCCGAGGATACGGGGCGGCTTGCATCGAGTTCTTAACATTTTCTTGTCTTTCCTCTCTGCTTAAATTAGTTTGTCTTTCTGTCTCCCTAATTTTTTCCAAAGTATTATAAGAAATCTCAATATTATCACCGGCAATTTTTTTAATTTCTCTTACCAATTCTTCGCACTGGTTGAAACCTCTTTTTCTTTTTTCCAATTTACTCATCGGCATCGGCAGGAGGAGCGGCGGAGCGCCGTCGAAGAGCGCCGCTTCCGAAGCGATGTCCAATATTTCTTCATACAAAATTCCCGCAATCCTTTTTCTTAAGCCGGCGTTATTTTTATATTTGATGGCTTTGACCAAAGTGCGCACCATTTTGTTTTGGTAATCAAAAAGCACAAAAATATCACGCGAGTACACCGGCGAACTGGGCAAAAGCTCGCGCATTTTGCCTCTAGGCAAATTTAAAAGCTTTTGAATTTTGGCATCCTCCGGCACCAAGAGGTTTTGAACAGTTTCTAAAAATTTTTTGATTATCCCAGATAAAATCATTATGCTATAATAATACATTATGAGTTTCCTTTCCGATATTTTTAAAAAGAAAGCCGTGAGCGCTCTGGGCATTGACATCGGCTCTTCTTCCATAAAAGTGGTGCAGATTCAGAAAAAAGGGGACAAAGCCGTGCTGGATACTTACGGCGAACTTTCTCTTGGCCCTTACGGTGGAGTTTCTATCGGCCAGTCTACCAATTTATCTACCGAAAAAATGGCTCAAGCTGTAAACGACTTGCTCTCCGAAAAAGAAGTAGCTTTAACCACCAAGACTTGCGGTATGGCTATTCCTTTCAAAGCCTCGCTGCTCTCTATCATAGAAATGCCGGCTGTCAGTGAAAAGGAAATGGCCGGCATGGTCATCTTGGAAGCGCGCAAATACATACCGGTACCGATTTCCGATGTGACCATAGATTGGTCTATCATTCCCAAAAGAGAAAATGAAGATGCTCCCGCAGAAAAAGACGAGCATAAAGGCAAAACCGTTGATGTTCTTTTGGTGGCTATTCATAACAACATCATCAATCAATACAAAGAAATAACCGAAAAAACCGGCCTTGCCACCAAATTTTTTGAGATAGAAGTTTTCAGTTCCATCAGGGCGGTTTTGGAAGGGGTGCAGGGTCCGATTATGATTTTTGATATGGGGGCGGCTACCACCAAACTTTACATCATAAACCGCGGTTTGATTTACCAATCGCATACGATAAATACGGGTTCCCAAGAAATTACAGCCAATATTGCCAGGATTTTGGACATTTCCATTGAGGATGCCGAAGTCATAAAGCGGTCTGTCGGCATGGGCGTAACCAAAGAAGGCGCCGACCTTTCCGAAGCGGTTTCTGTTATTGCCGCCAACATATTTGCCGAAGCTAACAGATTTCTATTTGATTTCCAAAAAAAGACCAATGAAAATATCAAATCAGTGGTTCTTATCGGCGGCGGCTCGGCTCTTAGAGGTTTTAGAGATTTGGCTGCTCAAAATTTCAAAGTAGAAGTGATTTCCGGCAATCCGTTTGAAAAAGTGGAAGTGCCGGCCTTTTTGGAAAATATTCTCAAAGAAACCGGTCCCGAATTCGCGGTAGCCGCCGGTGCCGCTTTGAGGTGTTTGCAGGAGATATAGTATCACCCCCTCGCTTCGCTCGCCCCCTCTTATCTTAAGAGGGGGAAGGAAGGGAACAAAAAATAATCATTATGTATGAGCGACCGTACACAATTGAGGAAATAATAAAAAACTATCCAGATAAAGCCGGAATCTTATTAAAAGATCCGGTGCATTTGTGGCGTGCAGAAACAGGAATTGAGTTAATACATGAAGAACCAACCCTAAAAGAACAAGAAAGAATTTGGAAAAATTGGAATAAAATGACCAAAGAAATGAAAGAAAAAAGTGACACAAGAAGTTTAGAATTATTTAGTATAGATAATACTACACATAACGAACAAATTATGCAGAGTTGGAAAGAGAACAAGATATCATGAAATCGAAATTTCTTTATAATAATAGTGTTTTGGTGTCTCGCAGAAAAGAATTAAGAAACAACTCAACTGAAGAGGAGAAAGTTCTTTGGGATTATCTAAAACACGGTAAACTTGGAGGATTTAAATTCATAAGACAATATAGTGCAGGACCTTATGTTTTAGATTTTTATTGTCCAAAAATAAGGTTGGCTGTTGAATTGGATGGTAGTCAGCATAATGAAGGAGAGACTATTTTATACGATAAAGACAGGGAAAGATATTTGGAAAGCATAAATATAAAAGTTATCCGTTTTTGGAATTATGAGTTAGTAAAAAATCCAAAATCTGTTCTTAATAAAATTTACGACGAATCTATAAGTTGCAGACCCCCTCTTAAGATAAGAGGGGGTAGGGGGTGATAGAAGTAATCAACAATATTTGTTTACACTTGCGAATGCTTTTAGAGTATAATTAATTTTGAATTATGGCACCCAATTTCCAATCATCATTTATTCCCAAAGAGCCGATGACCGAAGACAAAGTCTTTAAGAAAAAAAAGGCCGGCGTTTTCGGAGTTTTGGCGGTTTCTCTTTTTGTCACATCGATAATCGGTTCTATAGGTATGTATGTTTACAAAGGCATAATGCAAAATGAAATCCAAGGCCTTGAATCTCAATTGGCAAATGAAGAAAAAGCCATAGATAAAAAAACCATAAGTGAAATGGCTCAATTCGGCAAAAAGCTGGAAGTTGTCAAATCGCTGGTCTTCAAACACCAGGTAGTTTCAAATTTTTTGGCTACCCTGGCTTCTTCGACGGTAAGCACTGTCCAGTTTAACGATTTTAGCTATGGTGATTTGAAAGAGGGCAGTCTCTCCGTTAATTTGCACGGCAAAGCCACGAATTACGCGAGCATAGCTTTACAAGAAAATGTTTTTTCTAAGATTAAATATTTTAAATCAGTTACTTTTTCGAATTTGACTTTGTCTGATAAAGGTTTGGTTTCTTTTGAATTAGCGATTTCCGTCGACCCGCAAATTGCCGTCTATGCCCCATAAAATAATATTTAAAATATGAGCTCTATTTCAATTCTTGCATACATAATACTTTCAATCTCAATAGGATACGCTTTTATCTATTCTTCGATGGGAGATTTGACCGCGCTTATGGATAAGAAACAACAGTATGAACAATCTCTGGAAACGGTGAGCAATATTGAGAATACAAAAAATGAATTACTGACTAAATTCAACAATATTTCAGCTGAAGACAAAAAAGACATTGAAACGGTTTTACCCAACTCTATGAATTTTGTGAGATTGGTTTCCCAGATTGACGCCGTGGCGGCAAAATACGGTATTTCCATAAACAAAACATCCTCAAAAGCAATAAATGATCCTAGTGGCAATTCTGCTGATGGTACTCAGTCGGCGAAACTTTACAATTCTGCCACTATAGGTTTTTCCTTTGATGCCTCTTATGACAAATTTAATGTATTTATGGACGATTTGGAAAAAAGCATGAGAGTTTTGGATATAAGATCGGTAAAATTAAACAGCCAAAAAGATAAAGATCAAGATAATGTTTATTCGTACGATATAGAGTTTGAAACCTATTGGCTTAAATCATCATAATGAAAAATTCAAAAAACAAACGAGCTGTTATTTTGGGCGTAGTCCTTCTGGGACTATTAGTCTTGGCTTATAAGGTGATGTTTGTTGCGCCCAATGATGTCTCAATAATTGAAGAGAATAGTACGGCTAGCGCCAGAGTCGAAGCTGTATTGCAACAGGTCGAAAGTATAAAATTTGACACAAGCATAACGCAAGACCAAAAGTTCAAATCCCTGAGAAGCATCGAAACTCCTCTTATATCTTTGCCTGTTGGAAGGCGAAACCCTTTTTCTGGGATTTAAAACCGGTCAATATTTAAAACAATGAGTATTTTAGATGTTTTAGTAAAACAGGGCGTTATTGAAGCTAAGGATTTCGCTTCAATAAAAGAAAAAAACGAATCTTCCGGAGACAGTGTCGAAGAGACACTTTTATCTTTTGGAGTGAGTGAAGACAATATTATGAGGGCCAAGGCCGAGTATTACACTATGCCTGTCAAAAAAATCGACCTGTCACTCATAGATTCAAAATTACTTGATTATGTGCCGGAAGAAGCGGCGGTTTATTACGGATTTGTTCCGGTCGGACTCTCTAACGGCGTTTTGGAAATCGGAGTGGTCAACCCGGACAATATTTCCGCCCGCGATGCTCTAAATTTCATATCATCCAAAATTAATCTGCCGTTCAAGACTTTTATCATATCTCAAAGTGATTTTAATAAAATTGTAAATTTATACAAAGGCCTTTCCGGCGAAGTGACCAAAGCTCTCTCCGAGCTGGAAACCGAGTTCGTCACCAAAGAGAAGGGCGGCGAAGAACCCAAAGAAAAAAGCAAATCACCAAAAGCTGAAGAAGAAAGCGAAAACGACCTCTCCGCTTTCGAGGGCAGAAGCACCAGAGTTATTGAAAATGCGCCGGTTACCAAAATAGTAGCTACCATTTTAAGATACGCGATTGACGGCAGAGCCTCAGACATTCACATAGAACCGACAACTTCAAACGTGCGTATCCGTTTCCGCGTGGACGGGGTTATGAACACTAGCCTAGTTCTGCCTTTCCGGGTGCACAGCGCCGTGGTTGCCAGAATCAAAATCATATCCAATATGAGGCTTGACGAAAAGAGAAAGCCTCAAGACGGGCGTTTTAGCGCCAAACTAAATGAAAGGAAAATAGATTTTCGTGTCTCTACCTTTCCCACCACTTTCGGTGAAAAGGTGGTGATTCGTATTTTGGACCAGGAAAAAGGCATCAAAAAATTAAATGAACTCGGACTTTCCAAGAAAAATCTAGAACAAATTATGCGAGCTATTGATCGGCCTTATGGCCTGGTTCTTATATCCGGCCCTACCGGTTCTGGTAAATCCACTACGCTGTATTCTATGATGAATGAAGTTGATAGAGACCATAAAAACGTGCTTTCTCTGGAAGATCCGGTCGAATACAACATGGAGGGTATGAGCCAGTCCCAAGTTATGCCGGAAATCGGCTATACTTTCGCTTCAGGCCTCCGCACCACGTTGCGCCAAGATCCAGATATTATAATGGTCGGTGAGATCCGAGACAAAGAAACAGCTCAGCTTGCCATCCAGGCGGCTCTCACCGGTCACCTAGTCTTTTCTACCATTCACACCAACAATGCTATCGGTGTCGTCCCGCGCCTTATTGATATGGGCATAGACCCTTACCTCATCGCTCCAACTTTGATCATAGCTATAGCTCAGCGTTTGGCCAGGTCGTTTTACCCCGGTGCCGGCAAAGCGGTGCCGGTTGATGCGGCCACCAAGATGATGATAGATAAACAGTTTGTTGATTTACCTGAGGAGTATAAAAGAGAAATCACTTTTGGCAAAGAAATTTATGAAATTGCAGGAGTGCCCAATTGCCCCAGCGGCATTCTTGGCCGGGTAGCCATTATGGAAGTGCTTGAGATGGATAAAATGTTGGAAAGCATCATTCTCAAGAATCCAACCGAACAGGAAATCTGGAAATATGCCAGAGGGAAGGGTATGCTTACTATGAGAGATGACGCTTTGTTAAAAGTCTTTAACCGAGTCATTCCTTTTGAAGAATATAACACTTTTTAATAGCAATATAGATTTATTCAATGTATAATAAATAATATTATGACTACAGAAGGAGAAAAAGAATATAAAATAATATTGATTGATGACGATGATTTTTTGGTCAATATGTATGCGACCAAATTTGCCGGCAGTGATGTGGCGGTGGAGGCTTATAAATCCGGAATGGCTTTTTTGGAAAAATTTCAGACCGAGGTGAAAGCTGATTTGATACTTTTGGATGTGGTGATGCCCGGTATGAGTGGCATAGAAGTCCTCAAAAAGATGCGGGAAGATAAGCTCGGAGAGGGGATTCCGGTGGTCATACTCACCAACCAAAGTGATGAAAAAGACATCGTTGAAGCCAAAAAGTACGACATTGCCGGTTACATAGTCAAATCAGCCGCCACACCATCAGAGGTGGTAAGCGAAGTTTTAAATATTATAAAAAGTTCTAAAAAAGCTTAATTTTACATTATGGAGGATTTAGATACTCTCATAGAACTTGTGATAAAAGAAGGAGCTTCGGACCTGCATCTTTCGGAGGACCGGGTTCCTTTCATTAGGATTTCCAGCCAGTTGGTGCCACTTTCCAAATATTCAAAATCCACCAAGAGTATGATGGAAAGCATTTTAAACAAAACTCTTTCTGAAATGAAAAAAACCATCTTCAAAAATTCCCAAAGCGCCGATTTTGCTTATAGCCACAAAGGGGAAAGATTCAGAGCGCACTTATTTTTGGAACAGCAGAGGATTTGCTTGACCTTGCGCCATATTCCCAAAAATATACCTTCAATCGCCGAATTAAATCTGCCGGACAGTCTGACCAATTTCGCCAGATTGAAATCGGGTTTCTTTTTGGTTGTCGGCCCGACCGGACACGGCAAATCCACTACCTTAGCTTCCCTGGTTGAAACCATAAACAGCGAAAGATTGGAAAACATCATTACCATTGAAGATCCGGTAGAATACCAATTCATTTCCAAGAAATCCATAATTTTCCAAAGAGAAGTCGGTATGGATACGCCGAGTTTTGCAGTAGCACTAAGGGATTCGTTCCGGGCCGACATAAACGTGCTGATGGTGGGAGAGATGAGAGATTCGGAAACTATGTCTGCTGCGGTTTCCGCCGCCGAGACCGGCCACTTGGTTTTTTCCACTTTGCACACCAACAACGCGGCTCAAACTGTAGACCGCATCATAGACTCGTTTGACCCGAACCAGCAAAACCAGATTCGTATTCAGCTGGCGGCCTCGCTTTCGGGCATATTTTCTCAGCGCCTTATTCCCAGAATCTCCGGCGGCTTGGTTCCGGCTTTTGAGCTTTTGATAAACAACACAGCCGTTTCCAATCTCATCAGAGATAAACGCACCCATGAACTCAACACCATTATTGAAACCAGTTCCGGCGAAGGTATGATAGATTTCAACAGATGTTTAGTAGAAAAAGTAAACCGAGGCGAGATCAGTATTGAAAACGCCTATCTTTACTCCAGCAATCCGAGGTCTCTGGAAAAAATGTTATAGCCATGATTTTCCTATATAAAACCATAAATAAAGAAGGCAAGAGAGAAGAAGGCGAACTGGAGGCTTTTAGCTCAGACTCGGCTGTTGCTATTTTGCAAAGGCGCGGGCTGGTAGTTTCTTCCGTCAAAGAAAAAGACGAGAGTGGCGGCGATATACTCAAAAAAATTCCGTGGATGAATAGAGTTGGCAACAAAGACATAGTCATTCTTTCCAGGCAGATGTCCACACTTTTTGAAGCCCAGGTTTCCGCTCTCAAAATATTCAAACTTATCGGCACCGAGGTCGAGAATCTCACTTTGAGGAAGTGTCTGCTTCAGGTGGTTGATGATTTGCAGGGCGGAGCCTCTATATCGACTGCTTTATCCAAACATCCCAAAATATTTTCCGATTTTTATGTCAATATGGTCAGGGCTGGAGAGGAGTCCGGCCACATAGACCAAACCTTTTTATACTTGGCCGACTATATGGACCGCACTTATGAAGTTACCTCCAAAGCCAAAAATGCCCTTATATATCCGGCTTTCGTCATCTTCACTTTCATTTCGGTTATGGTTCTTATGTTTACCGTCATCGTGCCCAAAATCGGCGCTATTATCAAAGAATCCTCCCAGGAAATTCCTTTTTACACCAAAATAGTCTTTTGGGTCAGCGATTTGTTCGTCAATAATTGGTTGCTTATGCTTATCGGATTGGCCGCCTTTATTGCCGGTTCTATCTGGTATGCCAGGACCGAAGAGGGGTCAAAATTTATTTCCAATGCCAGGCTTCATATTCCTTATCTGGGCGACCTTTACCGCAAGCTCTATCTCTCCAGATTTTCCGATAATATGAGCACTATGGTAACTTCAGGCATACCGATGCTCAAAGCTATTGAGGTTACTTCTTCGGTTATAGACAACGAAACTTACAAAGATATTTTGAACGATGCCATTGTCAAAGTT
>ERZ1292629.3306-Hain-H43-01um-R1-3306-length-12555-cov-15_pt1 | contig 12555 bp, 27 predicted proteins | sample MGYA00564399_ERZ1292629 | MGnify/ENA primary metagenome ERZ1292629 (study PRJEB36523, sample SAMEA6512636) | groundwater metagenome | collected 2019-01-08 | study: AquaDiva: Metagenomics assemblies of 32 groundwater samples | reverse complement strand
GTCTCTTTGTTTGATACGTTGGGCCAGTTGTCACAACAAAGTCATATTTACCAACTGTCATATCGTTGATAGTCACGGGCAGCATTGTCTCATAATCCAAGATGACTCTGTTTAAAGAGATAGCTTTCTCTTTCCCGTCAGATCCTCTGAGACGGACAACCCTCTCTGTATCGTACACCCTGGGGATCATGTCGAGAAGTATCTGACCTGTGAATATAACCGCTATATTGAAATTGTCCACAAAGGTATATACTGATGCATCCCCGCCAGCTTTCCTTGCAAGGACGGCCCTGCCTGACCTCTCATTTGATGATTGCCCAAGGGAGGCCTCATACCTGCCTATGGTGTCCATAATATCGGCAGCTGACTCATTGGCAGCATTAACCACGGCAGTAGGGATGTCTACTTGTCTTTCTCTTGAAGGCTTGGTCACCCCAGGAATGTCGTTATAGACAAGATATGGGTAGTTCTTCCGGTTGGCATCTTTCCACATCTGTTCATGCCCCTCGAACTGCTTTGGAGTCCCTATATATGGGGCTTTGGGAGCGAGGGCAATAAGCTCTACTTCATAAGTCCGTAAATAGTTATACATTCTCATTGGGTCTTTTGCATCGTGGATAAGGCTTCTGTAATGCTTTTTCCCCTCAATATTGACCTCTATGCCTATGACTGGGACTATGGGAATGTATTTTGAAGGGAACTCTTTCGGTCCTTCCAGTATTTTGTCCCCAGAAATCTTGCACCACATAACCTTGTGACTTTTGGATTTACGTCTCTTGACAATCTGGAACCCTGCCATCTCAAGGTCTTTCTCGTCGATGCCGTCCTTGAGTTCTATTACTTCACCGGTGCTGAGTTGAACAATCTCTGTTTCTTGGTATTCCTTGTAGAAATATTCAGCGATCCTTACCTTATCTTCTTCATACCAGCCTTCGTATGATTCGCCAAGAGATTGCCCTTCCGTAAACCCAAGAGGGGTTACGCCTGGATATTTTCCGTCAAACTCTTTGCGGGTGATAAATTCAGAGACAAAGGCATAATTGCCATCTTCATAGGTTATTTCTTGTGCCGAAGGGTCAAGGTAGACAGTAAAGCGATTGGGAATGCGCTTAATCTTGATATCCTGGTTGAATCCATCCTGTTCAAATTCGGTGATTATGCGCCAGAACCCATATCCACCATCAAGCATCTGCTCCCCGCCAAGGTTATAAGCATGGTCAGCATTGCTAAGGTATTCAATTTGTCTGATTAAGTCCTGCCTGACTTCGGCACCAGCAACGTCAGCTTCGCTGTCAACGGGGCGTATGGATATGGCGGGTCTGTTTTTGCGGAGATCTCCTGACACTTGCTTGATAAACTTGCGGAGCTTGTTGTTAACCAGCATTGGACGGCCTTCGGCGTTTCTTTCCGCCTTAATCTCGTCCGGCCACTGGTCTCCATCACCAAATTTTATTGAATCAAGGGCGCACTCTCGATTATCAGTCTCCGCTGTCGCTGAACGCTGTGCGCGTTCCCTGGCTTCCCTCAATAAATCTTCGTGTTTATCGGCTTTAGCCATTTTGCCCCTTGCAATAGAATATTACAGCTTTTTTTATATATAGATTTTTATCAAATGTCAAGTATTTTTATGCGGCCATCCAGGTTTTGTTATAACCTCCCCCGACAAGGCTTAAATGCCCCATTCTCCTCAATGGGTTTATATCTTTCGGTTTCTGGTATACTCTTAACCTTGCTTGCCAGAAGGGGTCTGCAAGGATATCATAGAGATACGAAAGCATATCAAGGCCGTCATCGTGCCACATCGGGAAATTATCCATCTCCTGCTTTAATCTGTCCCTATAAGCGTTATCCACAAAAGTTGAAATATGGACGTTCCCATTTAGGAAAGGTATTTCAAGGGCTGTGGAAATCCTTTGCTTCTTATCTCTGCTTGCTGGCTTTAAATAAATCAGGGTCTTGTCGGCTTCGGTGATCCTTTTCCTGTACTTATCATTCAATATCCCAGCCACATGAAGCCCCAGGATTCCCGAATTAATCTTTTCCACAGCTATAGCCTCAACATAGTTCCTCAGATACATCTTGATAATCATATCAACGGCCTGCGGCTCCTTCATGGGAGACAGGCATAAGTCTGTAATATAAATCTTACTGGTTCTTAAATCTTCAGTGTTGGGATCAATCCCTATGGTCGCTATAGCCCAGGAGTCAGAATCCTTCCCGGTTGCATCTCCGGCCCAATCCACCAAGAGGAAGGAAGGTATGTTTTTAGGAATGTCGTCTGGATGTATTTCGTTAAGCATCTCTCTTGACAATTTACGGTCCCCTTTAGGAGTGGGGTCACATAATTGCTGACTATTAAAATGACCGCTTGCTTGCGCTTTTATCCACGATTTTTCGTCCATCAATACTGGCTTCCCATTTGGAAGGCCAGTATCACTGCCGGGGATTTTTCTTGTTTGATATATCGGCTTACCGTCAGGATACTTCATATTCTCAATATTCACATTTGGCCCGCAATGAGAATAATATGTCCCGATAACTCTTGTTATATCGGTGTCTTTTCCTCTTAAAAGATTCACTGCTGCCATCTGAAAGTTGCTCCAGACTTTATTTAACATGTCTGGACTATCTTTGATATCCTCTGTTTCCAAGTCATCAAAGACCAATCTTTCAAAATGTCTCCCCGTTGGCATCCCTTCAGTAAGCCCCCATGCCTCAATCGTACCTTCACCACGACTTGATGATTTTCTTTTAAAAACTATTCCATCATCTTCGCTCCATTTAGGGGATTCCATTACAGGGTTTTGATATAAAATATCAGGGAAACAAGCTTTCAATATTACCGATTCTTCACATTCCCTTTTTATCCCTCGTAGGAATTTTTTAGCTGCTGGACGGGAATATGCTATAATGCCTGTGCATGCTTCTGGATTTTTAAGATGGAACTGTAAGGTTTCTGCAGTAGTAATAATTGTACTTTTGAAATGAAATCTGGCCCAAATATCCATAGTATCGCTCTGTGGTCCATTTTCGACCATTTGACATTGTTTAACAACAAATGGATGATTAGCATCTTTGATCCCCATCACGAAATAAAGAATAAACCATAAATCATTGAGAATAGCATGACGCCACATGGCAAGTTCAGGGTACTTGCCGGAGGCCACGGCATCAAACATCTGGACATAATCAATCCTGTAATCCACTCCTTCAATAGGGGTGAACTCAATATTGTTTATAGTGATCGTCCGTGGGTTTTGAAGTATATTTGATTGGCTTATACCAAATATTATAGGCATTAAGGTCTTTATAGAACAATTTGGGGGGAATGTCAATTTTTTCTTGACAAGAAATTAAAAGTATGCTAAGTTTAAAACATAACTTAACCAAAGGAGATATATGCCAAACCCAAATCATCCAAAACCAGGGTCATCTATCCGCGTCTCACCTATCCGCACAATAGAGGGAATCGCTGATATTAAGAAACTCTTAAAAAACAAGCCCCGCGATCTTGCGATATTTACCCTTGGTATAAACACCTGTCTCAGGGCCTCCGATATTCTTAACATCAAGGCCGGGCAGGTGCGTCATGTAAAACATGGAGACCATTTTTGCGTAAGAGAGAAAAAGACAGGAAAAGACAAATGTATAACCATGAATCTATCTGTAGAAATGACTATCTCGGCTTTACTAAAAACTATGCCAAAAGCCAAAGATACGGATTATCTCTTTCAGTCAACCAAGGGAGACAACCAGCCCTTAACCGTCCCCGCCCTCAATGCTCTTGTAAAGAAGTGGTGTGACTGGGTAGGCCTTAAAGGAAATTACGGAAGCCATACGCTCAGGAAGACATTTGGGTTTATGCACTACCATGTCTTCAAAACTCCCGTTGTGATTATTATGGATATGCTGAACCATTCAAACCTGAAAATGACCTACATCTACCTCGGCATACAGCCGGAGGATGTAAAAGAAGCGTATATGAAGGAGATATGAAGGGGCCTTAATCGACCCCTTCCGCCTTTACTTCTTCTTTCCCTTCTTTACAGCAGGAGCCTTCACCGCAACCGCAACTACCATCTTTCCTTTCATCGGCATTTTCCCGCCCTTCTTCATTTCCTTGCAAGCCATTTTGAACCTCCTTGAGTTTATTTTTACTCCAAGCCATATATTCGACATCCATCCCTTTCGCAATAACAAACTGGATTAAAAGGGTTGAGAAAGTTCTTAGATAAATTAATTCAGTTTCTTGAGTATTAACCTTTAGCAGTAGATCAATCTTTTTCATATTTGCTATCCTTCCCATATTTTATTTTATCAAGCCTTATAGCCAGCGTGCCAATCAGGAGTTCCATCGGATTGTGAGAAGTGGCGAAGACAGACAAATCAATATCAGGGCAAATAAAATTATTCTTCATGGAAATCTCAACTTCTCTGACTCCAAACTCTTTTTCAAGAATGTCCAATGTTTTACAGAACAAGGAAAATTTCTCAGAAGATTTAATTTGACAGCGTTCTATGTGGATTAAAGACCGTACTCTCAAAACCACCTCCTATAGGCCATTAAAGTTATCCTACACCACACCGCATTCCAGAAGCTACAGCGAGGCTTAGGGATAGTATGAACAGCAAAGCACCAGTGTTCCTTTTTCTTTGCCACTCTCTGCCTCCTATGAAAAATAATTAGAATCGGTCACAACAAAACGCTCGTGCTGTCTGCGCTGCGCTTGCAGCACATCTCATCGTTATGTGACCAGCGATGAGAACAGAGAGGCATAAGAGACTCTTTTTGGAAAAATTTTACGCAACCAAGAAGAGGGTATATATCAATAATACTCATCTACGTTTTGGCCCCTGTACCCCCCCCCTCCCCCCTCTACCCATATAGAGAGAGAAGGGAGAGAGGAGAGAGGAGAAAATAGATCTATCATATTAACTTCCAACAGAAGTTAAGATTATAGATCCTGCAATATCAATCACTTACAACAACCGGGGCTGTCATGCCAAATTCGCTTAGGTTTATATTCACATTTATAAATGTTGGTAAGCTAACGGGACCATTGTGTTTTACAACCGGGAGGACTCTGTCCCATATCATTTTGTTCGCCGCGATGACATCGGATCCCTTAACCTCCTCGACTGCTCCGACTGACTGCCCCTGAGCGAGCTGCTTGATTATTTTTATGCTCCGGGGCATTAACTGTTCGACCATAGTTGCATAGCTTTTCTTTGCCGGCCCATTGGTATCATATCCATATCCCTTAGATAATCCTAACTGTTTCGTAGTCTGGTAGTGGTTTACCCCCGCGGACCTAAGTGCCTCGTATGCGATCTGATTCGCTGTCATTTTCATAGGTTTTACTGTCTTTACGGCGGGGATTACCTCAGGTTCTACCATAGGACTTCCAATCCTGCCTTTGGGCTTGACTTTACCCTTCACTTGGGGCTTGGGTATGTCCTTAACTTCTTTCATGGCTATTTGGAGGTTTTTATCGGGTTCTTCCTTTTTACATGGCATACTCTCTATATACTCCTTGCTGCTTAGGATGTCAAGGGGATTGTGACAACCAGCTCCTGAGTGCCGGTAAGGGGAGTTAAACCAGTTGGAAATGATTTTCATTTTCTGTCTTCGTTGCCTTCCCTTATAATACAAGGGGTGCAGGCAAAAAAAAGAAGTTGCCTTATTGAAAATGAGTTTCAATATCCTCATTCTCTCAACAATCACGCGGTTTTGTTTGCTCGACAATTCCCGGATGGTTGGTTTGTCCGCTCCTCTTAGCCTGTCTGTGTCGGTCCCGTCGATAATCAGCGGTTTTGCAGCCATATTCCGAGGAGTAGTTGCAGGGTTTATGCTGATCCTGCTATATGGGTTTACCGTGTACTCTATCGCTGGAGTCATTATATGGGTTTTTATCTGCCTGTCAATAAAAATCTTTCCGTCATATCACCAATGATTGCCACTTATCCACAGATTCACGCCGTCTTTACACTTACCCTTGGGATAATCAATATTATCAATGTGTTGCAATATACTCCCTGTTAATGAAGCTGTGAATAACTTGTGAATAACTTTAAGTGCCCGTGAAATGCCGTAAAGTGCCCACTATCGCTGATTTACTATGGTATAATTTTTTATACCCTCAAACTTTTTTCTTGCTCTACAGCCATGCAGGTTTAAACCACCTTTGGCATAGCTCCCAAATAGTTTTGGCATAGGTCATGCATTGTATTTCCTAAGTTCAATAAAAGATTTACCTGGTCCTTGAAAACCGAATAGATGCAAAGGGAAACGGAGTGAGACAAAGAACCTTTTGACCACATAGAGGGCCTGAGTATATCAGGCCTTCCATTGTGTTCAAAATAAACTAACAGGGAGGGTAAGAAGATGGCACCTACAAAATTACTCACGCATAAACTCAGGGAGCACCTGCGCCTAATACAGGTCCGCTGCACCGTGGCTGATGTAACCCGTAATGCGCAGGAGATGCTGGCGGCACATCCGGGAAAACCATTAGGGCAGGTTTGCCGGGAGTGCTCCGAAATAGTGCATAGGTTAGGGATATCCTTATAAGCCCACAATCAGAGCTGCCCGGCAAGCTCACTAAACACCGGGAAGGGAGATAAAGACAATGGATATCAAAGCAAGAAACAAGCAGATCAAAACGATATTATCAAAAGAGTTCGGCGGTAAAAATGTCTCAGTCACGGGCGGGAAGGGCACGGCTTATGGATGGGTAGGAATAACAATCAAAGCCGCCGATCCTTGCCCTTATAAGCAGGATGAGGCCCCTTGCTCCTCCTATATCCTTTGCGCTGATGGTATCTGCAAAGGTAACAATCAGGCTATAACAGGCGGGTGGGGGAACACCGTTAGACAATTATTATTTACACAGATACAAGACATGGAGATACGACCATGAGCGCAACGATTGAAGAGATTTTGGCAGCAAAAAAAGAAGCTGGTGACGGTGCGTATCTCTGGCTCCATGACTCCGGTGATTGCATCCTCTGGCCGACTGAGGAGGCCAGTGTCAACGACGACGGGCGAAGAGCAATCGAGCGCTGGCAACTCACACGAGAAGAAATTGACGAGCTGATCGAGACCGGCGAATGTGACGAGGCTTGACGGGATAATAAAACAGGGAGGGCAAAAAAATGAGATCAGACAAAAGGAAAAGGATGATGGCAGAGTACAAAGGGTTTAGGGGTATCCGGACGGCGTCAGAGACAGAGACGAGCATCCCCTCTGAGTTAATAGACGTCTTGACAGGTAAGCAGTTGGGCCTTGTGATGGATGCAATAAGCAAGGCATACCACAAAGGCAAGGCGTCTAAGGTGCAATCATGAAACAATTTAACCCAGAAATACACAGCCTGGTTGACTTTGTAAGACTCCACGGCGGGATTAGCACGAAAAAAGAGGAACTCAAGGGAGAATGCCGGGACTATTTTTCAATCTCTGAAGGTTATAACTTGATAAACAATAAGACCGGCAAGACCTTAGATCACCTCCTTGAGATTGCAACAGAAGCCGGTTTCTGTTTTTTTGATGCAACAACAACAGACCTCCTTGACCTCCTGAGACGCGATGTCTACTCAAAGAAACTTGGAAAAGGTGGGTGCTCTTGGAGTTTTGCAAAACAGGACTGGAAGCTTGATTTACCTGACTTTGATATGATGTTTGATGAGGTCATGTTAGAAGATGAGGAAATCTTAGAGCTTACCGAAGAGTTTGAAGACGGGTATTTGATGCCAGTTGAGATTTTTAATCTATATTATGGAGGTGTAAACCATGCTTAAAATTACAGAGGATATCTTAGACGATCTAACAATTCATTATTTTGCAAAGGATATTATAAGGAAGGCCTTGGATAAAGACCTACTCGATGCTTACACAGATATTCTTTTGGCGGCCAAAGTAATCAAAAAGGAGATGGACGCTATAATGATTAAGGAGGTGAATCATGCTTAAACTCACAGAGGCCAGCAAAAAAGAATTGAGAGGATACCATGCAGGGAGCGGTCAATATTTTGTATCAGATGGGACAGGGCAAGGTACCAGGACGGCATTCATAGGGTTAAGGACTACTAACGGAAAATATTATCTCACATTGGGGCATAATTACATCGAATTAACCCCGGATCAAATTGGAATTATAGGGACATTCTTTATCGAGGAGGTCATTGCCCATGCTTAAACAAGTCGAACTATTCGCAACCGTGAACCAAATCCCCGCCAATGGCTTGAAAACTCAAAAAGAACAGGCCGTTGACCCACTGGAAGGGCTGAGACGCAAGGAAGAGGTAAGACAGGACTTAGAACAAGGGCTTTTTAAAATAGGGGTGTGAGATGAGCGCTTTTATCGTACAAAACAAAACCATAAACAATATTGTCTCAGAGTTATATTGTGGAAACGAGCAAACATGGGAAAAGCGGATAATCAAAGATGCAACCGGCTATGACATAAACACCGAGGAAGGGCTAAAAGGTTTAGCCTTAGAACTCCATAAGCTGAATATTGCCGGGGTATCTGCCAGATATAGGGGGAACGTTGGAGATTTTGAGCCGTTTGTTTTTAAACTGGAGATCCATACAAAACCTATGCAGGCGTTAAAATCTCTTAAATGCCTGTTATATCAGTGCGCTGAAGGGGGTATCCCTGAACAGTCAACTCTATACAAGCTCCTTGAAAGAATAGATAAATCCTGGTGTGATAAAGTCATTTCAAACTTACCGGAATATGAACAGGCAAAATGGGATGATATCTAAAAAACCGGCTGTCCTATCGGCTTAACGGGGATATTTAAGGCAAAAAAAGGAGGATGAGATGAAACCAGAAAAAAAAGAGGGTAATCCGATTAGTGTCGCCCTTACAAAAAAGGACCGGGAAGACCTAAAAAGACTTGCAAAAAAGGGCGGTCGTGATGTATCGTCGCATCTGCGGTACTATGGAATCACAAAACTGCTGCAAGAGGAGGAGAAGCAATGAGGCCTATATATCTCAAAAGGGAGTCACAGGTAATCAATAAGGCAAAATTGTCATGGAAGGAACGTCTTTTTTTAGCCTTCTGGCTAACGATCCTGGCTGTTGGTATCTCCGGCCTGATATGGCTGGCAGTGGCACAGGCGGACGCAAGGGCATGGGCTGAACAGACATATACCTATGGGCCTGCTGACTGGAGGCTGAAAGAAAAATCGTGCATCCAGAGAGCCACCAGGATTGGTGGTTACGTGGAATATGTGGATGATAGTCGTTATTGTATCGTAAGGAACTAAAAAAGGGGAATGTATAAAAGAAAAACCAGTCAAAGGGGAATTTTGGGCATACTACTCGCCGGAGGGATATCTCCAAATGAGGACTATATCTAAGTCGAAAATAAAGGCGGGGGGATATCTAATAAGAGGGACCGCAACTGTCAAGGATTACGAGGATGCTGGTTTTGTATTACATAGGGTTTTTGCGGATATAAAAGCAATCAAGGACGTCAAATGCGCCACGCCATAACCCTCACGCTCCTCCATCTCCGGCGTCTACACGGCCCCGGCTATGTCCGGCGATTGAGTCATGCAGGGGTGCGGCCCCGGTTATCTCAGACAATTATGTATGCTACAAACGGAGACGCGCATCTGTTATATGCTACTCCGGGCGGCACGGTACGACAAATAAAAATTATAGGAGGTGACGAATGAAAAACGGCTGTCTGTTCTGCGGTGAGCATCCAGGGGCAACGAGGAACGGGACTGTAGTTAAAGATTTTTGTGGCAAGGGCTGTCATGATGCCTGGTATGAGTTTCACCGGAAGCGAGGAGTTGACGTTGTAGGATTCAGCCGCCAAGCTTATTTGCCTATCCACGAGACAGCGCACCGGGTAGAATTGGTTAAGGCGGCCATAGAAGGCCAGAAAGAAGCACGGCGGGAACTGAGGCAGGTCTACAGGATCAAGAGTATTTATAACCCAAAAACACAACCGGAGGAGAGACTGTGAATAATCACGCTAAACTTGGGAACTCTGATAGGCTACAAAAAGCACTCGAATTGCTACTTGATAGAAAATGGCACACAACGCTTGAAATATCACAGGCAGCCAGGACGGTAGCCGCTGGCAGTTGTATCAGCGAATTAAGGACCAATGGCTTGACTGTTATTAAGCGTTGGCGCCAAGGTCGCTCCGATGAATCCCGGCGCGTTTGCGAATACCGCCTTGGGGGTGCATAATGACGGCCTTAGACGAAAAAGACAAGGAGGTGGGGTAGATGGAAACTTACATGATTATCTCGCTGTGTATATTATCAGCGACCACTGGTGGAGCATTCGGAGTTAGTATAATGGCCTGGATGCAGGCGGCCAAATGTTCAGACTGCAAGAGTGAGCTGGTCAGGGACTTGGAGAGAAGGCTCAGGCCGTCGTATGTAGCTAACAATAAACCATCAAAATAGAGAGGATAGCAGGGGGGGCATTAAGCCCCCGTTTTCCTCTTCCCACAATTTTCCCTCACCCTCTCAAAATAGGCAACCGCGGCCTTCCATGAATCAGCGTCAACTTTACGGAGCGTCTGGAAGCCCTTATGGATGTAGCTGTCTACTATGGTTCGGCGGTTGTCATCTACCTGGAGATAGTAGGTCATTTCCCCCACCTCCCACCATGCGGGCATTCATCCCAATGCTGGCCCTTTTCTAACCTCATGCACTCGTCAGCCTTGGGCGTGCCTTCAAAACATTCCTCCGGCCCTTTATCTTCCGGCTGGGTGACCTCGTGGCAGGGCTTGGGAACACAGTCTTCTATGTCTTGTCTCATCGCATTGACCAAAAAAAGGCAATGGCTCCAGCAGCCACAGCTATAGCAACAATCGCATTCATCAAATTAGGTCCTATTTCAATCATCAACTTCCTCCTTTTTATTTCCCCTCATGGTATGCCAGCACAAGGGGTTCGATTCCAGCGTGTTTTTTCTTCCTCATCTCCGCCCCTGAGAAAGAGTTGCTTGCGTGGGGCTGTCTGACCGCCAGACGGCATACAAGATCATATCCCTACATATTTTGCATATTCAACCGACATCGTTCACGTTCCGCCTCTTTATCATATCCAGCAAGAGGATATTTGATATGTAGTGCATCATATTCTTTTATCCGGGCTTCTGGAGGCAAAATAGGGATAGTCTTAAACTTCCTCAATAGTTCGGGGGCAAATGGCTTTGGCAAGGCTTTTAATTCACTTCCCTTCTTTTTATCTTCCTGTTCTCTTTCCAAGATTGTTTTTATCTCCAGCCATGCCTTCCACAATTCCCCCGTGGAGGGCGGAAACGGGGCAGATTTCATCTTTCGGGCTTGCCTGAATACTTCGCCAAGGGCTGTGGTTGGGATACCCTCTATGTCGCCGCTAAAGGTATCTGTCTTAAAATCTAAATCCTTGCCCGATGGGGCTGTTTGATTACAGGCCTCATAGTTTTGGGAGATCAGCCCTCTAATCAGTTTCCACCTGTCCAAATTGACTGTCTTCTTGGTACATGGCTTCGATAATTTCTCTGTTACTTTGACGAGGTTCCCTATCCGTTCCATTATATCCTCCCTTGGGCTCAAAAAGTCCTTGATATTTCCCCAGAGTCGAATTATCTAATATCTCCCCAGGGTCATGTCCTTTAAGCTTGAATTTCTCTAATTTCTTAATTGCAAGCTCAGCCGTATACTCATTACTGATCGGTTTTTTTATCTCAAGACGCATTTTGCAAAACGCATCCCATTCCTTTTCTGTTTCAATCAACCAAGGGTATATATTTATTTTATCTTTATAAAAAGAAGATGAAGAAGAAAAAGAATATGAAGAAGAAGAGTTGCCCTTTGGTTGCCCTTTGGTTGCAACCATTTTTGAACCACCCTTAATTATATGTTTCCTTTGTGATTCCCGTAACTTAGCGGACTTTTTTCCACCTTCAATACTTTTTTCTTTCCATGCAAGCTGCCTTTCTCTCTCTTTTAGGAGTCTAAAATTAACCAGTTTCCCAGGTATGGTTGGATGTGGTTGGAAGCATTTTCTAATCACCGTTGAGCCACCGTTGAACCACCCTTCGCCGAGCCTTGACAATATCGCTAACTCAGCATCATTGTCAGGGATCGAACAGTTAGGATCGTTCCAGGCATGGCAAATAAGGTGTATATAAGCACCCTCACACGCTGGGGTCATTAAAGTTATAGCTGTTGATGATAACCAATCGTTTGCGTAAAATTGGAATGCGGGTGATTTGTTCATTGATACCTCCCTTAAAGGTTAAAGAAGCTACGAAGCGGTAAGATGTTAAGGGCATCGGCCTGGCCAAAGGCTTTTCCCGCTTCGTAGCCGTATTGAATTGTAGCCGCATGATGCCGTAAATTGAGAAGAATGTCAAGGATTATTTGAGTGGTGTCCCAACAAAAGACCTCCGAGGATGCCACCGCCTGCTCCTGCAAAAAGGTGTAGCTCATTCAAGTTCAACCTCCAAAACCGTACATAACAAAATGCTCGACACTGACCTCCGCTACGCTGCGGCAGGTCAGCATCGCGTTATATGTCTTCTAAACATTT
>ERZ1292629.3303-Hain-H43-01um-R1-3303-length-12566-cov-5_pt1 | contig 12566 bp, 10 predicted proteins | sample MGYA00564399_ERZ1292629 | MGnify/ENA primary metagenome ERZ1292629 (study PRJEB36523, sample SAMEA6512636) | groundwater metagenome | collected 2019-01-08 | study: AquaDiva: Metagenomics assemblies of 32 groundwater samples | reverse complement strand
CATTCCATACAACCTCCCAGAAACGCCGATCCTTCTCCCATGGCATCGCGCGCACAAATGCCCATGATAGCGACGGCGGCGGCTTCGGTTTGATCGAAAGGCGTATCATGTTAATGTGCCACAATGCCGACGCCACTGGTTGTTCGGATGCCGAATGCAACTTAAGCACCGACGACTGCGTATTACTATGCAATTTGTCTAATACATCCGTCACCTGAGCGTGCGCGATGTCCAGCAAGCCTGGTCGGCCCAATCGCTCGCTATGAATGCCCCACGCCAACTCTGGACAGCGCACATACTGGTGCTGCCGCCACCCGTTAACGTGCATGATATCAGCCATCGTGTATAGGTTTGCTGCGTATCTTACCTCGGCGCTCTGCTCAACGTCTACACTGGTCACGGTTGCTGGATTAACGGCCGCCGGAAGTACTACTCTCTCGAAAAGCCCACCCGATGCGAACACGTAAGCAATCTTCTGTCTTATGCGCCGTGGTGGCACAAACTCTCGATTCAGTCCAGGCGTCTGATCTTCATTAGGAATCGGATTACCGATCATCCCCGTCGCAGCGCTCGCAAGGATTCCCCCACGACCAAGAAGCCGGTTTAACACGACCTGGGCAAAGTATGCCTCCGCGCTTCCGCCATCGAGCTCAATGTTGTGAAAGCCAATCTCACGCAACGGCTGCGCGACCTGCTCAGCGACACGAAAATCAACTGTTACACCTGCGCCAGAGATAATCTCGCGAAACTCTCGGCCGTGGTTGCCATGCTTTGCACGCCACAGGTCCTTGCCAGTCTGCACCGCCTTGAGAAGGCTGCCATACCACTCGTTAACGACGAACGTGCCTTCCTCAGGAAGTAGCGTCAGCTCACGACGGAGCATGTCCAGATTCACATCGAGTGCAATAGGCAAGCTAAGTGCGAGTGTACGCTCGTCAGTGACGCTTGGTAACACCAACAGCGGCCAACAGAATTGGTGATGGTACAACACACTCTCGATCTGGCCTGCCCATTCTGCCGATCCAAACGTCCCGGCCAGTTGACCGATGGCGTCACAGCGGGAGAGCGTCGATTGCCATGGATCGCGTAGCGTCCCCATGGAGCCACTCAGTTCCGCCCGTACACTTTCGTTCCGCTCGAGCGCGCGCCAAGTGGTCCCGAATAGAACGCGTGCTAATTTCAATAGACGCCGTGGCTCACTGCGGCCAATAAGGGCATGATAGGCCCACACCTGAACGCAACCAAATATGCTAGCGTCGCTGCTACGTTGAAGTGCTCGCTGCGCCTGTTCTACATCAGGCAGGATAGAGGCAAGGTACTTGCCGATTTTGTAACGCCGCCGAAGAGTGTTCTGTAACGTAGCAAGCACTTGCAGAGGGAGACTGCTGAAAGATACCCATCGCTCTCCCGCGCCAGGAGCCGCAAGATCATTCAAATACTGCACCAGTAATGCGCGTGCGTTTTCGAACCGCTCCGCTTCTTGGGAGTGGGGTTGACCAACCGGAAGAACCTGAAGGGAGTACGCGACTAGCCCGATCCGTTGGGCCTGAATCCATGATTCCATAGCAGACACCTCAGTGTAGATCGAGGTACAATTGTCCAGTGATAGGATCTGTCAAGATCTGTAGCAGGGCACGATCTTGCCGATAGCTAAACGCCAACACCGGTGGCTACGTAGCGAATGCGATCCCGAGAGGAGCGTCCACATCCGCGTCCGCTGCCGCTAAGCGCAGATTTGTGTGTGCGCCTTCGCGACTACCAGCGAGTCCTTCTTTGGTACTCGCGCTCGTCAGCGCACTAACATCGAACGCTAGAGCCTGAGTGCCGATCGTCACGCGAACGGCACACGGCTTGGCATCTTTCATTATGTCACGAAGATCCACAAGCGAGAATCCCTCGACCGCCAAGAGGCCCCCGCTGGGCTCGTCCCGAACGAGAACAAACGAAGTACTATCTATTTCGAAGTATCCTGGGGACACACTGCCCAATAGTTCGGCCAAATCAACTAGGTCGGTCTCTACTTCCTGAGCTGACAGGTCAGCTATCAACTCGGGTTCGTCATAGAGCTTACGAGACAGGAGCGCAGTAAGTGCAGTGAGGATGCCCACATCTCGCTGGCGTTCGCTACTCATAGGTAACTCCTCTTTCTCCACGATAGTTAGTCGCCTCAGGGGTGTTGTTTGAACTTGCGCAGCCGATCTTTTAACCGGCGGTAGGAGTTGTATATGTCGCGGATTTCACAGTTCAGTTCCCCCGCGAGAGCCTTCGCAGACAGCGACGGGTTCGCTAGCAATAATCGAACAATCCCGCGGAGCTGAGAATCGTCATCAACAAGCGCGAGAAGTCGGTCTCGGAGGATCTCGTCACGGCTGGTCTCTTCGAGTTCACGTGACGACGCTTCCAATTCGGCCATAAACTGACGCTGCGCCTCGATAGCACCTTTTTGCTGATGGGTAATATGGTTCGCCTCGCTTCTGATAGTTCCGAAGAGCACCGCGAATACCGTAGCGCCTGGGTTATGACCGACGCGCCTTTCACCCGAAATAACTTTCTGAATTGCATGGTTAACGAGATCCTCAACGGACCACCCCTCGACCGCAGTATCGAACCATGGGAAATGGTGTCGAGCGAAGGCAGTGAGCTTCCGCCTCAGTGCTTGCCAATCCTCTTCCTCAAGACCAAACGGCGTCTGTGGCATCTTCACGTGCCTCCGGTCCCCTATCGGGGAACGATTCTTCTCCGAACGATCTAGACTCGACTGCTAGATGGAGAAGCTATGGTGGCGATCAGAATTCCTATCGATTGCCTAGCCCAATAGCTCACGACGGCTTCTCCTTTCAACGATGTATGCCGCGCTTTCTGCCGTTTTCGCGAGTTGTCATCGACAGAGGCAGAGCGACGCCGATTTATGCTGATAGTTCGGGAGCTTACGCTCGGTCGGGGGTGCGGTCGCCTTGTCACTGCATTGCGATTGTTACCGAAGCGCTGGAGTTACCCGATGGACCTGTTTCCCAACGTTTGCCCTGTGATCGCCACTCGCTACGGACGCTTGGATTGCCGCTTCCCCATCTCGGATACGCTCTAGTTTCTGATCCAGGAAATAAACATTCCGGCAGTGTGGTCATCGGCAATCGCCTTCCGCAAATTAGGCAACGGGCCCGGCATACAGGAGTGATGACACAGCCTCACATGCACAAGACGACGATCGAACCCACGAACGCGGCGCCGCACGCCTCAGTCCGGGACGCGATTTCCTACGACCTTAGCGTGAAGCCGAGTGTGAGACGGAAGAGCAAGCCAACGCCCTCGCTGCACAAAGGGCTCGTCTTCGTTCTACTAGTCACTTGCGTGCTCTCGCCGCTGAATTCCTTCGCTGGTGTCCTCGTTTTCTGCCTCGACGTGTCCGGCAGCATGAACGTCGACGGCAAGATCAACGCCGCCAAAGCGGCACTGATCGAACAGGTCAACCAGGCGCAACCTGGCGACGTCGTGTACGTCATCACCTTCGCGATCAACGACCATCTCGTCGGCCGCATAGAGGTCGGTGAGGACGGCAGTCTCACGGAGAAGCAGTCGCTCGTTGCCCAAATAGCTAGAGTGCGCGCCGGTGGAACTGCTGGTGCCCATACGAACCTCGACGAGGCGCTCCAAGGCGCCAAGAGCGCACTCCTGCTGGAGCCCGCTCCGGGCACCCGCAAGATCATCGTGCTGAGTGACGGCGTCAGTGATCCGTCGACCGATCACGAGAAGCTCGATCTCGCCGCGATTGCGAGCATGGTCCCGCAAGGATCCTGGGCGTTGTACATCGTGGGGCTTCCCGGAGATATCGCTGGACTCTTCCGAACGCCGGCACAGCCGGGCGGCGTCATCGTGGCGCCCAAACACCCGAATGTGATGGCAATCCCGATCACGCAGTTTTCGCGCGAGAGAATCGAAGCCGCCGTCACCGCCGCGAAGGATGAGCCAGTGATCGTCGTCACGCCGACCTCGATCGGCACTCAGGAACAGACGCTGGAATCACCTTCGACGCCGATCCAAACAACGACGGCTTCTAAGGTTGCGCCTCCGAAACCCTGGAGCAGCGCCATCGCTCCCTGGATTGTCGCTTCTCTGGCACTCGTTGCTCTTCCGCTCCCTTTAATGTGGCTTCGAAAGGCCGCACCCGAAGACCTGCTGCGGGTCGTCATTGAAATCGACGAGGGTGCCGGTAGTGAGCCTCGGCGGTACCCAATCGCATTCGCGGAGCGAACGACGAAAACGATCGGCCCGCGCGGTGATATCGCCCTCAGCGATTCCGAGTTGCCGCCAATCGTCTGCACACTCGAACGGCGGCGGGGCCAACTGCGGCTCGCGCCACAGGACACAGTCACGATCAATGGCGAGCCGATCGCGACGAACACCGCTCTCGGTATCGGCGATGTCATTCAGATTCGCCAGTGCGTGACACTCAGGATCGACGACCCGCGGGAGGAGGAATCATGAACAACGATCACACGGCAGCGACGAGCGTGCCCGGCAGTGCGATGCGGTACGTGATGCCGTCTGCCTACTTCGGCCTCGGTGGGTTCGCAAAAGCTGTGTTCCCACGGCTCGACGCGTTGCTGCACAACCACTACGGATACCGTCCGGATCCGTTCGCGTTCGCAGTCTTCGATTTCGACGGGGCGGATGCGACATTCACCAGCAACGGCACCACCTTCTCGGTGCAACCATACCTCAACGCGCTCCCGCGCCGGCCGTTTCTCGATGTCGCCCGTGCGATTCGGCGAAACGAGGTGAGCGCGAATCTCGAGCATCTGCGCTCAGTCGTCCGCTTCGACTATGTCCATCCGGTCGATGGCCCCGGCATGAATCAGATGCCGCAAAACGCTAACTTGGCGTATCGGCTCGTCTGGGCGTCGCACGTCGTGCCGGATCTGCAGCGGAAGTTGCGGCAGCTGAATCCGAATCCGCGAGCGCTCGAGCGGCTCACTCGCGAACGGATCACCGTCTCGGAGCGATCAGTCATCTGGGTCGTCGCCGGCGGCGCGAGCACGACCGGCCCCGGAGGCTTGATCCCGCTCCTGGCCGAGATCAGGCGACTGAAACCACGGGAGACAAACCTTTTCGCCGTCGTCTTTACGCCGGGCGCGTATCACGACAAGAGTGCGGAGCATGCGAAGCGCGGTAGTGCGATCTTCCGCGCAACGCTCGAGCAACTGATCCGTATCCACGACGACGGCGGATTCTCGCAACGCTACGACACGAACGGTCACTCACTCGTGCTCACGGAAGAACCGTTCGACCAAATCTTTCTCGTCGATGGCTCGCTTGGCGGCGGCAAGTCCGAGCTCAAGACAGAAGACCTCGCCGAACTCGTCGCGCGATTCTTGTTCAAATTCGCCGTTGGGCCGCTCGGGGAACGGATGCTCGGACGTATCGCGGACTGCAACCCACCCTCCGGAGGGCACACCACATGAGCATCGACACTTCTAACCACTGGAGCGCATTCGGAATCGCCAGCGCGGCATTGCCAGCGCGAAAACTCCGGGCGGTCTTCGCAACGGACGCCGAGGCCTCGATGCTCGACGCAGTGCTGCGCACCCACGAGCCGCCCTCGCTCGGGCTCGGCCAACTGAAGGAGCCGAACCTCGCCCGTGTGAACTACGCTGACGGACTACGCGGTGCTGTGGGGAGCCTCTGGCGCCCACTCGCGGACCATCCGGCCGCCTACCCGGCGCTCCAGCTCCTCGGGCGGCTCGACTCGACGTGGAAAGCCGCTGAGAAGCGGATCGGCGACGAGGCGCAGACACGCGCAGCGGGGATCTTCGCCGGCCGCGCTGATCAGAAGACCGCCATCGTCGAAGAGGAGGCGACGACGATTGCGACGGAGCGCGGCCTTGCCGCTGCCATTCGTTGGCTCGGGGTACTCAAGCAGGAATGCGACGCCGCGCGTCAGCGCCTCGGTCAGCAAACGACGCTGTTCAGTGAGCGAAAACAGCGGGGACTCGAGAAAGTCGAGAAGCTCAAAACGGAGTGGGCCGAACTCCTTGGCAAAGGAGACACGGCAACCGTGCTCATCGCACGTCGCTTTCTCATCCTTGCCGCCGCCGTGCTGGCGATGGGCTACGCGTTGTGGGTGGCGATGATCCCGGTGACGAGCGTCATCGGCATCGCGGCGGTTGCGACCGCCGTGGTCGCAGTGATGATCACTGCGCGGCCCATCCTGAGCCGGCTTCACGTCGCAAGGCGTACGGTGCATGTAGCCACGACCCTGATTTCGGCCTACCGCTCGGCGTCGCTTGCGAGCCTCGACGAGATGGTCAAACGTCAAGAACTCGAATACCCCGCCGCGCTCGCGCGCCTCATCGGCGGCTTGATCGAGCGCTTCGACGCGCGCCGCGCCGTCATCGGAATCCGGCGTCAGGAACTTGCCAAGCGCCGCGTACAGCTCGAGGCAAGCCTTTTCGATGCACCCGCAACCACGCGCATCCTTCTGCGTCGCGACGCGGTGCAGGAGCGATATGCCCAAGGTCTCCTCAAGCTTTCCACCCCGGCATGGTCGCGCCGGCTCGTGAATATCGGCGACGATCTGGCGTGGAGCGCCTTCGCGGATGAGGCAAACGCCGCCTTCGATTTCGTGGGCGGGCTGTCCGCCGAGGCCGAGTTGTACCGCCTGTACCCGGATCGCGACTCGCGCATGAAGATGCTTGCGAGCTTGCGCGACGCCGCGACAGAGTCTTTCGTTGCGATCGATCTGGGGGCGGCGGCGGGACAAGCACCCCAAGTGTACCTTTTCATCGAAATCGAAGATCCGGCGACGTCGGAACTTGGAAAGGACATCGACCGGGAGTGGTCGAGTGCCGGGATTGGCATCGTCTTCGTTCCGACGTCAGACCCGACGGAGATCACCTTCACGGCAATGCTGTACGGTTACCGATGCAACGCACTGCGCGATTGGCCCAAGATTGAAAGCGCGTTTCAAGCCGTCAAGGAACGAGAAGGGTACGCGATTTTTCCTTTTCTCCTCGGCGATGAACCGCAGGAATCCCAGTCGTGATCGTCCTTACCGGTCTCCTGCTCGCAGTGTGCCTCGTGGGGGCGTGGCTCGCGATCACCCTCGACGCCAACCATGAAGCGCGCCGCACTGAGAGCACCAGTCACCCTGAGGAGACGTGGTGGAGTCAGGTGGAGACCGGACCAGACAGCAACCATCCGGATGAACCATAAACCGGAAGGAGCAAAGAGAGCATGCATCTCACTCCCGTTGATGTCGGCCTCCTTCTCCTCGTTTTCATGAGCGGAGTGTGGGGACTCATGAGCGGGGCGATCAGGCTGACCGCACCCTTTGCCGTGTTGCTCACCGGCCTGACCATCCTCCACACCTATCCCGATTTCTCAACGACGTTTGGGGACGGGATGTGGATGCGGTCCGCGCTCGTCCTGCTGCTAGCCTTCGCTGCGCTCGTTGTATACGGTTTTGCGGTTCACGCGCTTGCCGCAGCCGTACGCCTGGGTGGCATGGCGCCGCTCGACAGGCTCTTGGGGCTCGTGCTCGGACTCGTCACCGGTGTACTTCTTGCCGGCGGCGCCGTCTGGGCATTGGAGACCTTCGCGAGCGCACAGAGCGTCTCGATTCTCGACGGCTCTGCGTTCGCGCCGGCCGCTCGCACTTTCTTCGAATCGTTGCTCTCGCTCACCGAGCGCTTTCTACCGCGCCCCTCCGTACCACCCGCTTCCGTACCATGGTGGAAGAGACCGATCTTCTGAACACGTCAGTCCAAGAAACAAGAGAAAGGACCAGATAGGACTGACAACTCTGGCTCGAGAAGGGCCAGGAGGCAGAAGCGCGGCATCCTTTGGGCTTTCCGTTCCGCAACACCGCACGCCCTTGCAGAGCTGGCTGGAACGACGAAACGATGTCCCCGAGAGTTCGAACGTGAAGATAGGAGGCCGCAATCCGATGGAGCCGTTACCCTTGATCTGTGCGTTCGATGGCATCTGGGCGCTTGTGGTGCCACGGTAGGAACGTGGGCTGCCGATCGGGCGCTGGCCCTCGTGCGGCGAATCGCTTGTCGTGTTCGATGGCACCTTGGCACTCGATTGGCGCGTCGTCTTCGGCGAACGACGAGCCAGTGGCCACCGAGCAATCAGGCGGGCGAGCAGAGGCACGGATTTCTCCGCACGGCCCGAGCGTCCCGGATTCCGCGTGACAGCCGGTAAACTCCCGCTGCGCTCCGAGACCCGTCAAGTCCACGAGATGCTTGCTAAGACTAGCTCCGTGATCAACTCATGGCCCGACCAACGTGTATACTGCATCGGTTGTGACATCTCCCTGCAATTCAAGCACCCGGAAGCCGGTCATATTGGGCGTATACGTCCGCAGGGTCGCGATGCTGATCCCCAGCTCCGCAAACTTGCCGGACGCAGCGAACATCGCGTTGCCAAGCGTAATCTGGCTCGCCCCACAGGTCCGCCAGTCAACGATCATTGCAAATGGAGGACCAGATGGTGGCTCCGTGACGGGGATAACCGCGTACTCGACGCCTACACCCCGCATTAGACAACCAGTCGACGCATTGAGGTCGGTATCAAGGAACAGTGATCCTGCCCCGTTGCCCCAAGAACCATTTGCCGCAAACTCTTCTAGAAAATAAACGTTACTTGAGTCGTTGACGATGGATACACTTACGATATCAAACTGACTCGGCGCGTCTCCTGCTGGATCGGTTATTAGCGGGGCGATGCCAGCCCAGTCACTCGGACTACCATCGACGGTAATCGGACCGTGGGGACCAGCAGGAGTCACAGTCGGAGTTGGTGTCGGCGTCCGGGTACGCGTCGGGCTGGTCGCCACTGGGGTGGTAGTTCTTGTCGGCGTGACTGTTCGCGTCGGAGTTGGCGTCTTGGTCGGTGTCGCCGTAGGGATCGGTGCACCACATGTGCCGCCCGGCGGCTTGACCGTGACCGAGACGGGCGAGGCCCAGCCGAAGTTGTTAGCATTCGTCTCGGCGTAGGCCGTGAAGTAGTACGTCGTCGGCGTGCTCACCGCAGGCGCCACACACGCCGTCTTGCTGCCGGGCGAACAGTCAGTTGCCGAACACGTCGTGTCAGCCGCGAAGCTGCCAGCGCTACAACCCCCTGGTCCCCCACACTGCTTGCAACTCGAGTTCTCGACGCAACAGTAAGGTGCCGGCAGTGGGCAGAGACCTGCTGTCGGGGTACAGTCCACCAACCGCTCGGTGTGCTGGCTCCACCAGAGGTTCGTCCAGATAATCGGCGCGCCGGCATCGACGTGCCAGTTCACACTCGCGAGACTCCCCCCACTCACAACGCAACTCGGCGGGGCCGTGACCCAACTCACGGTGACGCCCGTGGGGCCGCCCTCGCAGCGGCTGCAGTCACTCGCGCAGATCGTCCCGCCGGAGCAACCGGTCGGTGATGCAGAGCCGTCGCACTCCTCGTTGCACTGCGGATCGATCGCGTGGTTGCCGCAGAGACTTCCCGGTCCAGGTCCGCAACTGCCGCCAGAGCATCTGTCGCCAACCGTACATGGATTGTTGTCGCTACAGATCGCCGTGTTGTTGGTGACCACACACGCTGCCGTCAACAAGTTGCATGAATCGTTGGTGCAAATCTTGCCGTCATCGCAGATCTTCTGCCCACACGAGCACCCGGCCGCATCCACCACCACGCCCCCAGGTGTATCCGGGCAGTGGTCGCTTGCATCGGGCACGTGATCCCCATCGCTATCTCGCGGCACGCACGGCAGGAGACCATCCCGCGGCACGGCCAAGTCCGGAGGCACGTGCTCACTGGGATACCCAACATCCCCGTCAGCGTCGTTGCAGTCGCAGAGGGACGGCACCCCGTCGCCATCCGCGTCTACCAGGCCCTCGTCAATCGCACGCTTCAGATTAGGAAGCGGCCCGATGCGCTCCGACGTATCGCTGTCCGTACTCCAATATTCCTGAGCCGTCCCTGTCATTACCAGAATTCGCCGGACGCAGCGTGGCCAAACAAACGCGGCGGGATCCTGCTTTCGCGCCTTCCACACGCCTTCTAGCGCAGCCACCGCCCCTGCAACCACCGGAGTGGCGCTCGATGTTCCCTTGAATAAGGCAGTGTACGAGAAATCCAGCCATCTGACCGCCCCACCAATCGTCGTCCATTCTGTACCAGGATAGAGGTCTCCACCTCCTGTCGTCACCACTCCCCAGCCGGGCCCCTGAAGATCAACCCGCTTACCATAATTCGAAAAATACGCGCGCTTCCGAACCACGCCCGCCCCGACCATTATCGCCCCGGAATCCTCCAACGCGCCGAGGTTAGTGCCACCAATAGGACCCGGACCGCTACCAAACAACTTCGGCGGCACTACTCCATTTCCAGCCGCCTCTACTACAACCCTTCCCTGATTGGTCCAGTACTGGATCACACGAAACACGTTGTCGTCAATTTCAACCGGCAACTGTCCCCTATCCAATGTTTGCGGAGTCTGCATCTCCACCACTATGACATCCCCGGGTCTGACGGCACTACCCGCGGCCGAGATGGCCTGCGTCCCGAGCAAGAACCCACCGACACAGTCCGCCCGTAGCGCGCTCGCCATGAGAAACTCGGCTTCAGGCACGATACCTTTTACGCCGACTGTACCGTCTTGTCCTCCCATTACCCCAAGCACCATCGTACCGTGGTTACTAAAATCTTCGGGCGTACAACCCGGCGGCTCAAATCCGGCAACGAACGTCGGCCGCGGCAGATCGACGTGCGTCCGCGACACGCCTCCCTCGACATCAACCACCTTGACATTGCGACCCATGCCTCCCGCCTGGTTCCATGCGTGCCGTGCGTCGATTCCATCCACCGCCGCGTCCAAGTACTTCTGATAAGGATACGGCGGGATGCTGTAATCGACGCGCCGAGGGGGCGTTGAACCCGGCTCGTGCGTCGCGAAATCGAAGCCTCCCGAGTAACCGTCGATAGGCAACGCAAAAAGCCGCAGACACAAAGCAAATAGGCCCGCGACTTTCGTTCGCACTTTATATCACCCTCAATGCTGCCTAATCATTGCGCTGGCTGTTTGTAACCTGGCCGGACTTGACGGTCGGCAATACAAACCGCTTACCACCTTGCCCAGCTGTGATGATATAGGGTAAGGCACGAAACTCTCGTTCGACCACTTGCCAATCGACATCGGATGGTACCCGCAAACTGTAATACTGCGGATATCCATCCCCTACGGTGTATTGCAGGTCATAGAGATTGTAGCGCCTCATGATGGCTTGAAAATCAGGGAGCGGTTTACCCGTGCGCGCATCGACCAGATGATCCGCCTCGATATGCACGGATATCTTGTCAGCGACAATAAGATCGAGGAGTTGTGTATTTTGATCTCCGTAAGAAATGGCGCGCAAGATAATAAACACGAAACAGCCGATGCTTAGCGAGATCGCGCCGAACACTAATTGGCGTCGAGATATGGACAATATGTATATGGGCAACTTAAGCATGATTACATAGTACCACACACAAGAGAACTGAAAAGAGATTGCAATGGAACAGTATCCGCGAAAGAACGAGGTGCCTGAAACGCGGCAATGTATTCCGCTTCCGATTCAATAAAGCACATATATGCTGTGGCAAGCTCTGCCGCCCCGGGACAAGCTCCGGAAGCAGCATCGCAGCGTCCGTACTGAAGAAGACCCAACGGATCACTAGAATCCGTCAGTAGCTGCTGAACGTGTAAGTTTTGATTCCAAAATGAAGAAAAATGTAAAAAATTGAAAACTATCAAAAGAACAAAAACCCATACAGCGCATGGGTTTTCTTTTATAGAAGGGCTTTCAATCTTTTACAAATCATTTCTTTTTTTGTATAAAACTTACATACGCGGGTGTCCTCGAATGGGAGGACAAGATCTATCCCGGAAAACATCCGACCATGGTGACCCTCGACGAATACGACAAAGTCCAGGTGCTCCTCGGGCGCCCCGGTCGGCCGCGCCCCAAGCGGCACGCGTTCACCTACACGGGCCTCATCCGTTGTGGCGAGTGCGGCCTCGCCATCACCGCCGAGCACAAGCGCAACCGCTTCGGCAGCGAGTACGTGTACTACCACTGCACCCGGCGCCGGGCGGACCACCGCTGCCGCCAGCCATCCGTCACCGTCGAGGTGCTTGAAGAACAGATCCTTGCGTTTCTTGCCGCAGCCACGCCGCCGGCCGGCTTCCATGCCTGGGGACTCGCCAAGCTTGAGCGGGCGTCCCGACACCGGCAGCAGACCCTCGACGTCGAGGTCCAGACCGCCGAACAAGCCCGGCAGTCGCTCGACCGCCAGCTCGCAAACCTCACAAAACTCCGCGTCCGCGATCTTCTCTCCGATGACGAATATCTACACGAGCGGCAGATACTCGAGCGCGAGCGCATCCGGCTCAGCCAGGGTGAGGGCACGCTTGCCAATCGCGTGGAATGGTTCGAACCCGCGCGAGAAGTCGTAAAACTAAGCCAGGACTTGGTTTCCCGGTTTACGACCGGAGACGCGCGCGCGAAGGGTCTCCTGCTCTCGATGGTCGGTTCGAACCCGAC
>ERZ1292629.3300-Hain-H43-01um-R1-3300-length-12571-cov-11_pt1 | contig 12571 bp, 8 predicted proteins | sample MGYA00564399_ERZ1292629 | MGnify/ENA primary metagenome ERZ1292629 (study PRJEB36523, sample SAMEA6512636) | groundwater metagenome | collected 2019-01-08 | study: AquaDiva: Metagenomics assemblies of 32 groundwater samples | reverse complement strand
CGTACACCGAGAGCTGGGTCAGCGGCACCACGCGCAGCAAGAGCACCTGCACGCCGGTTCCTGGGGCTACGGAGAAGTCCACATGGTTCGCGGTCCAGGGATCGACCACCCCGCCGACCGTGTAGCCCGCCACTTGGAGTGAGGCGTCGAGGTACACCTGGAGATGCGCGGCGTCATAGAGCAGCCGGTTAAAGTAGAAGCGGGTGGTGACGTTATCGCCGGTCGCCACAACGCGGTTCGAGCTAGTCGTCAGTGCCATAGGTTACTCCTGTCTCAATGAAGGCGGGCGTGTCACCCGCTTGGGACTTGTCGGTTGTGTGTACCGTTGCACCTTGTCCGCCGTCATCGCTTCAACGAGATCGTGCGATTGGCCCTTGAGTTGCGCGGTCGCGGTTCGTCTCGCTTCCATGAGGTGATGCAGAATCAGATCGCGCTTCACTTGGTCTTGCACGTCCTTCCGCTCTAACACCGGCAGCAGTTGTTCTGCCCGCTTCTCCCATTGCTGCCCTGCCATGCGTTCATAGGCGTCATATTCCTGTGCGGTGAGCGGCATCTTGCCGTCCCCAATGACATTCGCTGGCCGCTGAATCTTCACACCGAGATCAATCTGGATTTGGCTCAACTTCTGCAACGTCTCGTTCTGTGACGGACCACTGATATAAAGAGGGTTAAACCATTCGGTTCCAAACGCGGCCTGTGGTTGCCGCACGGCATAGCCAAACTGATTCCGCAAGACGGGGATGGGTTCAAGTCCAAACTGCTTCGCCAAACTATCATAGCCTGGGAACCGTGCCAACATTTTATCGAGCGATGTGCGAGCATCCTTCATCAGTTGTGGATTGTCGGCAGGGGCCAGGGCCTTCTCGGCTGAGCGAATCGTGCCACCGAGCGGAACGAAGGCCCCAATGGATTTCGCCAGGATATCCACGTCCTCTTTCCGCTTCACGCCATTGACGATGGCTTGCGTGACCCCGGCTGAACTTTGCAGAAAGTCGAACGACAGATTCCCGACGTAGGCCGTGACGAGGAGTTGCGCCATTTCGGCGCGGGTGCGTTCATCGGCCTGGAGCCAGACTTCCGCCACATCGGCAGACATGCCTGCCAAATTCGACAGAATGCCGAGGCGACTGATCTGCACCCGTTCGCCTGTGTCGGTGTTGTAGATCCAGCTATCCGGCAAGCCGTGCGCTTCCCATCCTTGCTGTTGCAGTTCTTTATTGTCAGGGCCACGTCCTGTCAAGCGTCCATTCACCGCCGCCCAGACGAGGCTCGACATGAGCATCGTGCCGAAGGCCCACTTCCCTACCGCGAGATCACGCTTCACGGGATCATCGCCGAACATATCGGATCGGAACGTCTTGGCGACCAGCCCTAACGCATTGGACGTGGGAGCGAGTGGCGAGAATTCCCAGGTGGCTTTCGCACTGTTCGCCAGGGTGTTATAGAACGGCAGCGCAATCGTGCCCCCGATACCTGTCGCTTCATTGACCTTCTCACGTAGCGAGAGGATGTTTTTCCCAATCGGCCCCGCAGGGGCATTGAGCGACACCTCCAAGCTAAAGGCTTCCCCCTTCGCGCGAATGTCCTCCGGCATGTCACGCTGGAGTTTCCGCCACAGTGGCGCATACGCTTGATAGAACTCCTTGAGCGTATACCCATCTTGCAGGGCTTGCGCACTGGCTTGACGATAGACCTGCGCGTGCATCTCGGCATTCATGGCCAGGGATTGAATGAACTGATCGCCCGTGAGCATGAGTCGTCCAGGAATGCCTGTCGCCGTGCCAAAGAAGTTAATGGCTTTGGATGTCAGCCCAGCTCGGCTGAGTGTGGGGAACGAGGCGGAGTTGTAGACGGGTGCTTCAGGAATACCAGCCGCATAGCGAAACAGTTTGTTCTCAAAGAGCGCGTCCGCCGTAATGGGGTGCGTGCCAATGGCCTGTTCCTTGAGTGCCCACGGACCAATCTCGGCATTGCCAGTTTTAGCGACACGCCCACCTAGTCTCACACTGTCCCAAAAGGAGGCGTAGAGCCCATGCACCATCGCTTCACTTTCTCCCGTGATGACGCCAGCCTTTCCGCCCAATAAGCGACTCACTTGCCCCACCTTGGCCCCCATGCCCCTCGCCGCAATATGCACTGGCAGCATCGTGGCGGTCGCGGCAAAGTTCACAAACACACTCGCAGGGGTGAGCATCGAATTGATGAGGAGATACTGTGCCCCATCCTTCCAGCCTGGCTTCTTGAGATTGTTGAGCGCGTTGATGAGCGCGTCCGGCTGTAACGATGGATCGTTCACCAGGGCCTTCAGCATTTCGAGATCGCTCAGTGAACTATTGGGGTTCTTCACAAAGAACTGCTGGAGCGCCTTCTTTTCCATCGTGGTCATGCGAGCCGGTTGCGCCACCGCGCCAGCCTCTTTCACTTTCGGCGTCAAGGCGGTCTGTAATTTCTGTAACGCCGCTCCTACTTCTTTCGTTTTCCCGAATGTCACGGCATCCTGGGCCTTGCGAATCATGGACAGGAATTGCTTGGAGAGTTCAGGGTGCTCAATCGCTGCCGCCATTTCCAGCGCGAGTTGCTCCGGTTCAGGCTCTTTAGCAATGATGTTCAGTAGGTCAAGCTGCTTTGGCGCGGAAGGACGGCGTGCGCCTCCTGGTGGAGCCGTGAGTTTGAACGGTTCACGAGATGGAGCAGCTTGCGAATAGGATATGGAGGTAATGGGATTGCCAAAATGGGCGTCTTTCCCGCCGTTCCATAATTCAACCGGGTAAAGACCCTTATCTGGATCTTTTGATACCGATGTCACTGTTCTTAGTTCTACTTTCCCTTTTGATGGTCCATCCAAATACTTGATGCCAAATTTCCCAGGCCCTACCTCTACGATAGCCTTCTCGCCAGTTCCTTTCGCAGCAAACTCACTGAGTTTATCAAATGCCGCCTTATCAATATAAAATGTTTGCTCTGACGTAGGCTTCAGTCCTACATCGCCAGGATGCTCTGGTCGTGCCGCTTTCGTGCGTGTTGTTCGACCATCTTTCAACTCGTAACTTGAACCTTTTGCCGTCGAGAATCCCAGTACTCTAGGCGCAGAGGGTTGAACCGCACTTATACCTTCGGATACTCGTAAGTCCTGCGCTTGATGTTCCTTGATCGTGGCGAGTTTGTTCTTCTCAGCTTCCTTGAGATAATCCGTCTGTGGTTTCGTGGGCTGACCTGGCCCAGTGGGAGTGAGTTTGAACGTGTCTTTATCCGCCTTGGCAATCGCGGCTTGATTCGCCTCCACGATATGCTGCTCGGTTACAGACTTGTACACCTTCTGAGCTTCCTTCACCTCTTTCGGCGTCACGAACATATCGAGTTGTGCGGCGTCATCTACTGACGTTTTGAGTTGATGCAAGATGACTTGCGCTGATGCCTCGTCGCCCGTCGCCACCACTTCCTTGACTTGCGACACCACATTCCGAAAGGCTTGCGTGAGTGATTTGCCTTGCTTGGCGGGGTCTGTCGCGGGGTCCGCCATCATCACTTTCAGTTGTTCAAGCGGCGTCATGCCGGTCGCCGTCTTGCTGCTGCGCTCTAAGAGGAGGTTCAAGGCTTTAATGTCTTCGCTGGATGCCACACGAAGGGTTTGTCCGGTCGTCGTGACGGCCCCAGAGAACCCGCCTGCGGGGTCCAAGAGGCGACTGAATTGGGCCATCGCCTGATCGGCTAACTGCGGGTCATTCGTCTCTAGCGCATGGCGAGCGGTATCAATGAAGGTGCGTGATTCCTGCGTCAAGACTTCCTGCGCCGCCAAGGCATGGGGGGCAGAAAGCAGAGCCGTCCCAGGCGCGTACTGGACTAAGGTATCTCGATTCACCCCACCCGATTGCACCAGGGCCTGCGCTTGCGCCGCCGCATCCACATCGGTCAGGACGGCGGTCTTGCTATTGATCGCCTCCGTCACTCGTTCAGCCAGCGGTGAGGGGTTGAGTGCCCGCTCAATGGTTTCCTCCACATTGAAGCGTGGACGCAAGAGCCCCTTCGCGCCACTCGCCAGTTTGGTCATACCCAGCGGTCCTAGACCCAACCAGGAGTTCCGTGGATCTTCCAAGACCTTCATCGCGCCTTCTGCGGCGGGGCCGATGGATTCCCCCACGACCACGCCTGGTTCATGGAACCCAAACGGCACCTTCTTGGCTGCTGGATCGGCAGCAGGCGTAGGCTTGATAAGCGCGTCGATTTCCGCATCGCTGCGCAGGTTGGCTGGGGCCACAAAGGATTCATCGCCCTTGGCCGGTGTGGCCGCTTTGGCCGCTTCGAGTTGCACGTTTTGCTCATGGAACGTCTGCCCAAAGAACCGGCGTTGCAATTCAGCACTATCCGCCTTCAAGCGTTCATCCGTAAACTGCTGATCTAAGTTCGGCATTACTTAAACGCCTCCGACCGTCCTTGTCCAAGTGAGGGAGACTTGCTTCCGGTAATGGTTTGTAACTGATGGAACTGCTCAATTTCCAACAGGTAGCTATTCGCTTGCCGCTCGGTAATCTCTTGCTTCTTGAGTGCCGCCGCCACGTCGTTTGGCGTTTTATAGACGAGCGAGGCTTCGGTGCGCGGGACAATGCTGATGACGTGGTTCGCCATATTCAGATATTCCTGATCGGCCATCTTCTGGGCTTGTCCAATCACATCGGCCTGCCCTAGCGCATCTTTGCCTTGTGCCCGCAACCCTTCGAGCCACAGAAAGTGCCGCGTGAGCACGGTATTCATGCGCCCCTGTGAATCGGCAGGGTCCAGGGCTGCGCCGCCAGGGAGGGCAAACCTCCCCTTAATGACATCAATACTTTGCCGGACCCGTTCCTGTGTGTGCTGATCTATCTTCGTCCGATAGCTCCCAAACTTGCCGAGCAACTCCATCGTGGTGCTATTGTCAAAATCCCCAATCGCTTTCAGGAGATCCGTTTCATCCTTATACTTGGTCCCGCCATAGATGTCTTGGAGCACGGCATTGAGTTTTTGAGGGCTTGGCTTTGTGCCCCCAGCCGACTTCAAGTGCTGATCCAGTGATTGATAGAACGTATGCACGGTATCCCATTGCGTACCAAGAAGTGCCTTTGAGCGATTCGTCCCTAGTTCCGTCAAGACCTTCTCGGCGGTTTCAGCTCGTTGCAGTTTCCCAGATTCGTCCTGATGCGGCAAATGCCGTGACAGCCATAGGTTCTTTTGCTTCTCGTAATTATCGGACAATTCCAGCCGGTGCTGGGTGTCATGGTCTTTGGCGTTGGCAGTGATACTGCTAAAGGTCTCGCGGGCAATCCCGTCAAGTTCCTTCAGTTGTTCTTGCGTATAGAGACTGGGATCAAATCCTGTGGGAAATGTCCCACGTTGTGTGGCATCAACCCACGACTGAGCATTGGACTTCGCATAGAGCAGCCCGCGTCCATACGTGACACTCGATTGGAAATCGCCCCAGGCTTTCGTGGCTTGTTCCCCTGTCAGTGTGCCAGCCATCGTCTTGCCGCGTAACAGGGCTTGGGCCTGCTTGAGCATAGCCGATTCTGCCGCAGGGTCTCTGACTGCCGCTTCACGAAAGCCTTGCAGGGCTGTCGAGGTCTCGAACTGGTCCCATTGCTGCCAGGTCGCATTCGAGTAGGAGTCAAACGCTTGCAGGCGTGAATGGAGTGCTTGCGGAAGATGGGTGGCCAAATATTTCGCCATGAATGGCGTGTTCGCCACAGACGGATCTGCAAGCGTATCTGTCACAAGTTTCTGTGAATAATCACGAAACTCCTGCCCCACGAGACGTGGATTCATCGGATTCTCCGCTTGGCGATTCCGCAATTCCTGTGCTTTGTTATCCAATGCTTCACTGACTGTGCCAAATATTTTCCCAGCCTGAGAGATTTGGTCCGCCTGCTGCTGCTGTTGCTGGTAATGCGCGTAGACGAGGAGCCCTTGGGCGGCGTTGCTCAAGCCTTGGACAATCGGCCCCCCGCCCACGACACCAGGGTTGGCAGGGTCGAGGCCACTGGTTTTAGGCCCAGGGTTGCGTGATTGATAGTTGAGAATGTCCATAGGTTAGCTCAACGGGTTCTGGGTGTAACCTGCGCCAAATCCTGGCATGGAGGACCGCGCCTTCATGGCCCCCGTATTCAGTACGCCTCCCACAATCGCATCCCGAATACCAGTGCGAGCCTGATACCGCGAAAGGTCGGCCTGCCGCTGCATCCCACGGGCTTGCAACTCGCCTTCGAGGAGCGCAAAGCTGGTGTCTCGATCAAAGTTCGTCACCGTATCACTCATAATGTCAAACACGCTCCCCGCCACCGCCAATCCGCGTCCGGCATAGCCCCCCCGCTGCTTCCCTTGCGTGAGGTACTTCCCGACCTGAAGTTGTCTGGCCTGCTCGGCGGCGTTGGCCCGAATATACGGGATGTTCGCTTCAGCAATTTGCGCGTTCTGACGGAGGATATGGGCCTGCTCAAAGGATTGAACCACTCCAAATCCGCCACTGGCCCCTTGCATCCCGACCGCCGCCGCCGCTGCGCCCATTACCGCCTCACTTTCGCATACAAGATCATATCGTGTTTATCCGGTGTGGCAGCTCGCATGACGCCTTCCACCTCAAACCCGCACCGCCGCGCCACCACCGCCCCAGCGGTATAGGAGGCGATGCAATAGGCTTGTAGGCGATGGGCGCGGGTCAAGCGTTCCCCCAATCGGAGCGCACGGCGCAGGTGGTCGAGGAACTCCCAGTGGTTGGTCGGTGGCATCGCCAGGACCAGCCACGCCTCATACACGCCCTCCCAGAGCTTGAACAGCCCCCCGCTGCCACAGTAGGTCGTCCCCTCCATGAAGGAGACGGAGAGCGACGGATCGGCCACGCGGCAGAGCCCCGTCGCGTCAAACCAGCCTGGCGGGGTCGTGGTCTTAACCCACTCCAAATCGCGTGTCGCATAGGCGCGTATCTCCACTTAGTCCCCGATGTATTTACCATGATCTGACAGCGTGTAAATTGCTGTTTTCATTGGCTAATCTCCTAGCTCCAATTCTCCGCTGTAGCCCAGCACGGTCGCAGGGAGTGGCAGCGTTTGCTCCCAGCTGATACTCCCATTGCGCGTCCAGCCCAGATTCGCAATCTGCTTGGTGCCGGTGAAGGACGGCTCCACACTATCCATCGGATCGGCAGGGGTCCGGTACTGAATCTGTGTTTTGCCGTTAATGGTCAAGCCGAGCGTCTCCTCCACCTCAAACGCGAGCGAGGCCCAATGCTTCCGCTTATAGCGTGTCGAGCCCGCATTATCTTTGATCGCAGGCTCCAAGGTCGAGCCTGACGGGTTCGGCGTAATCGCCAATCCCACTGAAATCTCTGAGGCCGCAGGGCCAGCTGATGCGCCATACGCGAGATCCACTGACCCGCGTACCACCACTTGATCGTCATAGACGGCTCCATCACCGACGACGCGCACGGTTTCCCCGTTGAGATGGGCGAGCCCCGTCACTGCCGCGAGGGGTGCCCCACTATACACCAATCCTGAATGGACGGAGATGTCCTGGTTCTGCATTTCCACGAAATGTTTCGTCACGCCACCTACCGTCCGCTGCATCACAAACCACGCCTGATCGTCCAGCAAATCCACACTAGGGATGACCGTCACCCACTTGTACAGCCCACTCGCCGCCGTGGACCCCATGAGTGCCCAGGCCCGCACCTTCTCGACCACATAGTTGCAGAAGCTCAACAAGGCTCCATCTGAGCGTACCAGCCAGATCGTGCGATTGGGTTTATTCTGATAGGCCATCGTCACCACGTAGTTCGGGGATCGCAGAAAGTGATCGGCCAACAAGGAGAGTTCTTCCGTGACCAGTGTTTGCTCGCCATCGCTCCAGGTCAACTCGCGCAACTCACGTCCACTCCGCTGCACAAAGATAACGCGGCTGCCAATGCGAACAGGCTGTAAATTAAACGAGCCTTCCGTGGTTCCTGATCGGACTAACGGCGGATTCACCGCGCTGACCGATTCGAGCGTGGCACCTGTCATGGTAAATTCTTCCCCAGAGGTGCCAATATAGAGCTGCTGCGCCCCAGCCAGCCATTGAATTGCATTGACGCGATTGGAGCCCAGCTTATACGTCACGGCGTCACTATCAGAGACCGTTCCGCCTGTCGCTGACGGGCTCATATCTTCATAGCTGCTGGTGGTCGAGAGCCAGAGGTGCTGTGGTTCCGTGCCAGTCGCGGCAAAGACCAGCCGTTGTTCAAAAATCGTAATGCCGAACGGATAGCCGGTGGTGTCGCTCCAGGAGCCGAGTCGCCACACGGTTTTTGCGGCGACGCTGGTGAGCGTCAAGATCACCGTGACCGTCACGACGGTCGTGCTCGTGCGAGCCGTAATCAGGCAGTAGCCCCATACGGTGCCTTGCTGCATCCGAATGAATCGCCCAATATCCGTCGTTTGGAATCCGGTGTTATCGTTAATGCCGGTGATCGCGGACGCCGTGATCGTCACGCCCGCCCCTGGCGCAAAGGCCGAAGGAGTCAGCGTGGTCGTCGTGATATTGGTCTCCATGTACGGCCCATCGAGAAACGTAATCGTGGTGAGGGTCCAGGCGGTATGGCTCGACCGCGTGAGTTTGCGTGGCGCATAAGACGGATGGACGAGATACAGGGTATCGGCTGATTGGGCCATCTTCACATCAGGAATATCCGCCAGCGCATAGGGACTCACGATTTCATAGGGCCGTGTCCACAGCCCGCCGCTGGTGTAGGCGTTGGTGAAGGTGGACGTTTGGAGATCGAAGTTATCCGCGTCAATCACCGTGACAATCCATTCCCCGTTCGCTTCATCTGTGCCGTTCGTGCCGGTGATATACACGTAGTTGCCGGTGCTGAGCCCGTGGGCCACGTTTGTGACACGGATCAATCCAGCGCCGTTGTTCGCCATCGTCGAGACGCTGCCATTCAGATCGTAGATCCTGGCCCCGTCACGGTAGAAGCGAAAATAGAGCGCTCCCGCTTCAATGACATAGGCTTGCGTGGTGCTGTATTCAAACGCCCACAGATAGGCTTGCGCGGCGTCCTTGGTTTGCGCAATCCATTGCTGACCGTACTGCGTAATCACGCCCCCCGTCGGCAGCGGAATGAAGTTGCGTAACGTCCTAAGCCCGTTCGCATAGCGTTCGTAATCCTCGCGCATCGTGAGACGCGGCGAGAGTTCACCGGAGTTCAATGCGTTTTGAATCGCCCTGGTTGTTCCCATAACTAGAGATATTCACCATCTGTCAGTTGAAACGCCGAGACGTTGCTGCCGCTCACCCTGGCGAATCCAATCGGGCTGTCCCGCTCACGCGACTCCGACCCTTCCTGGCCATCCGTGGTGCGGGCTTCCTGGAGTTCTTGCTGATAGAGCCGCCAATAGTCCTGCGTGTTCCCGCGTCGTGCGGTAATGGCGTTACAGAGCGCGGCACAGAGTCGATACTGCAAGGCGCTGATGAAATTCACGCTGAAGATCGCGGGGTCGGTGATGCGAAAGATCACGGAGCACAGCAAGGGGGCGGATTCATTCGTGAGGATATACCCGTTCTCCACACGAAACGGCACCCCCAGCGGCTCGACATAGAGCACGCGCAGGCTGTCGGTCGGCAGGAGATAGGCCGTGCTCCATTCCTCAGTGTTCAACGTAATCACCGCGGCAGCGAGGGAGAGCCGCTTCGTCGCAAAGTTCCACGGATGCGCGGCCAGCGTGCGATCTCGATTCATCGTGTAAATCGCGTTGACCGCCTTCGCCTGATCGCTGTCGTCCAGGAACGATTGAATCGGCTCATGCCCTAGATCAATGAGCGCGGCGTTCGCAATGTCGATGTCTGACAAGGCCATACGTCCCCCTTACGTGATCCGAATGATTTCAATAGACGTGGCGTTGAGGCGCATATACCAGACCCCTGTTTCCACATCGTAGAGGAGCCGGTCCAGGTTGGGCGTCGGTGGCGTCGTAAGCGTCACAATCGGCCATGGTGCCACCGGATGCACATAGATGGGCGGCACTGCTGGGAGCGGCCAGTTGAGCTGCACGAACGGATGCGGCACGTTCGTCATGTCGTGCAGCACGGCCAGGTTCGGCCCAATCACATCATGTTTGAACGGGGGCGGAAACCACGGGAGCGGCCAGTCATCCTGATGCACCGGCTTATAGACGACCTCAAAGTACTGTTCTGGCTGCGGGAGACGCACGCGAGGCGGTGGGATCGGGTTCGGCCAGTTCGTCTGGACGAAGGGGCGATCCACGGCGGACTGCTCGGCTTGTGGGCGATAGATCGACGGAGGGGGCGGAACAATCGGGCGAGGCGGCACGCCCCAGGTCAGTTGCTTGAACGGCGGATCACCAATGGGAAGATGGGCCAGATCGAGGCCGCGCACCTCTGAGATGGGCGCAGGGGGCTTCCATGGGTTCGGCCACTGGGTCTGATAAAATGGCTGGAACTCTGACGTAAAGACCGGCCTAAAGGAACTCGGTGCTGGCAGTAGCTTCGGTAACGTCGGGTTGGGCCATGAGGTCTGGACAAAGGGGTTCCCAGCCGCAGCGACGAATTGCAGCGAAAGATTCAGCCCACTAATCGGAGTGATGACCTGGCGAGGGAGTTTCGGCATCTCCCAGGTGCGTTGTGCAAATGGGACATGACCACGTAGCGGTAGATTGAGTCCTTGAACCTCATAGATCGGTGAGGTGGGTTTCCCTGGGTTGGGCCAGGACGTTTGCGTGAACGGGTTGGTCGGGGCAGCGCCCATGAGCGGCAGGTTGAGTCCACGCACCTCCGCGATCGCTGGACCTGGCTTCTTCGGGTTGACCCACTCCCGTTGCGCAAAGGGCGCAAACTCAGAGGTCGGGACAGGCCGATACATCGAGGCCATCTGGGCCTTCGGCGTCTCGAAGGACACCGGCATCGACGCCCACGCAGGCGTAAACGGCGCGGCCACCGCCAGCGTGCTCGCTAGAATGGGGACAATCAGGCTCAGGGTAATACTGAGGAACGAGACGGAGCGAGCGGGACGCGCCGGAGGCATGGCCATGGAGGTGGGGCGTGGCAAATCCGCCGCGGCGTCGGCTACCTGTTGCCCAAAGAAGAGATTCAGCATATTACGCCGTCGTGGGAATACTTAACACAATATCGGCCCACTCCTTCGGTGCCGTCTGATCCACCCCTACGAGCGTAATCACGTCTCCGTTCATCTCACTGGCTGAGAGCGTGATGAGTACCAGGACTGTGGACGCGGGACTCACACTCGGCAGTGTGGCCAGGTTCGCCAGGGCCGTGGCATCGACCGCAACCTTGAAGTCTCCCGCAGCAATCGTCGGCGAGGACTTGAAGTTCCCAGGGTTGGTGTAGTCCTCCAGGGCAATGCGAATCAGGAAATCTTCGTTCTTTTTCGGCGGATTATACGGTGCAGCCATTAGAGTCCAATCCGCAACCGAGCGGCGGGTTGCGAGAGTGAGAGGTTGATGCGTAACTCGTCGTCTAAGGTGTCATTGTGCCACAGCACGGGCGGCGGGTCAGGGAGCCGAAACAGCACGCAAGGCACTGTGGCCAGCCAGGTGATGTCCGCGGCGAGTATGGTGAGTTTGGTTTCCGCCCCCCATGTGGTGCCGGTGTCCGTGGAGCACTTACAATACACGTTGATGGAGGTCAAGTAGGTCTCCCCGCCACTGCTAATGCCGCCGTAGTAGACCCACCAGTACCCCGTGAGGGTGTCCAGGCAGATCCCGCACAAGCCTTGGTCGTCCGTGCTGTTGAGCACGACGTTCGTCACTTCAGTAATCGCCCCCTCGGTGATATGCCAACAACGTAGATCAGCATTGAGCGTATCCACCGCACTCCAGGCGACGAGCAAACTGCGACTATTCGTAATGTCCACCGCCGCCGCGAAATGAGGAAAGGAGGTCGCAGCAGCCTGGTCCGTCATTGATGTCGCAATGGACGTTTCCGCCCACGAGTTGGCGCTGTCGTCATAGATTTTTCGGCTGATCTCATTCGCACTCGCGTCCCAGAAGAAGGCCATGATGTCTTGCGTATCGGCGGCAAACCCAGGCGTCAAGATCACTTGATCTTGTGTGACTGCTTCAAAGACGGTCGTGCGTGCCGCGTCCCACGCGCCGTTCGGGACGTTCGCGTTGGGCAGGCGAAAGAATCCGCCTTCGGTCCCCGCATCAATCATCGTGGCACAGTAGACGTTGCCGCCTACCGCACGACAGATGGACAGACACCCGCCTGCCAGCGTCGAGGCCCCGGCAAAAATCACCGTCTGTGTCGAGAGCGCATCGCTGGATTCGGTGTTGATCGTGCGATAGAGGGTATCGTCAGTGGCAGACTCCGTATAGGCACAATGAATGAGCCCTGCGCTGATGTTGCTCCACCGATCATACCAGACGGACAGGGCCGTGGCGGTACCCGAAAACACGTTGACTGGAGTGGTCCAGGTGAATCCCCCGTCACTGGACTTCTTCCACGTCACGTCAGAGAGCGCGTCGATGTAGACAAAGTACAGCACTCCCGTCGGGGTCTGGACGAGATAGTTCGTGCCTCCCCCATTGAAGTG
>ERZ1292629.3299-Hain-H43-01um-R1-3299-length-12579-cov-4_pt1 | contig 12579 bp, 25 predicted proteins | sample MGYA00564399_ERZ1292629 | MGnify/ENA primary metagenome ERZ1292629 (study PRJEB36523, sample SAMEA6512636) | groundwater metagenome | collected 2019-01-08 | study: AquaDiva: Metagenomics assemblies of 32 groundwater samples | reverse complement strand
GCGATACCCGCATCGGCAATATCCAATATCTTCAGAGGGAAACTGTAATTCCGCCGATGGCCGAGACCTTGACATGGGGGCCGGGCTTGACCTTCCGCATGACGCTCTCTTTCGGCGCGGTAAGCGCCCTCTCTCTCATGTCTCTTTTGTTGGCTCCGGGAAGTGCTGGGACGGCCTCTTACACCAAAGAACTGCTTGATATGATTTTCGATGCTTTCATGGACGCTCTTGTCAAGTTGGAAGCGAGAATAAATGCACTGGGAGAGCCGGGAGAGCCAGGAGAGCCATTCGAGATTCCCGACCCGCTCCTTATCAATACGATAAAAATCATGCAACAGATTCAATGGATAGGAGGCTCCGGGGTCGTTGCGCTAATCAGGAAATTAGATTCTCCTGCGGTATGGCTCTTTTCGCCGGATACGGAGGAAATCTGCCTCGACCTCGATGCGGATAAATCCATATATCCGATAGCCGATAAAACAGGACAACTTGGGAAAAGCACTCATACGTGGCAGAAGGGATATATCGACAAACTCTATGCGGCGACACGGGCGGTAGCTCCGGTCGGGGCAGATAAGTACGACTAATGGCGACTCTCAAAGATAATTACCAGGCGGGTATAGCTACAATACAAAGTCCGGGGGAATGTTTTGCTCAGTCGATGACCGCTCTCAGCAATTATACTTTAACTCAGGTAGGGTTTAAGCTCTATAGGGTTGGGAGTCCTTCGGGAACGATAATTGTTTCATTAAGACTGTCAGGTGGTGCTGGTGGCGTTCTACCAATAGGTGATGATTTAGCGACTGCCACTCTTGCTGCGAGTAGCGTAACGACCGATGAAGCGGGGGCAGAATATGTCTTCACTCTTAGCACTTCTTATCCGATAGTAACTGGTTCGAGATATGCCCTGCTAATTAAAGGTCTTTATCAGAATGATGCAAATCAAGTAAAAATCTGGTCTCAGGCACTCGGCTCTTATACTGGAGGAATTACTTCTAGCGCATTTACTCCTTTTACGGAGTGGACGGGATTAGGCGAGCGTGATACATGGTTTAAGATGTATGGCATCACAATCCCCGGCCACTACTGGGTGGAGGGGACGGAATGGCATTACATTAGTGAAGAAACGGACGGTGTAGAGCGTTATTTCGAGGGAGCGCTCACCGGCACAACGGGGAAGGTAGCCGGCCATTATTGGATAGAAGGGACTTATTTCCATTATATAGATTCCAGTGGCGCCGAAAGAAGGACAGAGGGAACACTAGGAACGGCGACCGGCAAAGTCGCTGGGCACCTGTGGGTCGAAAGCACGGGTTGGCGCTATATCGATGCCAACGGGGATGAACGATACATAACGGGAACGCTGGAACCATGAAAGGATAGCATGAGAAGAACCGTTGTTTTAATTGTTCTGCTGCTCTTGATGGCTGGGGCAGTGGTAGCGCTGGGCATCGCTAATAATGAGAAGGGCTGGGAGATTAGCCGACTCAATAGCAACCAAAACGAGCTTCTGGCTCAACAAGCCGTATTGAGTGATAATAACTCCGAGTTGATGTCCCAGATTTCTGAATTAAGTAAATTCCCACCATCTCCCAAAGGGCAATATCACATCGGCGACTCACTGCCTCTTGGGATGGTTGCCGGTGTTGCTGATACCGGCTCGATGGAGCCGACTCTAAACGGTACCAGCAAAATCGTACTTACCAAAGACCCGGTAGGTATCGGCGACATCGCCGTCTACGAGACGAATGACGGCGGGACGGCCGTCCACAGGATTATCGGCGAACAGGGTAGCTCTTGGATTTTCAAGGGAGACAAATCGGGGGATGTAGAGATTATCTCTAAAGATAAGGTTCTGTGGCGAGTTAAAGCGGTTATTTATTAAGGGGTTCGAAGCCATGACAACCCCTAGACAAATGGTATGACAACGATGAAAAAAATAATAATATGGCTCGGCCATCCGGCGCTCGGCGCAATGACCTTTGTCGGGCTTGAACTTAATCCTGTTATCGCCGCCCTCTGGGTTTGGCTTTATCTGAAATACGAGACTAACGAAGATAAGTGGATTCACGACAGGGCTTATATCGACGTTAAAGATTTTATGATTGGCTTTGGAGCGGCAATGACAATAATATTTCTTTGGAGGTATTTAGAAGTAAAATCACACGGGCAATCGTCAGGCCTATAATTACCTTAATCTTCGCAGGCGGAATAACGGCGGGCTTCTTTCTGGGTAAGATAGACGCTCAGACTTACGTCCCCATTGCCGCCGTTGCGATAACTTGGTGGTATTCTCAAAGAGATAATGAGAAGAACATCCCGCCCGCACCATAGGAGGTTACCTTGCTCGACCGGATGTCATTTGAACAAAAATGGCGCGATACGCCGCCAGAGGATAGGCTGAAGTTTGTCGCCGACCAGGTATTCGACCAGAGTTTGGCTCTTATCGAATTTAAGACCATGCTGATAAACCACGAGGGGCGTCTCGTCTCGATTGAAAGACATAAAAGCGGGAATCCCGGCAACGGCAAGCCCCGACAGGGCAACCACCCTCAGTTTTTGTTTGGAATAGGGGCGGGAGTCGCCGCTGCCATTGCCGGAGCGGTTGTTGTGCTCAAATGGTTAGGCTGGCTCAAGTGATATGCGATTAACCAAAGCGCAATTCGATTACATTATGGAGTGTTCCCACTACGGGGTAGTGTTCTGCACTTACAAAGACGTCATTTTGCCATGCGGGAAACTGGGTACGGGAATAGAGATGGTATTTTATCTGGTAATTATCCCATAAGGACAAGTAAGAATGAAACTACCAAATCCCAACTTGACATCATTAGCCCCAACTTTCTCCCATTATAGCATTAGGAGGCGTTTGGGAGATATATTAAGATGGATACCTTTGTGGTTATATGCTTCATTGCGATTACCGGGCTTTATTAAAGCGATGGATTATGCGGACAATGTTACTGGCGACCACATCCGCATTAGAGTAGGGCGGAGATTTACAGTGGTCGCCATTAACAATAGAGAATATTGGTTTAAACGCATTTCTGGTAAGTTTGGTGGCACGGGATATTCTTTTCATGACTCTAGCGTGGGATTACTTGATTGCATGTTGGCTGATATTCACGAATCAGTAATCCCTCTTTCGCTGTGGGGTCGCCTGAGAATACTTCGCCAGTCCAAGAAGTAGGGCTATTGCGAGAAATACAGGGGTTGTCGCCGTTAAAATGAGCTAGTAGGCGTTCCCGTAAATCACCACTGCCGATATATATGGCTTGCTGGTTTCTGAAGATACCATATACACCACTCTGGTTAGCGGTTAGGCTGGAGTATATGTTAAAGTGTATACATCACAGCCAACTTTACATAGCTACGAATGTATCGTATAATCTCTTTGTAAATACGAGCGGGCAGGACGGGTTTCGAACCCGTGGTTGGTACTCATGATACCAACGGCGATTTTTAAGACCGCTGCAATAAGCCACTCTGCCACCTGCCCACAATAATACCCGTTAGTGTAGTAGTTGCAAGCCACTTACTCTAACGGGTATTATAACAATCGAAGGGGCTCAGAATTCATCATAGAACAGAATAAAAACGGCTGGCGTGGCTGCTAGACGGCACAGAAGGCATTGTAGAGACCGGGGACGTAACCTTTGGCTGTCAGGTGTCGCCATACCGCTTGACGGCGCTCACCTCCTCAATAGCTCCTGTACGGGAAGGAGTAACCCGTACAGGAGCGCTTTTATTCTCATTGTTTCACCTCCTATTTCCCTCTCAACTCCGCAATGTCCGCTTGTAGGTTTGGGAATAACCCCGAAATGATAAGTTCCATTTTCCCTGCAAGCCATTCACTCGGTCTCATAGAATAAACCTCAGCCTTGCCGGTAGCCAATATAATTTCCATGATATCCAGTTGCCCGGGCTGGTAGCGGTGTGTCCGGGGCGTCTCGCCCGCCGGGATAAACTTACCCTTCTCCCTTTTATTTTCGATAAATATGAGCCTGCCGTCCAAAACAGCGAAGGTATCCGGCATCGACCGCTCTGAGTATCGGGATTTGTGAGTATGATAGACATACTGAGCACCGGCTTTACGGAGCGCATCATCTACGTTTGCCTGAAGCTCGGCTTCCGACATGGCATTAGCGATAATTTGTTGGGATTCGGTCAGTTCGTTCATTTCACCGCCTCTAAAATCACTACCTTACTTTTAATTCTTACAATCTTCTTACAACCTGTATCTTACTTATACAGGTGTTTGTAAGTAAGACAATTTCTTACATGTAAGATGTTGTAAGATTAGTTGTAAGACGCATTAGAAAGCAACCCCCACGTGTTGCCATTTTTGATAATTTTATTAGCTTTCTTTAGTCTTGCGAGAGCTTGATAGATATTATTCTGTTTTTCACCGGTGTTTAATATTAATTCTTCCATAGTCATCGGCTTGGTTGTAAGACAGTGTAAGATTTTAGTGTTTGCCCCCATTCTTTCAACCAAACCGTCTATTTTTGACGGATTTATTGAGGTGATAATTGTTTTGTCATCCGCAAAGTTTATGTTAAAACCAAGTGGCGCGTGTTTCTTGGACATATTGGCTTTTGTATGCCGGAGCGAAATATTCATATCATCCGCTCCCTCTTCCTGGTCGCCGTTCACTTCCCAGACAGAACGTGCCATTGCCTCAAAGAACATCGAACCGAATATCGTCTTTTTACCCTCTTGGTTCTTTGAGTTATGCGCAGTGGAGAGGCTTGTAATCGGTTCACCGGTGTAAGTTTTAATTTGCCGGATTGCCCGGAAGTATTCCAACGCTGGACCTGCTTCCTTCAGGTCGCCGCCGCAAGCCGGGCCGAGGCTGTCGATAATTAAAAACTCAATTTTATTTTCCTCTACATGGCGCTTGATTTGTTCGATGTCCTGGGCTAAGGGGAAATAACAACGGCGATACGGCATAAGGATTAAACCAAGTCCCATGCCGGCCGCGAGCGTTTTACAACGATAGCCGATTTCCGGTCTTGCGGTCTCGTAATCCAGTAGTAAGGTCTTATACATCCTGGGGGCCGGGATTAAATTAAGCGGATTGTCTTCCCATTGGAGGATGCTGATAGTTCCTAACAAAAGAGCCAGTTCTGATTTTCCGGTTCCGGGGTCTCCGAATATTACTGTCGGCTGATTTAATGGGATAATCGGGTCGATGAGATAGCCGGGCTTTTCCCAACCATCACTGCTTAGAATATCCTCGACCGGTTCGCCTTGCTCGAATTGCTCAATCGTATTGACGCAAAGGCTTTCAATGATTTCGTCCCAGTTCGGTTTTATACCGTCTGGATGATAGCGGCGTTCAAGTTCTTTTTTGAGTTCGTTTTTCGTGCGGGTGGCAAGCGGATTAAAATTCATCTGGTATAGATGTGGTTCGCACCCTTCCAAAGTTGTTGTCGCGGTCAAGATGCAAGTTATGCCACCGTCTCGGGCAGAACGGAGTTTTGATATTGCGATGTTGAGCTTTTCAGGTTCCCATTCAAAGAGAAAGCCACTTCCTTTGTTGGTGAATTTTGGAACGCTCATTTAATCCTCAAGGATACCCCGGCTTTGGTTTGCGTCTGAACCACTTTCGGTTGAACCTCGATAGGCATGACGTATTTAATAATCACCTTTTTGCCTTCGAGGTCTTTTACCCGCGCTTCGAGTTCTCGTATCTTCTCAACCGTCATAGCATCCGGCGCGCGGTAAAACTCCGGTGGGTAATCGGGCGTCATCCCCTGGCTTGCATAGTGGCGGACAAAGTCCGGACTACAGGCAAAATCTATTAAATCTTCACCGGGCTTCGGCGCAAACTTATTTACTCGCGGCAGTTTTGGGGTCTGCATTTTTACACCGCCTGATTGGATTTTAAGAAAGCATCAACATCCGACTGTTTAATCCGCCACTGGTCGCCGGCTTTGTAGCCCTTAAGTTTGCCGTCTCCTAGCCACGAATAGACTGAAAAGATGGTTACTCTGAGGAGTTTGGCAACTTCATCAACGGTCATGTATCCATCTTGTTCCATAGTTTTATCTCCTTTAACATTCATTGCGGTTTATTATAAAGTAGCAGTGTTCCTTTGTCAATAGTTTTAGCCGACTATTTTTCAGGTGTCTCCCAGGGCGTGCCGTCTTTGTTAATCCACGAGGAGAAGGCATCCATGTCGGGGCCGAAGAGCGAGATGTTCGGTTCAGAGCAGGTGGCACAGAGATTTCTTATGAGTTCCGCCAGTTGGAAATCGAGCAGGTCTTTATCTAGGAGCATCTTGATTTTTTCGCAATGAACGAATTTCGGGCATTTCATTTACATCACATCTCCTTCTATGCCTTCTGCACGGCTACACTCTTTAACCTGACCCCCTGTGCATTTCAGGATAGCAACAGTTCTCTGGTCTGGTTTCAGGATTTACGGGACGACCGAAAACAGTACACTCATAAATATCTACGAAATAGTAGGTATGCGGGTTAGCCTGGAGTTTGACGAGTGGGCATTGCTTACATTTAGTAATCTTTAGCTGTTTCATCTCATCTCCTTCTGCACGGCTACACTCTTTAACCGCTTGACTGCCATCTCACAGTAGGCTTCTGAAACGTCAATAAGAACGCTTTTCCGTCCTAGAAGTTTTGCCATGACGCCGCGCCCGCGTTTCAGTGCGGTATGTATAGTCCGATAGCTCACCGGTGAGCTTATTAAGCATTTTGCTTTGTACCATGTTGCGCCATCATCTTGCTGATGTCAGCAAGGGCATTGCCCTCTTTACGAAGCTCGGCGATATGGGCTTTCAAATCAGCCGAATAAGTTCCTGAAGAACTAAGACTTGACCACCACTTGTCCAGCCAATCCGCCTCTTCCTCTCGCCATGCCCGCCTCTGGGCTTCAAGGACTTTCAGGTCGGCATCACGCTGGATTTTAACCAGGGAATCCCCCCATTCAGCTAATCTTTCGGATGGATTATCGCTTACAAATCCTGCAGGAACATAATACTCAAATCTGATATTTGGATATTCATTCCTTGTGAGCAACGGCATGGTTTGTCTTTGCTCACCACAAGTTACTTCTTCGTCTGACATAATCCCTCCGTTTCTAAAAATTGTATATGGCGGTACATCTCAGCGATTTTAAGGGCTAGGGTCGCTACTTGTATCGCCTCTTTAACAACTGATTCCCTATCACCTTTTCTATAGTAATACTCTGAAATGGCATTACTTAACTCTCCCAATTCCTCAGTGGTATAGGCAAGCCATTCAAAACAGGAGTGATTTTGTACTCCCCATTTATCAAGTTGTCTGCGATTTTCTGCCTGCACTTCCTTACCAGGGTCTAATACAGCAAAGCACAAATCTAGCATTTTACTTTCCCTCCAAAATACCTGTTGAACTTCCCGACCTAAGAATTACCGTCTGCTGTCCGTGAACGGGACAATACCAACTACCGTCTGTAGTCTGTGGCGGGTTGCCACAGTTACATACTTGTTTCGGCAATGTAATTGTCATTTTTGTTTCTCCAACTCGGCGATATAATTCTTTACATTAATAAAGGCTTCAACTTTTGATAAATCTCCACAGGTCTCAATCTGCTCGTCCAGCCAATCCGCCTCGTTTTCCCGCCACTCTTTCTCTTTGGCTTCAAGTATCTTTCTAACAGAGGTGTCAACTGCTTGCTGGTAATCAATATCTAAGTGAGCCTTATAGTCTTCAAGCACTTCCAGGTCGGCTTCACGCTGTGCTTCTGCATATCTTTGCCTGCTATAAGGATTCCTTTCAGTGGGATGCTCCTTTGACCAAGCTAGAAATTGCTCATCTGTTACCAGTGGCATTACTTCTTCTGACATTTACTTACCCTCCTCACTCCCATTTTACTATCTTGAAAGGGAAAAACTGACAGAACAGCCAATATTTAATTCTGGCTTTTACAGTCTTTTTGACTGTAAAATGAAATATTACAAGATATGGGATATGAAGACCCATATCATCAAACTGTAAGGTAAAGTTGGATTTAACCTTTTTAACTTCTGGGGTAAATGTTACAAATGTCGTTATCCCTTCTTTGTCTGGCATTTACTTTCCCTCCCGTGGAAATATCGTTTTCTGTTTCTCATCCCAGGTGCATTCAGGACAAAGTTCGGTATGTAGCTTAATAAGCTCTGCTGGTTCGTAGGCTTTCCCCGCTTCAACGTAGGCTTTCCCCGCTTCAACGAGGACTGGCGGTACTCTGTCAATCGGTATCATTTTAAACAGTCTCAAACGTAATCCCTGCTCGTTGGCGGGTTTCCTCTCCTTGATGTAATCCACTCGCTCTTGGTAATCGGTGCAATACTCAACTAAAACATCGTGGTGTACGTGGAAAGCAAAGCCACTAATTATGTCTGGCATTTACTTCATCCCCTTTCCATCCGTTGTAGTTCTGTTCGTGTACTCTTCCTTGATTGGTTCAAACCAATTGCTCCCACATTTAGGGCAGCAATACTGTAAATCATCATTAGACTCGGTTGGGATTCCAAGCCCTACTGTTACTCTAAGCCATTTCATTCCACAGTTTTTACATTTAACTGGAACTTGCATCTACTATTCCTCCTTCTTTAGGGTTAACTATGCGCCACTTCTGATTCGTTCCACATTTTGCTAGGTGTACAAGGTTTGCAGGTTTTACCAAAGAGTCCAGAAGCAAAGCACATAAATGGTCGCATCCCGAACATTGCCATCTAATTGTCTTAGGCGATATTCCTTTTATTTTGTCTGACATGATTCCTCCAACTCAGCGATGAGGTGGTCAAACGCATCTTTCTTGATAAGATAAACTTCGTGTCCCATTGTATCTTCAGGCACAGTTGAAATTGTTATTGGACAGGCTAAATCTTTCAGTACCTTTGCAATCTTGCTGCGGGTATAGGCGTCCTGTAGTCTTTGATTTTTAGTGGGGCTACTGGTTATTTGATTACTTGGCAGAAGCGTCTCACCCAGTAACTTAGCAGGAGTGAGATTGTCTTTATTCTGCTTCACATAGTCCTTGTAAAGTTCCTTTGTCGCCTCAACACCTTTCTGGAAGTTCAGATAATCGGGATTAAACATCTTTGCTACTTCCTCTGGTGATTTATAGTCAGCATCCTTGATAGCCTGGAGGATTTCTACCACAACCTGCTTTAGCCCCTCATCTGGTATCATTATGACCTCATAGATTGTTACACCATCAGCCATATGCTGAAACCACCAAGCAGACTCATTATGATGCAAAATACTACGAGCAATCTGTTTTTCTAATCCAGATGCGTTCCCAAAGCCATAGTGCTTTGATATTTTCGAAAGTGTTTCAGGCTTGGCTTCAAACTTGGGCTGATAACAAACATCTATTTCCTGTGCATCTTTTACTACGCAATCTCCATTTGCTCTGAACAGGCACGTCTCACATATCTGATTAGCCATCTTATGTCTCCTTGTTTCTTTATTCAGGGTGGGCGGAAGGCTGGCGTCTAACCGTCATGTTAAGCATCTGACAACGCTTCTCACTATTTAGTATTCTATTTCCTTTTTACAGAAGGGGCAGTACAGCCACAATGAAGTGTTTTCTTTAGCAAACGGCATTTCTTGATTAAGTAGTGATTTCTTCATGTTGTCACAGCAGACATTCTCGAAATACTGCTCTTCTACCACTTTCCCATTGATGACAATCAACCTGTACATAATCTTCATTTTTGTATCCTCCTTTATTCAAAATATGGCGGAAGGCTGGTGAGCTTGTACTATCACACCACTAGACATTCATCGGCTCTCGCTTTATAAGAGGTCTTTAACACCTTCCGCCATGCCCTACGTCGCTGATTTTCAACAAAGCCTCAACAAATGTGTATAGTGCATCCCCAAATCGATTGTCTTCAACTCGGATTGTAAGCTCGCCTGATGCGTCCTGCACTCCAAACATCGATAGGCTGTTTGCTATGATTCTCTGTCTAGTTCCCTGCTCAAGGTCTTGTTCATCCAATTCGTACGTCAAGTGCATAAACGTGTGTCCCTCATCGCTTAGAACCCAATTCTCGGCTCTTCGCTTAAGGAGAACAACCAAGTGGTCACCGTCTTCGAAGCGGAAAGGCGTGATTACCCGGTATCGGTCAATACCCTCCGACTCTAGGCGGATTGTAGCCGCCACCTTTTCCTGGAAATCGTGTTCTATCTCTAGTACTCTCATTCGCGACCTCAAATTAACTTGCCTGAGCCCTACAAGGTGGGCTTTCAAGCTCCCACTCCCTGCTCAGGCACTCGGTTGAAGCCTACTTGTGGGGACTTCATCATCGTTAGCAAGACGACTTGATAGTTCGCTTTCGGCTTCAACCAGCTTCACCCTTTCGGGATAAAGCCTCACCTAGTCCAAATTGTTTCAACGAGTTCAATGTGTGGCTCGCCGTTGTACCCCTTACATTCTTTTGGCAATAAATAAGGGTCGTCCGCAAGATTGCCGATTATTTCCAATTCACCTTGATACTCAGATAAAGGGATGTAAGCATCATAATATCCCGCTAGCCACGCTTGAAAATCCCATAATTGAAGTCCGTCCTCTTGCTGCGCGACCAAAAAGACTCTAGTATGTTTATCACGAACAAAATCCATACGCTTTATCTCTGTTTCTAAAAGGTCTCTCATTTATCTCTCTCCTTTCTTATTTAGGTACAAAGGCTGGCTCTCAGCTTCAACCCTTTCGGGATAAAGCCTACCTTCTTTGGACATTTTCTAAACATGCACCGTACACCGCCCGGGGCGAACATATTACAAAACGGGTGCGGATTGCCGTTGCTGAACACCAGTTTCTGACGCAGCGCCTCATCATCATAGAACTTTTCCAGGCAGTTCTTAAAATCTTCTAACCATTCCTTATGAGCGATGTTCATTTTTATCATCCCCTTTCGGGATAAAGCCTATTCAGGAAATTCGATAAACCCCTGGAACAGGGCAAGTTGATTAAAACGCGTTATTCCATATCGCTCTAATTCTTTGCTCAATCTGTTAAAAAGGGGTTTATTATCAAATGCCTCGATGAGTTGCTCACATAGATTTCGTAAAGCGTCAGCACAATATTCGCTGTGATGAGGACATCTATCACAACCTGCTCCTTCAGGTGTATTATGCTCCTTGCAGTAAGTGTTTTGCTCTAAAAACTCGGCTAACTTCAATTTTACCTCCTCTTATTAAGCCGGCCGGTAGCATTACCCGTTTTGCCTGAGCCTTCCTTCCCTCAATTCAGCGTCAGCGAAGGGCGGATACAGGGCTTAACGCTAAAGCCCTTAGGCTCAGGCACTTGGTTGAAGCCTACCACGCCTGCTTACAGCAGGATTGTTTTGCGTCTTTACGTTTTCGGCTTCAATCTCCAGACTTATCTATCCTTTGTCTGGGTTATTGCTGAGGTGTAACTTACGTTATTAAAGACCTCAGTGCTTTGCCTGAGCCTACACCTGCTACCCTACGTTACAAGGTACTACCTAAACCATCATCTAAGCAGGCCTGTTACGGATGGTTCACCAGGGCTCAGGTAACTTGGTTGAAGCCTACTATGCTTCTCCAGCATGTATAGGGTAATTACTCCTACAGCCATTCCCAATCGCTGCCTAACTTTCGTCAGTGGTGCGCATGGTTTCGGCTTCAACCAGCCTCACCCTTTCGGGATAAAGCCACAATATCTTCCCCTATCGCACAGTGCAGCTTATCGTACGGCAGTCCCAGCAATACCGCCTCTTTGACCAAATACATATCTTCTGTACAGTTGTTCGGGCATATCAGCGAACATCTACCGTCATCTTCCTTTATACACTCATGCTCGTTATCTCCATGTAAAAGTACGATAACTGTTCTCATTGTTTCCTCCTGAACCTTTCGGGATAAAGCCTTATTAAAGCCAGCCAGTAGCCAGACGGCGTTGTCTCACTACTAAGTTTGTCTTGGTTAGTCTCGGCTTAGTCTCCCCTTAGTTTTTTTCAAGTTCGGTTCAGTTCGCCTCAGTTCCCAGTCACTGTTGTAGCAGCCTTATTACTACTTGCCACTTCTGCCTACTCAAGACGCAGTAGCGACTCTTTCGGTGGCTGGCTTTGCTGGCTCTTACCTTATTTAATCCTTTAGTAGCTGCCTGAAGGCACCAGCAAGATATTCTAATTGTTAAGGTTCTACCCTTTGACCAGCGCATTGTATAGCTCGGAAGCCTCTTTTTTCGTCAGGTTCTCGAAAGTAACGGCATCCTCGCCGGTGATGGCTTTAACGATGGCATTATACCTTTCGTAATTACCGTATTTCTCAAATTGCGCCTTTATAGTTCTCAAGGCGTTAAGCTGCGAGGCGGTGATTTTATCGCCTTCCTTGACCGCTTCTACCTGTTTAGCCCCCAGCGCCGTCAGATTTGGCGATTTAACCCCTTCCTGTGGCTTCTGCAGGCCGTCGGCGGGCGGTTTTACCTCATCCGCTTTTTCAACGGCGGCTTCCATGCCGGCGCGCTGTCCGGGCGTCGGGCCGGGCTGTTTGGGTTCTTCAGGCTCATTGCACCACTCATCCGTGCCTTCTATTGGGTGTGCGTATCTCTTCATTC
>ERZ1292629.3298-Hain-H43-01um-R1-3298-length-12583-cov-5_pt1 | contig 12583 bp, 17 predicted proteins | sample MGYA00564399_ERZ1292629 | MGnify/ENA primary metagenome ERZ1292629 (study PRJEB36523, sample SAMEA6512636) | groundwater metagenome | collected 2019-01-08 | study: AquaDiva: Metagenomics assemblies of 32 groundwater samples | reverse complement strand
AAGATGAGAACCGTGTAGACTTACGTTTTAAATCCGTGTGCCTTGGAAAAGGGCACAATATCCAATTTATCGGTTTCTCGGAGACGCAGGTAAACGGCGTGGCTTATGCTGAATTCTGCTTGCAGACTTGCTCCTTGGTTATACTTGATTTCGCGATATTCACCTGCGCGTGCGCGGTCGAGGTCGTAGTTTGCGGCTTTGACTTCGCGTGCGGAAGCAAACCAGCGCGGGTGGTACTTGTCGTATTCTTCGTCAACAATTTTTCGTTGAGAAGGAGGGATGCAGGTAAGAGTGATTTCGAGGCTCATTGCGCAATACTTGAAGCCTTCACTAAGAAGCGGGTCTTTGAGATGCTTATTCTCGTTTTTTTGTGTTGGATTAACGCCCATGTTTATGCCACATCGTCGAAATCAAGCAGTCCTTCTGCTTCGTCTTGGAGGCGTGCTTCGAGTTCTTCGAGTTTTTCGTGGGTTGCGAGTAGTTTTTTCTTTTTTGGGCGCGCGAGTGGGTCAACGGTGACGCCAACGACGTATCCTTGTCGTGCAGCGGAGATGTTCGTATTGAGCTTTCGCAATTCTTGTTCGGTAACGTAGGCTTCTCCTTGTTCCGGTTGGTCTTGCGCGTTGTACGTCATTATTTATGCCTGTTTGATTGTTTTTGCGGTTTCGATCTTCACGACGAATTCGAGTCGGGAAAATCGGGATTGATAGGTGTTGACCTGTTGAGAAATGTTTGCTCGGTGCGCTGCGTAGTCTGTTGCTGTGGTTTGTTTGTGGTATTGTTTATGCATATTCACTCACCTCTCTAGAGCCAAAAAATGCCTTTTTAAACCTTGCGACCTAAAACCATAAATATGGGCAAACCTCGTTTTTGGGCATGATTATCACGATTTCGGGTTCTCCAGGCTCGGGTAAGAGCACGATTGGGCAATTGTTGGCCAAAAAGCTCGGTTTCAAGCGTTACTCGTTGGGTGATTTGCAAAGAAGGTTAGCCAAGGACAACGGTATGACAATTGAGCAGTGGAACGAGTTCTGTTACAACAACGCAATTGCGGACAAGAACGCGGATGAATTCCAGAGAAGACTAGGTCAGGTTGAGGACAATTTTGTTATTGACGGTCGTGTTTCGTGGTTTTTCATTCCGCAGTCATTCAAGGTTTTTCTGAAGGTGGATGACGCAGTCGCGGCAAAGCGTATTTTTGAGGACCACGCAAAGGGCAAGAGAGATTCAGAAAGCAAAGTCGCAAGTCTCTCGGATGTATTGAAAGAAATAAAGACGCGTCAAAAGAACGAGCTTGCGAGATACAAAAAAGCATATAACATTAATTATGCTGACCTGAAGAATTATGATTTGGTGCTAGACACTACACAATTAACGATTCCGCAGACGCTGAACGCAGTGTTAGCTGCGATGAAAACCGTAAAGTCTAAAAAGAAGGTAGCGTGAGGGCAAAAGATGGCATTTAAAGTGAATGATTTTGTTGAGCTGGACTATACTGGTCACGTCAAGGATTCAAAAGACGTGTTTGACACGACGGACGCTGGTATTGCCAGAGCGCATCACTTGCAGGGTTCTGCTCCGGGCAAAGTCGTTATTCCATTGGGCAAAGGTTTTCTTCATAAGGGTCTCGAGCTCAAGCTTGTCGGTAAAGATGTTGGTAAGCACCGCATCGAACTCAATGTTGATGAAGCGTTTGGTAAAAAGAGCGCAAAACTTCTCAAGCTTATCCCTACACAAGAATTTGTTCGCGACAATATTCAGCCACAGCCGGGTTTGCCCGTGCAGGTTGATGGCGCTATGGGTTTTGTGAAAACCGTTAACGGTGGAAGAACAATTGTCGATTTTAACCATCCTGTTGCTGGCAAAGAAGTCTATTATGATGTTGACGCTCATCGCGTTATCACAGATGTGAAAGAAAAGGTCTCTGCAGTCGTTAAATTATTGCTCAAAGTCAACGCGCAAATCACGGTTACGAAGGACGACGCGACCATCACGTTCAAGCAGGAGCTTCCGGATGATATTCGTGAGGGTTTAATTACGGAAATTAAGGAAAGCACGGGCGTGAAGCACGTGACTGTTTTGAAAGCGTAATGCGTGTTTTATTCTATACAAATCCTTATAAACATTATAGCTCGACACTATTCTAGAAAAGTAACAATAAAATTTGGGTGGTGTTTTGTGGTACAACCAAGTAATGAACAGCCGACATTTGTTCCGGCGCAGCCGTCGTTTCCTCAGCCGAGTTTTCCTCCGAATACGCAGAACAATAACACTATGTTTATCGAGCCGAAGGTGGCCAACGTGCGAAAATCGGCAAGTTCTGTTGATGCTGAATTGGAAGAGATGCTTTCTCGCCAGAAGGCAACCCTTAAGGTTGTTGGTTGCGGTGGCGGCGGTAATAACACGATTAACAGAATCACCGAAGTTGGCGTGACGGGCGCGGAAACGATTGCGATTAACACGGACGCACAAGATCTTCTTTACACAAGTGCGGACAAGAAAATTTTGATTGGCCGCGAAACCACGCGAGGCATGGGTGCTGGTTCGGATCCGAAACAGGGCGAAGCCGCTGCTCACGAACAAGAGCACGACATCAAGAACGCGCTGTCTGGCGCAGACATGGTGTTTATCACGTGCGGTCTTGGCGGCGGTACAGGTACTGGTTCTGCTCCGGTTGTTGCGGATGTGTCTAAGAAGATGGGCGCATTAACCGTCGCAGTTGTTACGATGCCGTTTACAATGGAAGGCGGTCGCCGTTACGAAAACGCAATTACGGGTCTTGAACGATTGGAACAATTGGTTGACACGCTTATCGTCATTCCGAACGACAAACTTTTGGAATTAGCGCCTGACTTACCGTTACACACCGCATTCAAAGTTGCGGACGAAATTCTTACGAACGCAGTCAAAGGTATTGCAGAACTTGTCACAAAGGCAGGTTTGGTTAACTTGGACTTCGCGGACATTCGTGCAGTTATGCAGAACGGCGGCGTTGCATTGATTGGCGTCGGTGAATCCGATTCTGAAAACCGAGCAACAGAAGCGGTTGAGAAGGCAATTCACAACCCTCTATTAGATGTCGACATCACGGGTGCTACTGGCGCACTTATCAACGTCGCTGGCTCAAAGGACCTCTCGCTTAATGAAGCAAGAAAGGTTGTTGAAGCAGTCTCGTCAAAACTTTCGGAGGACGCCAAGATTATTTGGGGCGCACAAATCTACGAAGACCTTGGCGCAACGCTCCGGGTGATGTTAATAGTTACAGGAGTCCAATCGCCGCAAATCTTCGGCAAAACCCACAAAGTCTCCGACGACACACGAAAAGAGATTTCTAACGAGTTAGGAATTGAGTTTGTGGATTAGTATGGGTTCCTACAAAAACGAAGTTGAGCCATATCTCGCACAAAGAATAATTCAAGCGTCTGCAAAAGCTGGAACGAGGTGGGAAGCTGATATTGTTCATTCATTTTTTCTTCGAGATACTATGGCTGAGAAATTAGAAGAAAAACTCGGAATGCCCTCAAAAGAAATTAACGTTATTTTAGATCAGGAGCAAAGCGGATTAAATCAAATGCTTTGTCAAGCAAAGCACACTACTTGTGAAGGTCACGCAACGATTAATCCTGCGCGCGTTCAGCATGCAGAAAGTCTCACTGGCATTCGTGAGTTTCGCGGTTACATTAACGACAAACTTGTTGTTAACGGTAAAGGAATATTAGAAAAAGATAAAGTGAGATTTGAATTGTATCAGACCTCTTTTGAAGAGATTGAGCACATTCACGCATATGGTTCTTTACTTATCTGCTTGTCTGGTCAAACAACATCTATACGAGAAGCACAGGAATTAGGGTATCAGCAAAATGATTCTGTTCCTGAAGAACCGGAAGGTTGGGCGGAAGAACGTCCGCCTGTTGAGCAGCGTGATGCAGAAATAGACAGTCGGGATTGCAGTGAACCTGAGCTGATTAATGATCGGGAAGATGTGTTCTATCCTCCTGTTGATGAGTGGAGTTCGCAGCACAACTCTTAAAAACCCCTCTTTTTGATGTTTTTTTATGGTTGTGAAACTTGCATCGTCATTGAAATCGCTTGATGAGCTTATCAAGATGGAAGCGGGAAAAGTAGTGCTTCCGAAAAAGTGGAAGGCAAGTTTTTCAAGTTATGGCACTCCGGGAGATGGCACATTTTACGTTGAAGGATTCATGAATAATTTTGCGTTCTCGTACAATGTTAAAACGGAAGAGGCGGTGTCGCTGGAGTTAAAGCAGGATGCGGACATCATTTCGGTGACGGGAAAGAAAGGGGTTGTTGAGTTGATGCGGTTGAACGATTTGACGTATTTCAATAATGATAAGTCGTTGTCAAAAGCGATTGATGATTTTCACAAAGTGGTTGCGGAAGAGATGGATATGCCTGTTCCGGTGCGTCGCCAGTCAGAGCATGATGTTGAGCAGGCGGAAGCGTTGCGTTTTGGTCAGCAGGCATTGAATGCGGTGAAAAAATATGTGCAGTTGGAAGCACCCGCATTGACAAATCTGATGAATGGATACTTTTCTCGTTCGTTGATGGACTTTTCTGCGCAACCCGGAATGAAGACGAATAAGGAGATTTTTGATTGTTTTAATCTTCGGCTTTCGGAGAAAGCTTAATAAAGCAACATAGGGGTATTCTTGTTATGGATGAAGCAACGAAGCCCTCGGAGATTCCGGCAGAAGACCTCTCGCCGCACTCTGACCCCCACGCGCATAATGACCAGGTTAAAGGTCCGGGTAAAATCAAGACGAAGTGGCTATGGTTGTTGGCGTTCATTAAGGAATGCAAGCGAGTTCTCACGGTTACGAAGAAGCCCAATAAAGAAGAGTTTAAGACGATTGTCAAGATTTCTGGCGTTGGCATTTTGCTCATCGGATTGATTGGTTTCTTGATTCATGCAGCACGAGAAGGCTTGCGGGCTTTCGGGCTGTAATGGACGTCGCCCCAACGAGGTGGCATTCGTGGTGTTCTGGTCAATTATCTGAGGGTTGCAAGCGTTGTGTTGAGGGCAGAAAACTGGTTCTTTTCATTACAGGCATGTGTGCGCAGAAGTGCTGGTATTGTCCGATTGGCGAAAATAAGTACGGGCATGATGTGGTGTTCGCGAACGAGTGGAAGCTCGATAATCCGAACGATCCTGTTGAATTATTGGAAGAAGCAAAATTAACGAAAGCAACTGGCGCAGGAATTACTGGTGGCGATCCATTAGCGAGAGTTGACCGTTGCGTGCAATACATCACGCTCCTCAAAAAAGAGTTTGGCAAGGACTTTCACATTCACTTGTACACTCCACTCAAGCTTGTCTCGAAAGAAAACCTCACAAAACTGTTCAAGGCAGGATTAGACGAAATCCGTTTCCACCCTGACCTTGACGACAAAACGTTGTGGAACAGAATTGACCTCGCAAAGCCTTTTTCGTGGACGGTTGGTTTGGAAATTCCCGCAATTCCCGGTTACGAAAAGCAAACGAAAGAGCTTATCGAATTCGCGCACAAGAAAGTGAAATTCATCAATCTCAACGAGTTGGAGCGTTCAGATACGCAAGCTGAACACTACACGCTCGAAAAGAAGGGTTTCAAGCAGAAGGACGAAATTAGTTACGGAGTGAAAGGCAGCAAGGACATGGCGCTCGCAATGATTGTGTTCGCAAAGAGTAAAGGTTTGCCAGCGCATTACTGCACGGCAAAATTAAAAGATAGTGTGCAGGTCAAACAAAGACTCCTCCTTAGAGCGGAAAGCACCGCCTTGTCCTATGATGAAAAAACAGAGGACGGCACGCTCCTCCGCGGCTGCATTTATCTCAGAGGTCTCGAGCCAGGTTTCGAAACAAAAGAACGTTTAGCAGCGATTCCAAAGGCAGAACGTCAGCGTTTGTTGGAAGACATGAAGTCTGCATTGATGAAGGACGGATTGCCGGAAAACAAAATCCATCTCGACGCGGCGCACGGACGCTTAATCGTTCCGAGACTCGTCATCCAAAAGAAAAAGAAAGTTCTCTGGAAAGACGGTGTTCCTGCGTTTGTGGAAGAATACCCGACGGCTGACGCACTCATTGTTGACGTGCAGTTCGCGAAATAATTACTCTTTCACCGCGACAATCCAGAACTTATAGCCACCGCCGAATTTCTCAACCCGAAAGCCGACTTTTTGTAGTTCTGCAAAGAATTCTTGTTTGGTAAAAATGCTGGGGGCATGCATGAACAGGTGTTTGAAGAACGGGAACGGTTTGAGCGCGAGCTCTTCAATATACAGTCGGCCGTTTGGTTTCAAGACGCGATACATTTCGGAAACGGCTTTTTTCCAATTGGGGACGTGGTGGAAAGTTAAGAACGCAAAGCCTACGGCAAAAGTATTATTTTTGAACAATAGCGCAGACGCGTCTGCTTGTCGGAAGATGATGCGAGAGGTGGCGTGACATTTTGCAGTCAGAATTTGAGCGTCATCAAAGTCTGTAGCGACAATACGAGCAGAGGGTAATTTATTCGCGATGAGTTTGGTGGTTGTGCCTTTACCGCATCCGATTTCGAGCACTTGGCCTTTGACGTCTTGCACTTCGCGCATGACTCGTCGTAATGACCATTTGCGCCAAATGTCAGAAACGCGGCTGTTCACCACGAGCGTCTCAATCCAGGACATTTTCATAAATAAAAGAATAAAGTAGGTATATTTAACGATGTCTGCGAAGGCGTGCAGTATCCGACAGAAACCTTTATAAAGGACCCTTTGCGATTGAATACTATTCTTCTCCGCTTCGAACTTCGAGCAGAGAGTAACTCAATATGGCTGATGAAAAAAACGCACCGATGACAACGCACCTGTTTGCAGTCCGTACGACGGCAAACCGTGAAGATCAAGTGCTGGACTTTTTGAGCAGCAACATCAAGAAAAGAAAATTAGAAGTTTATTCTATTGTCCGTCCGCACGGTATGCGTGGCTACATTTTCATTGAAGCAAAGGACAAGCAGTCTGCTGAAGAATCTATTTTCGGCGTTCCGTATGCACGAGGTCTTTTGCCCAAAGAAGTCGAATACAAAGAAATCGAGCACATGCTTGAACAAGTCAAGCACGAAGTCGATATCAGAAAGAGCGACATTGTCGAAATCATCGGCGGTGCGTTCAAGCGCGAACAGGCTAAGGTTACAAGAGTCGACAAGGCAAAGGAAGAGATTGTCGTCGAATTGCTCGAAGCTGCCGTTCCTATCCCTATCACGTTGAAGATTGACGCTGTCAAGGTTATCCGTCGAGAAACCGCCGGAGAAGAAGGCATCGGCAACAAGAAGGACGACGACGACTGATTTCAAAGGAAAGCTTTAAAAGGACATCACAGGAAAATCAAACTCACATGGCGAAACAAACGATTGAAGCGATGATTGAAGGCGGCAAAGCTAGCGCAGCTCCGCCGCTCGGTCCCGCTCTCGGTCCGGCTGGCGTCAACATCGGTCAGGTTATTTCTGAAATTAACAAGAAAACTGCGGACTTCAAGGGTATGCAGGTTCCTATCAAGATCATGGTTGCGGATGACAAGAGTTTCACCATCACGGTTGGAACTCCTCCTGTTTCCGCACTTCTCAAGAAGGAAGCCAACCTCGAAAAGGGTTCTGGCAACCCGTTGGCGGACAAAGTAGCTGACTTGAAAATCGAACAAATTATCAAAGTTGCAAAGATGAAGACTGACTCGTTGCTCGGTAAAACAATGTTTGACCGTGTGAATGAAGTTATCGGCACGTGCAACAGTATGGGCATTATGGTCGAAGGCAAGCAGGCTCGAGACATTACTGCTGATATTAAGGGTGGCGCGTTCAAGGACGAAATCACGGCTGAAAAGACCGAGTTGTCGGCCGAAGAACTCAAGCAGCTCGAAATCGAGCGAAAGAGACTCGCGGAAGATATCGAGAAGCGAAAGGTCGAACTCACGACGATGGCGAAGAGCATCATCGAGGGTATGGCTGGCAAGCCTCGTGGTATGATCAAGGCAAAGCTTGTCGAAGCAAAGATTCCTGCTCTCATCATCGAAGAATTGTTGCCGGTCGAATCGGCAGCACCCGCGGATGGCAAGCCTGGAGCTCCCGCAGCACCTGGCGCGAAAGCAGAAGCAAAGCCTGCAGCAGCGGCTAAGAAGTAATTTTCTTTTTATGGAAGTCTCGTTTAAGTATGAATCGCCAGACACATTACGCGTTCTCGTAAATGCACTTTCTGAAAATTCTGTTGAGATGAGCGTGGGATTAAAACCAGTGCTTCCCGAACAAATTTTTTCCGAAATATATAAGTTAACGCAAAAAATAGAAGTTATCAGAGATCAAATTCCGTGGAACGAGCAAGAGAAACCTATGCTGGAAGTATTATTGCGTCTCGGGGATATTGCTGAGGAGTACCAAATACTTCCGCTCACATCACTGCTTTGTGATTATTCTATCGGGAGGGGCAGACCTGAGCTCAAAAATGAAATGGTTCCAACGAATGAAAGCTCCAAAGTGTTCGCCGCGGCACATCGCGTGATGCCTCCTGCGCACATGAATGACCGTCGTCCGCTGAGTATTTATTTTCGCGAAGCGCGAGGAACAGACAACATTCAACTTATCAAAACTTCAGTTCTTGAACTGCCCAAAGAAAAATGGAGTGTATCAAGTGTATATGTGGGTCTGAATCCCCGTGATTGGTCAAGTGAATATTATGGCGGCACTGATTATGATGCCCACTTGTCTGCAGGTAAGGGAAAAATTACGATTTCTGGCGATTGGAAAGAAGAAATGGTTGCACAGAAATACACTGAACAAGTTCAGAAAATGCTTGTTGGCGAACAGTTGCTTCTTGTAGCACCAGTCCAGAAGACCTAATTTTCCATCACTTTTCTCCGCAGTTGCTTCCCTTGCGTCTTCTCCCCCGCACGTCTGCACTCCCAGGCAGTCTTTGAATCGTTTTAGTCCGAAAGCGCAAGAACACAAAAAAGAATCTGAACGAACCACCATCCCCCCGTGGTTACACATACTTTTAAGCGCTGTTCAGTAAAGTGTGCTTTATGTTAGACAAAGGGCTGTATCGAGAAGTAAGCGATCTATTAGACCTACAAGTTGATGATGACAAGATAGTGAGAATTCTCTTAGTGCAGGGTTTCACAACCGAACAAATCAAGCGTGCAGTAAAAGACATTAGAACAAAGCAAGCCCCCATTGCCGTAAAGGAAGCGCGTCACGAGCCTGTTTCTGAAACCATTGAAGCAGGAGCAAGTAAGAGAGTCGGCATGCTGAACAAGATGTTTGGCAAGGAAACGGAAGCCCAAATCGTGGCGGAAGAAACCCGAAAGTATGCGGAAGAGGAAGTGAAGATCAAGGCCGAAGAAAAGAAGCTGGTCGAGCACTCTGACGAAATCATGGCGCAGAACCAGAAGACTATTCCTGCCGATGTGAAGAAAGTTCTGAAAATGATGGACAGATTGCTTGGTGAAATGCCTGAAGCAGAAGTGAAGAAGTTTGCGAGATCTGAAGAATTTGATATTTACCGAGACGTTCTGAAGCGCTATTTGTAAGCCGTAATTCTGTGTTTTTTGAAGCATTCCTTTATAAACCCCTGTTTTGGCGCCTTATATATGGAATTCGGCACCAATGATGTATTAGAGGACTTATGCAAGACGATAGAGCAAGCGCCCTGGCATGTTTCTTCTCTTGAAAGAACATACAGGCAGATGCGCCGTGAAGACCGCTTTGATTTTTTTGATAACAGTCGTGGCCGAGTGGGTGAAGTTTGGCTGCACTCAACCTTGCAAGTTGCAGGCGTGCAAAACAAATTAATCGTTCCTGATGTTTTTCCGTACGATAAAGAGACCAAGGCAAGCAAACTTGGCAACAAACCGTACCGCTCAATTTCACTCAAAGGCAAATCCTTGTTCGCGTTTACTGAATACGATGCTGTTCCGATGTGCGGCAATCTTCCCGTTGTGTGCGAAATGAAGATGGGTAAGAACATGACGAGCAACGTCAAAAAATCAACAAATCCTGACAGTGTCAGAACAAGACTCAACGTGCTCAAAGAATACTTTGCCAGCCCTGCACTCGGCTACGTGCTCATCATGCCTGCTGATTGGAAGCGTTTTGATTTCTCTGATTTGCAAAGCATTGGGGGCAAAGTTATTCTGCTTGACAAGTCAGCGGAAGAACTCCAAGTAATCAGCGACTTTGTCACGTGGCGTTTGCCGCAAACAGTTGCGCAGACAACACACAGTCACACGTGAACATAATGAAATTTGCAAAAAATGAAATCTTGGAAGAGATGTGCAAAACCTTTCCCACGCTTCCTTGGGACGTTTCTTCCCTGCTGTCTATTTGTCGTGAACAATATAAGATAAGACCGATAATGTTCAAGGATATCGATAGCGTAACGGGAAGAATTGCGGAAGCGTGGCTTAATGATTCCTTAAAGACTATTGCGCTGAAGAACCGAGAGATCGAACCGGACATTTTTCCTTATGATGTACATACTGACGAATTTGGCTCTACTCCTTGGCCATTACGGCACATCAGGTATGCATTTGGTATGGGGACAAAACATGCAGAATATGATGGGGTTATGAGTTGCGGCGATTTGCCAGTCATACTTGAGATTAAAACAGGGCAAAGAAAAAACTATACTTCACTGCGGAAAGTAGGTTTGCGAACTAATCATGTGTATGAAAAAGCAGAAGTGTTGAAAAATTATTTTGGAAGTGTCGAAGTGGGGTATGTGCTGATTTTGCCTGATGATTGGAAAAGAAAAGAGTACGGCACATTGACTGAATTAGGGGTGCAGAAGGTTATTCTTGAAAAGACATCACTTGAACTGAGAACCGTATGCCATCAGGCGATAGCTGAGTTAGAAAAAGAAATATCCCTCAGGAATCTCAGCTGTAACCTTTAAATACGCCTTCTACTCAGCAGGGTTCATGAATAAAGAGGGGTTGTTAGCTAGAGCAGAAGCGTCTTTAGTGCAAGTAGAACAATTCTCAGGCAAATTTGAATCACGAACAGAAGCATTTGAAGACTTGCCAGAAGCAATCACCACACTAGATGCGTTACGTTCATTGTTGAGAAGGCCGAACAAATCGCGAATTGTGCTTCCGGAAGGCAAAGTCTTGGTGGGCAAGCCCAATACGGAAAACGCAACAAAAACAATTTTGCCCGAAATAAACGTGCCAGAAAAGAGTCTTGTGTTAGTCACGGGTAGTCCTGCGTCGGGAAAAACCATTCTTGGGGTCCAATTCTTAATGGAAGGCAGAAAGCAAAACGAAAGCGTTGTCTACATTTCGTTCGAAGAAAGGAAAGAAAACTTTTTCAAATACATGGCAAAGTTTGGCTGGGATCTCGACACTGCTGAACGGACAGGTTCGTTTGCGTTTGTGAGATACGAGCCTGAATCAGTGGCAAGATTCCTGGAAGACGCTCCTGCATTAGGAAAACACTATTCGCGAGTCTGCATTGACAGCCTCACTGCTTTGACAGTTCTGTGCAAAGACGAAATGACGGCGCGAGAAACGCTCGCCAGTGTCAATGCTGCCATTAAGTCATGGCACGCCACAACAATGGTGATTGCGGAAGAAACCCCGCAGGCAGGCAAGAGTATGGTGACGTTGGAATCCGACGCTAGCATCGCCCTTTATAGCCTCAGAGATGGCCTCGTAAGGCAACGAATCAGTCATGTTTCTGCAGGCAAACAAAACGCATTAGTGCCGTTTAGCATCGGGAATGATGGGCTTTCTTTTGCATTCGACGAAGCAATAAGAAGTTAATACTTACATAATAAGAGTAGTCTTCTTCAGCAATCAATCAATGAACAACCAACAACATCCAATATCTATCAGTACACAATACTGACAAAATAAGTATATAAACTCATTAATTCTCAAAAAAGAAGTAATTAATACATACATAATAAGTATTCTATATTTATCAACATATTGCACACTAACATCTAAACACACATAGTGAGTATCCACAACAACAAAATACTAAGCTTTATATATACTCATACTTACATAATAGGAAAATTGAGGCACATTTGTGAGTAAACTGCATCCCGCAATCAAAGCAGAACACGCTGACTTCTTGCACAAATACGCCGCAAACGTAACGAAAGAAGAACTCTTAGACGCGTTCGTCAACCATCTCCAATCCGAGCACGCCCTCACCACAACCGAAATCAACCATCTTCTTTCCGAATCAAAGCACCAGCACGAAACGCTCTTACCAATTAACATTTTCAAAACCGATGAACTCTCAGCCTTGGAAGCCATCGTAAAATACCTGAAAGAAAACAAGGAGCTTACGTTCCACAACATTGCCGTTTTGTTAAAGCGCGATGACAGAACAATCTGGGCAACGTACGCAAAGTCAAGAACAAAGATGATCGCGCACTTTCACTTGATGCCGAGCAAACATGTTATTCCCGCTGGTTTGTTCGCTGAAAGAAAACTTTCCGTCCTAGAAACAATTGTTCATTACCTCAAGCACTCCATTAAACTCAACCTGAACGAAATTGCCGTTCTCCTGAACAGAGATGACCGCACCATTTGGACCGTCTGGCA
>ERZ1292629.3297-Hain-H43-01um-R1-3297-length-12583-cov-5_pt1 | contig 12583 bp, 11 predicted proteins | sample MGYA00564399_ERZ1292629 | MGnify/ENA primary metagenome ERZ1292629 (study PRJEB36523, sample SAMEA6512636) | groundwater metagenome | collected 2019-01-08 | study: AquaDiva: Metagenomics assemblies of 32 groundwater samples | reverse complement strand
GATTGTTTTGTTGCGATTCTCCCATGATATCCTCTGCTTTCTTAGGAAGCTTAATATCATTTATAGCCGTAACCGTAGGAGAAGGTAGTTGAATATAACCCATCTCCACAAGCTCATCAGCAACTCCTTGGATATCTGCTAAAGATTTAATTAAATCTGAAACATATTCCATAGAAACTTGATTTTTTTGTGCAAGCATTGATTTTGCAACAACTTCTATTCCGTTCATTACTTGATTTAAAACTTCTATTTCTTGCTTACCAGCAACCTTAACCATGCTGTCTCTTGAGCATGCTTCTGTTCCACAATCTATATTTCCATATTTGCTGGATATTTCTTTAATTGAAGCTATTTTCTTATTAAGTTCCATATTAACGCTTTCTACGTTTAATACTTCATGAACCAAACAAGTCTGGCAAGCTGGAGTAACTACGAAAGAATCTTCTATGAATTTTACTCCATAATTGTATTCAAATACTTTTGTTCCATTATGCGATATTTTTCCGTTAGAAATAGCTACCTTTATTGGAGGCTCATTGTCAAATCCTGATACTTTTATTCCGTTTTTACCGTAAGCACATTCTACGTCTCCGTAGAAATTCTTTCCCTTTTGGCCTTTAACGTGATTGCAATAATGAGATGGATTAGATGCTACGTTCAAGCATATAGAACATACAGAGGCTGCAACGCTAGCACCCATAGATGTAGCACCAACAACTCCAGTTTCTATTCCTCTAGCTAATTTTGGATATAAAACTCTGTCTACAGCAGAAATTATAAATATTCCGCCAGCGTTCTCATCATACCAAGCATGAACTACTTTTCCTCTAGCCTTTTCAATATCTGTATTTTCATGATTGCAAAAAACTGGAACATTTATAAATGTTTCAGCCGATTTCATTAATTCTTCTTTTGGAAAATAATCTCCGTTATCGTTTGTTTCGTTTTCTTTTATAGCGAATACTTTTACGAATAACCATTCTGGATTCGATGCTTTTGCGGTTTTTAAATCAAAACCGCCTAAATCTACTCCTTCGTTATTCTTTTCAAAATTAGCAATTTTTATTAGTTCATTTTCGCTGAAAATGTTCCATTGACTAGATTCTGGTTTGTTTAATATCCAGAAATCCCCGATCATAGCTTTGTTTCTTTTTTCTATCATTTTATTCCTTAAGATGGTTGTCTAAAAATCAAATAATGTATTATTGCAAATACTATTGATCCTATTCCGCTAGCTCCTGCTCCTATTAAAAGTCTAAAATACCAAGTAAATTTTTCTTCTTGTTCTGTAACATATTTTTCAAATTTACTAGATAATAAATTATTATCCTTCTCTAAATTTAATAATCTATACGATAATCCCTTCTCTGGTTCTCCATTTCCTTTTACAATCTTTTCTAATGCAGTTATTTTATCGGATATTTTTTCTAATTCTTTTCCTATTAAATCATCGTTTTCTTCTAAGTTTTTAACGCTATTATTTAAATTTAAAAGCTCGTCTAGAACGTAACGTGACCATTGTTCCCAATTTTTTGAGGAACCAAAATTAATTTCTTTATCTGAGGTATTTCTTTTTTCCGGCATTTTTTAACCCTTTTTATTCAATATAATTTTTCAAAATCTTTATACTTATTAATTTCCTGAATAGTAGATATAAAATACAAAGGATTATTTTCCTCATCTTTTGTCAAAACAACAGAAAGGAAAGCCCAAAAAACAGAACCATCCTTTCTGACATATCTTTTATTCATACTGTAACTTTTTATTTCTTGATTAATCATCCTAGAAACAAAATTTAAATCTTCTGTTAAATCATCCGGATAAGTTATTTCTTGAAAATTCTTACTTAACAATTCTTCTCTAGAATAATCTGTTATTTTACATAACTTATCATTAACTTCCAAAAAATAACCATCTAAATTAACTACTGCCATTCCAGATTCTATATTATTAAAATATTCTTTAAAATCTCTTTCATATTTATTTAAAAATAATTCTCTAGAAATATCCAAGAAACAACAATAATATTCTTCTTTTTTACCATCTATTGGAATGAAAAGTATTGAAAACAGCTTATTACTCATTTTTGGCAACATTATCTTAATTTCAATTTTTTTACCATTTGAAATTTTATCTTTTATAGATTCTACGTTTATACCAATTATATCACTAATTTTCTTTTTAATAGCTTCTTTATAATTTAAATTAAAATACCCTAAAAATTTATCGTTACAATTTATTATTATTCCTTTTTCAACTCTACAAATCCCTTCTAATGCAGTCTTGTATAATTTCTTATAATTTTGATTTTCATCAACAAGACTATAAGTCATTTTTTTTAACAACTCTAGTTTATAAGGATTTGTTCTTTTTATTTTTTTAAGTATAATTGGCATATGTAATTATATTAAATAAAAAAGCAAATACCTCCTTAGGTATTTGCTTTTAAAAAGACAACATTGTCTTGTTGTGAATATATTATCCCTTTATCTTTCTAGGAATGTCGATTCCAGACAAACTATCTTGATCGTAAGATGGTTGATCTTCTGGCATTATAACTCCCCACATCTGGTTTGCGTGAATAAGTGCAGCGGCCATATTTGGAAAATATTTTCCGCTAGGAGCGTAAATCTTCTTTCTTTTTTCTTCTATTGGAAGTTTCTTAATACCTGAGAAAAACATCTTATTTCCATATCTATCTAATGAAGGGCCAACAACTACGAAATAATCACTATTTGTTGACACATCGTGACCTTCCCATCTAAGATATGAATTATGTCCGATTTGCTTTTCAAATCTTTTTTTCAATGGACCAGATTTTTCACCGTATTTTTCTTCCCAAAAAATACCTCTGTCTCTAATTCTTTTTCTTCCAGAAATTTTAAATATCTTTTCCATTTTTATTATTCCTTATAAAATATTAAACTTCCGTCTAAAGAAACCGCTGTTTTATAGTCAGACTCATTAAATGTCCATAATTCAGCATCGTCTTCAAGAACGTCTCCGTTAACTGTAATGCATGAGAATTTTATTAGACTTGATGCAAGATCTTCCATTGTAGACTCTGCGTAAGAGTCAATAGAAGATGCAGTTTTTACAAATTCCTCATCAATTGATGATTTCTTGTTATTTTTTGCTAAATTAAGAACACTATGGTAAATAGTCTTTTTAATTTCTTCTGGCTGTTCTTCTATGGCTGTTTCAGTAAATCTTACTATTGTCCAGCCCATTTTTGCTAAGTTTTGATCTCTGTTAGCATTCTTTTGTTTTTGTTCTGGACTAGAGTGCCACATTTCGCCGTCTGCTTCAAATCCAATCTTAAAATTTGGAAAAGCAAAATCTATTAAGTAGGGTTGGTAATTACCTTGAGAGTGAACTTGGTATTGACCATAAAGATGATAAGGAAGTTTTACATCTCTAATATACTTATATAATTTCTGCTCTAGTTTAGTAAGCTTTATTATTTTTGGAGGTATAACTTTTACTTCTTCCTTTTTCTTTCCTTTTCCCTTCTTAGAAATAAATGTGTCTCCTCCTGCTGAAGCCGATGTAGGAACTCCTCCTGCTCCAGAACCCATGTCTCCTCCAGGAGCTGGCATTCCGCCTCCTATATCGCCACCAGGTGCTCCACCGGGTGCTCCACCCATATCTGGGCCACTAGGCATCGGTGGCATTCCGCCTCCTCCACCACCGCCTGGCATTCCTAGGTCCATTGGACCTCCACCGCCTGGACCTCCAGCTTGCATTGCTGGTCCAGCGACCATGTCTTCTTCTCTTCTTTCTTCAACCATCTGATCGTAATCGATATTGAATACTTCAAGTAAAGCTCTAGCAGAAATTAATTTTTGCTGGAATAACTGCATCTTCATGTTCTTTTCGTTAGAATCGTCTCTTATTCCTAAGCTATCGAATACCAATTTTGGATATTCGAATTCTTCTTCTCCGGTATCTTTGCTCTTTTCCTTATCTACGAAACCGTTCATCATAGCCATAGGTAAGAACAATTCTTTTTCAACCCATTCGGCTAACTGTGAACGCCAAGAGTCCATTCTCTTAATCATTACTTCAATACCAACCTGAACACCGCTATAAGATGGGCCTTCAGAATTTAACAGAGCCTGATTCATCATCATTCCGTCAAGAATCATTTTGTCAACATATTCCATTTCTGCGTTTATGTTTTGAATTTTGCCAGAAGCTCCTTCCCAAGTTAATTCAAATGCGTGGTGGGTTACTAGAGTTAATGCAGGATTTCCTTCGATAGCTGATATTTGACCTGTTATTTCTGCAAGAGTATCATCGTCTGCTGGACGATCTTTATCGCCAACTTTGATAATTCTTATTGGAAGAATTAATCTTTCAGCGATAACAGTATTAACTGTCATCAATTTTGTTTTATATGCTAAATATGGAAATAAGCAACGCATCATTGGCGTTCCATACGTTCCGTAATCTATTTCTCCATATTTTATATGACTTATGCATCTGCTAGAAAGTCTTATTGGTTGTCCAGAAGCTATAATATTTACTAATTCTGGTCTTAATTTTTTATATAATTGAGATGGGTTCTTCTGAGAAACCAAATACATAATTTCTTCATCTGGAGTAAGAGTATACTCAACATCAGAAGAAAATGGGTTTTTCTCTACTTCTATCCAGTCTGGATTTAAAAGAACAATTCTTCTAATTTTTCCGCCTTCATGGAAACATGGTTTTCCGTCTTTCTTAAAACCGCTTCCGCCGCAATGTCCGCACTCTATTTCTTTAAAAGGAAATACGTCTCCCAATAAATGGTATTCTTGAGATATCATTCTTAAAATTCTTGGCAATCCTATATTTTTACAAAATTTTTCAAAGAAAGCTGTTACCTTTTTGCTCTTATGAACTATTTTAAAACCATTCATAGTAAACTGAGAATATATATTTACTGCTGCTGATATTCTTGGCTCATTAAGATAATAATGGCGGCAATTACTTGCTACAAATCCATTAGAAACTAAAGCATGTGTTGGATTTATTTCTAAATCATATCCAGATCCATTATAGATAAATGATTCTATTTTTCTTATTTTTGAACATAAATAAGAAGTTCCAGATTCAGAATCTTTCCACATAAATCTAAAGTCTCTTTTCTTCTTAATATTTACAAAGTTAATTTTATTATTAACCATATATTTAGCAATCTTGCCTACATGAGAAGAAGGAACAGAAATACTGTAATATATTTCTCTTGTACTAAATGACTTATTTTTGTCTATTTTTGACTTTTTCTTATTTAACGAGGCTGGAATTCCACAAGATAGTAGTATCGAGAATATTTGATCAGCCATATCTTTAGAACAATTCGCTGCTACTAATTTCCCTGTTTTACTAGAAAAGCTTCCGTCTCCATCGAAATATCCACCCAATAGAGCTAGCCTAGATTCCATGTCTAATTCGAATATTTCTTTCGTGAATTTTTTATTTTCTCTCTTTCCTGTGATATACTTTTTAAAGAACTCCATTGATTCTTTAGTGCTAACGGTAATTCTCCATCCTAATCCGTCTCCATGTTTTTTTGAAGAAACTGTTTTAGAATAATCTCTAGAAGAAAGATAATTAAATAATACTTCTCTTATTTTTTCATTTTTGTTTATTGTGAATTTAACATTATTGTGATTTTCAGAAATGCAACCATCGGCTATGCATGCACCAATAAGCCAAGAGTCAATCTTATCTAAATTAATTTCTCCGCAATTTGGAGCAGGAAACAAGACTAAGTCATTATCTTTTAGATCTTTAGCTTCTTTTCTGACAATAGACATCTTGCTAGAAACAGAACTCTTTAAAACAGCACTTCCGGTTCCGTTCTTAACTTTGCTTCTATATTTTTCTCCGCTTTCAATTTTTCTTGATTTTTGTAAATTATTTCCGTCAATAACAAGAACCATGTGTTCTTCACTTATGTTAAGATTTCTCCAATTTCCGTATGAATAGACTGAGAAAAATCTTTTATTTTCGCACTCTCTCTCAGAGTATCTAATTGGACTATTGAAATTTCCGTTAGAATCTAATATCTTAGAGGCATCTATATTCTCATATATAATTCCTCCAGTAAGAGTATCATATATGGCGTCAGAATAATTTTTAACTATTTCTTTTGGACCCTTATATGTAAAATCTTCCACCAAAACTTCAGTATTTGGATGGAACGTCCACATGGCGACCTCGCGGCGTTTGTTTGCGATTTGCCAATTGAAGTTTGTATGTAATGGGGAAAAGAATTGAGGAGAAGAAAATATAGCATTTATTGAGTTACCAGAACTAAATGCAAATTTACTTAATGTTCCAAACTTTACAGTTTGAGAAGCTGGATAAGAATATTTTTTAGATTCTTCTAAGTCTCTAATTGTTTGAAGCGGTGGAGTCTGTGCTCCATTTTTTATACTCTCATTCATTAGAGTATCTGCTTCTGCACGCTTTAATATTTTTGTAGCTTTTTTCGAAGGAACGCTAACTTTCTTTATTGGATTATCTTCCATTAATTATCTCCACCTAAGAACTCCCATGAGTCATTAATATGGTAATTATCGTCATCTTCGTGATTTTCAGGGTCTGATTTAAAATACTTAACTTTTTCAGAATTTGCTGTATTTTCTTCCACATCATTAACTGCTGTATTAATAATAGATATACTTTGATTTGAATCTTCTTGTGGGACGGTATTCTTAATTGAATAATTTGTCTTATCCCTATTAGAAGGCTGCATCATTTTAAATTCTTCTGAATGAAACTCGACCAATTTAGGCGACTCTTTCATTTTCTTTTTCTTTTTTAATTTGTCGTCGTCAGTATCTTCTAATCTTGCAGCGGATTTTAAAGGTGCATTTTGAACGATAAAGTCTGGTGACTTTTCTTTTCTAGTATATATAGGAACAACTATATTGTGAATCGGACAAACATTACCTAAATCTCCACCTAAAGAAGAACCGCATTCTGGACAATAACCAAGCGTTCTAACTTTCTTAACTCCGCTGTCTAAAGACTTTAGAGGGTTGTCGTTTATAGGATCTACTTTATACGACTGCTTTAAGTTTTTTTTTTATTAGAAGCTTCTTTCCAATTAAAAGGCTTTTCTGCTTCATTCTTTTTGTCAGCGTCAAATCTTTCTTGTTGCATTCTTGCTTCAACAAGCCCCTCGGAAGGCATTTTCTGTCTTCTTAATTCTCCAGGCTTCAATTGAAGGTTGCTTCCTTCTGGAATCCATGAGTCAACTTCAAATCTCTTATTTATGTATCCGCCAACCCAATTTCCATCTTTATCTCTATACTCTTGAGAATACTTATCCATTATATGGGTTCTCCATATAGTTTCAAAATCTATATTCCATAAATCGCCAACTCTAAAGCCCCATCCCTTATTTCTTTCGACTACGTGCCAATCAGAAATCATCTGACCTGTTATAGAGTCGATTCTTTTTTCTGATGGACCGTACATAACTACTTGCTCTAATGTCTTATGCTGAGCAGTCTTTAAGTTAAATGATTTTGTATTAGACTTCTTAATATTCTTCTTGCAAAAGTCTTCTATAGACTTATTAGATGCTTGAACTATTTTCTTTATTTCGTTTATATTGGCCGATTTGTATGGTGCTTCGATAACTGACTCGTCATCAACTTCTGGCTTCTTTGCAGAGTTATTTAAATTAGGCCAAATCTGAGTAACTACTAATTCCATTTTCTTAGTTTCTGGAAGTCCATCTTCATAAAATTTTTCCAAATCACTAGCAAACTTATCTTTATCTAATGAATGGTCTATTAAATTATTTCTTGAATTTAAATGGTCATTGTTTCCTAAAAACGCCAAAAGATCTTCCTGATTTCCAAATGGAATATTGCTTTCATTTGGAGCCATTTCCTGAGACATATCAACTGGATTATCTAAAATGTTTTCTTGAGGAGCTGTCTGTTCTAACATAGAAGGCTCAACACCTAATCCGCCTTGAGGAATATCCTGTGTATTCTGAGATATCTTTTTAAAATTAAACTTTTTATTCATTTCTGTCGCCTTTTGTGTTTTTATAATTTGAATATTAAAAAACTCTTCATAAGACTTTTGTAAATTGTTCAAATCATTGGTTAATTCTAGTTTAGTATTAGTAATAGAGTCTATATTTTCCTTTATTAAGTTTTTGGCAACGTTAATAACATTTCCAGAAGGATCGGACTGCATTACACCAATTATATTTGGCTTTTGATTTTGTATATTCTGTATTAATTGCTGAACTTTAGATTTTAAATTAATAAAATCTTGTTGTAAAACAGAATAACTAATGCCTCCTAGAACATTAGTTATATCTATTTGAGTTTGTGATGTTTTATCCAAATAGTTTTTCAAAAAGTTTCTCTTCTATGCTAGATGTAGTAACTTGTTTTTGTACAGAAAATTTCTTTCTTTCTTCTTCTCTTTCGCTTGCTATTTTAGAATTAGTTTCCTTAATAAGTTCGCCCTGAGTCTTTTCTGGAATATTATCCATTCCATTTTCAAACATGCTATTTCCTTTTGAGGCTGGCATACTGTAAGATCCTTCTCCTGTTGCTGGTGAAGCAAAAACAGAATTTCCGCTCTTAATGCTCTGAATTCCTTCTACTAATTTTGCATATCTTTCGTCTTCGTATCTTTCTCTAGTATCAGAAATCTCTTGCTTTATATCTTTAGACTGCTTTTGTGTATCTGGAACTTCTGCAATTCTATCTTCAAAGATAGAATTATTTGAGTTATACCCTAAATATTTGCTTTCGTACCCGTCTTCTTTTTCATATCCGCCAACAACAATCTTATTGTTATTAAGCTCTGATATATCAAAGCTTATGTCTTTCTTAACATTCTGGACTTTTACGTATTCCCAATCTTTTGTATTTGTTGGCTTACTTGCTTTTTTAACTTCTGGACGTGGTGCTTCATTCCCATCAAATAATGAGTTTGCGTTTGACTCTTCTGAATATTTAAATATTTTTGCCATTGTTTTCCTTAAATTTTAATAATTTTGCTAAGCTCTGTAATTATATCGTCATGAGAAGCTGTTACAAACATAGACTCCTTCTTGTTTTCTTTTTTCTTCATGTTTTTGGTTTTATCGCCAAATATTTCATCTAATTCGTCTGTTTGAGGCTGAGCTTCGGACTCAGAACCCTTACTTACATCATTTCTAGAAGAAGTAAACTTCAAGGTGATCTTCTTGTCTTTTCTTTTTCCTTCTAAAAGATGCAATTTAAACATTGAAGATAATTCAGATATAATCTTTTGCAAATCATCCTCAGATATTCTGTCTCTTGATCCGTAATATCTATCAGGCAAAACAACTATAACCTCTCTTGGCATTGAATTGTTATTACCAACAGTAATAGTCTCTTCTACAAATTCTTCTGAAAAATCTTCTAGTCTCCTTAGAGGATACCCAAAACTTTGTAATTTTTCCAGTATGTAATTTTCCACATCGCTGTGTCTTTTCCCATCTGGTTTCTTTTCTGGAATTTTAACGAATTCTTGTTTCTCTTCATCATTAAGAACCGGAGAATTTTGTTCCTTATTTTCTTGAAAAACAGGATCTTCGTTTTGCATTAATCCGTCAAATGTTCCTATATTTTTCTCTTGCCAGAAATTTTGCTCTTCTGGATTGTAATTGTCAACTTGAGAAGTTTTTAAAAAACCCTCCAATCCCCACTGAGAATGATCCAATGAGTAAACGGATTTTTCAACATTTACTTTTTTACCATTAGGTAATATAGGCATTTTATTTTTTCTCTTTTTAAAAAATTACTTGTAATCAGCGACCATTGCTTCTACATAGCCTGGATATTCCTTATATAAAATTGAGAAATAATCCTTAAACCACTTTTTATCCTTTTCATTAAGCTTTCCTACTTTAACGAAAGGTGAAAGATTAGAAGCTTCTTTTACTTCTTCCTTATCTTCCTTTTTATCTTCCTTTTTGTCATCTTTTACTTCGTCTTTCTTATCAGACTTATCTTCTTTCTTGTCGTCTTTTACTTCATCTTTCTTGTCTTCGTCTTTCTCGTCCTTTTTCTTGTCAAAATTCCAAGCTTCCTTTTTATTGGATGGAACTTCTACTTCTTTCTTTTCTAAAGAAGCTGTCTTCTTCAAGCCTTCTGCCTGCTTAGACAAAACTTTATTTAAGAACGCGTCAACGTCCACTGGTCCAAATGGTATATTTGGTGTTGAAAATCTTGGTGTCATACTTTTTTCTCCTGTATTCATATACTTATTTTTTAAATTACAAAAATAAAACCTTTAATTAATTTTAACAAATTTGTTAAAATTCGATACGTTTGCCCTTTTTGCGAACGATAAAACGTCACTATTTATTTTCTTTACTAATGCATCTAAGTCAGTGGATGTCTTGTTATTCTGCTTATTTAGATAAGTAGAGACTCCATTAATTGCTTTATTTATATTTTTAACCTCGGCTTCAAATGGCTCTATTAAATATTTATTATAAAAATCTTTATTGAAGGTTGGTATAACCTTACTTAATTCAGCGGCTGAGGATTCTATTTTAGCTCTTGCTGCGTCTATCTCTGCCTTCTTACCGTTATATTCTGCAAGAAGGTTCTTTGAAGACTGAGAAACAACGCTCTTAATAGAGTTTGAATAATCACCAAGAGCCTTTTCTATTTCCTTAACAAGAAGATCTTTGTTCGGCGTTGGTGAACCAAAAACGCCCAAACTATCCAAATACTTAACTAAACTATCGTTTGAATTAGATTGATTTTTAATCGCATAATCTGCAATTTGATCGGCAGTCATAACTAGTGGCTGAGGAGCAGCTACCTTTGTTGTAGTTAAAGCTGAAGAGGTCTTAGTATTTGCTTTTTGTTTTATCAAATCTGAAACTTGCTTTAGTAAAGCTGGATTTTTTCCCAAATCTGCTACTGCTTGATCTGGAGAAAAGTTACTGCTGTTATTCGTATTTTGCTGAGCTGGCTGCTGAGGCTGTTGAGCCTGCTGTTGTCCAGGAAGTGGTGGAGGAGTTTTCTTTCCCTGATTATTTCCAAGCGAAGATCTTACATTCCTTATAACTGGAAGAACATTTTTCCACAAATAATTAATTCTTCCTTGACCTGGAGATATTTTTGTATATTGACTCAAAGACTGAACAATCGGTGTTAAATCAACTCCAGAAGCCTTTCCTATTGCAGTAAGCTTAGATATTTGACCATTAATTATGTTTTGAAATTGCAAAGTAGTATTGTTATAGTTTTCTATATCTTTCTGATCTTTGCTGTTTTTTAATTTTAAAGCCAACATTAAGACTTTATTTGCTTCTTTTTCCAAAGAATCTAACCATTGCTTAAGTCTTGCTTGAGGATTGTTGTTTACCGTATTATTAACAATAGACTTTCCGTAGCCCTTAAGCTTGTCCATTAATCCGGTTCCAAACTGAGACTCTTTAACTAATTGCTCTATAACTCCAGCAATCTTTAAATTCATTTCTTTATTATCTATTTCGTTATTTATAATAGATAGGCTTTCTGATAAGTCTAAATAAGAATCGAATAATTCATTATTTATTCTTTTTGTAGCTGAGAAAGAAGCTTCTGCATAATTCTTACTAATTTTTAGATTTTCAGAATATTTTTTATGAAAAATCTTTTTTGCTACATCATATCCTGCTGTTTTAACTATGCCGTTTTCTTCACTTGCATATTTTTCCCAGCCACTTTCATTGTCATTTATTGACTTTAAATACTCTTCATGACATTCATCCCAAATTTTCTGAGAAGGCATTGAATGATTTTTTGCTCTTTTTACTCTGTAACAATTCTTCCAACATCTTCCATTTCTTATCATATACCCCTGAATACCAAGATATTGTGCAGTCTTGATATTTACCATTTTCTTTATAACAGAATCTAGCTTATTAGCAACTTCGTACTGTTTTAAAGAATCTAATTGATTTGCCACTTCTGCTATTTGATTGATATTCTTGTCCATTTTTACCTTTTAGAATGTAAATTTTTTATTAAACTTTTTATTTAATATTTGAAAATCTAATATGTTTTTCAAAATAAAACTCCTTATCCCTTTTACGGTATTGTCAAAAGTAACTAAAATATTATTTTTAGTTGCAGGGCTATAGTAAAAGCCGTGTGGCTCAACTTCTCTTTTTAGGCTAAAACCACTTAATGTTTTATAGTTTATTATTAAAGTTGTATTGTTATTAAAGGCCCAATAAATTGCTGCGTCGTTTGATGCAAAATCGCCCTTATTGTCTTCAACTATATTATCTTCAACTATATCTTCAACATTTGGCTCAAATACTTCTTGTGTAGAATTGTCCGTCTTTAAATTATCCTCTATAGATCCTTCTATATCGTTTTCATTTAAGGTCTTAATTTCTTGAGATAATTTAAAGATCTTAATCATTTTATAAATTCTAAAAATTCCCCGTCTATTTTTACAGTGTCATTTTCACCTATTCCATTTTTAAGAAAAAAATTAGCATTAACTTCCAATGCTGCATCACATGGGATAAAGCTGGAAACTGCCACAAGTGAATGAGGTTTTATTTTATCTATTCTAA
>ERZ1292629.3296-Hain-H43-01um-R1-3296-length-12586-cov-5_pt1 | contig 12586 bp, 26 predicted proteins | sample MGYA00564399_ERZ1292629 | MGnify/ENA primary metagenome ERZ1292629 (study PRJEB36523, sample SAMEA6512636) | groundwater metagenome | collected 2019-01-08 | study: AquaDiva: Metagenomics assemblies of 32 groundwater samples | reverse complement strand
CACGGTAAATTGCGGAAGATGAATAACCTCTGGAAGTACCTAACTTATTTTGACCAAAATGCTAAGCAGCACATCCATCGCGGGAGGGGTGGCCGACTCTGTCGCGGACCCCTTCATCAGTTCACCATCTTCAAGGACGCGACATAGGCTTTCAATAATTCAATTGCTTGCTCTCGACTGAAGCCCTCACTAACACAGCCTTCGTACAATTGCCACCACAGCTTGGGCATCACCTTTGCGACAATCGATAGGTGCTGTTCCATCTGTTTCTTTAGCTCATCCGTCATCAGTCCACCACCTTCAATAAAACATCCCTAGCCCGCGTATCCCCCAACGATGTAACCGCAATCCAACAGATTCGATATGTCGTACCATCGGCCCCGCCTACCACCCGGACCTGCAACCCCTTGCCGATGGCGATCGTCCCGCCTGGTGGGTCGCGCTTAGTCAAGGCCGTGGTATTGATTGCCTTCTCGGTTAGGGTCAATGCCGCTGTGGTTACTTCCAGAATACTCGTTAGGGTGCTTAATGTCTCGCCCGAGTGCAGGAAGGCCGTCAAGTCGATGGCATACTTGATCGATTCGCCTGGCTGCTTGACGAGCAGCTCACCCCCGACGACCCTCGATACCAGGATCAGCACATCACCTATCCGCGTGTTGCCGTCCGTCGTCGAGCACGTCGCCTGTACCCTGTAGGTTACTCCTACCGTGCCCGAGGATGCAACCAGCGTGACCCCTTTGCCAACGGCGATGCTATTGCCGTTGCGCTTCGTGTAGGCCGTCGCCACAACTGCCGGGGTGGCGATCGTCAAGCCTGCCCCGCTGATGACCGCAATCGTAGGCGTGCCTGAGAGCGTCTCCCCTGATTGCAGCAGCCCCGTGAAGTCGATCGGGATTGTGAGCGATTCGCTTGGGTGCTTGTCGATTGTGTCAGGAGCCTGCACGCTCATCGAGTCACCCCTGGCAGCGTTGCGTCATCGACTGGTGTTCGAATGGTCATGTCATCGGTGCGGATAGGTAGGGTCCAATCGTCGATCGGCGTGCGGATGGTCCAAAATGCCGACGGGGTACCCAGGGCCGCCGCCGCCAAAATCCCACCGTATAGCCATGAATTGCTTTGTCGATCCGCTTGGCCAATCGTACCATCCGGGCGCACCAGTCCCATGCGGACAGCAGAGGCTCGCTTGGCGGCTGTATCGATCGCCATTATGGCGTCCCTAACTTACCCGGCGAAAATGTTGTTCCGTCATCACTACTAGCCCCACTCAAGACTGTAGTTCCGGCATCATTCTTCACGTTCCGAGCCGAACTAGTTTGGGTGCTGTTATTTCTCAACCATTGATACACCAAACGAATCGCCTGCTTGAGCGTGGCGTCGGCCGGAGCATCGCTGGCGGTGGCGATCTCGCCGAGCGTGGTGTCATTCAGATTGGTTGTGTCGGCCAGGATTGCGTCCAGCAGTAAATCAAGTCGGCCACCATCGATCCAATCGGTAAGCGATCCCATGCGAGCCAGCGTTACGCCAACATCCGAAAGCGCGGTGTCGGCTTCGGTATTTACCTGCGCTGCGGACAGATCGTTGAAGCCCGTCACGCCAACACCCTTGGCCAGCGCGATATTGGTTCCTGCCGTCAACACCCGCGTGGCCGCAGCCCATACGTCAGCCGCCGTGTGCGTGCTGAATCCGGTTGCTGTAATCCACGCAGCATCTCCGCGGTCCCGCAGAGCCTCAAGCGAGTCTGTGGTCTGATCGAAAGTAAAGCTACCAGTGGCCTTGCTCATCAACTCGTGGAACACGCTACCAACGGTTGGCGGCGCCAATCCGTCGATGTCGCTATCGGCGTTAAGCAGCTCGTCCAATCGATGCGTCACCAGGGCATCTTCGGCTTCCGTTTGCAGCAGCGCCTTGGCGGCCGTGGTGAAATCGTAGACCGCAATGCCTCGAATGTCGTTGCTGGCGTTGATGGAAGTAAAAGCTCCGGTGACGGTCAATGCGCCGCCAATCGCGACAGCACCGGAGGCGGTGAGCGTGTCGAGCCTGAATCCGACGCCGCCAGTTCCTGCAACCAGTTTCAATCCGTCCGAAGTTCCAGCCGTTCCACCGGTAATCAGAACGCCGTGCTTACTCGTCCCGGTGGCCGTGACTACAATCCCATGACCGGCGACAGTCTCGATTGTGACTGCATTGCCAGTATCCCCAGCCGTAATTGATAGGCCAGCGCTTTCGCCAGTTCCCATGATTGCAACACCAGCGCCACTTACCCCGCCTTGGGCACTAATTAACACAGCGTTACCGCTAGTTGCCCCACCATAAATTGAGAGGCCGTTGCTTGCGCCACCGCCCGTAACGATTGCACCACCGCCAGAAGTCGAGCTAATGGTCAAGCCATCGCCGCTCCCTCCGCTGGTCATAATCACGCCCGAACCAGATCCTGTGCCAACTGCTTGGATGCCCGTTCCATTGGTCGATGCCGCTACGATCCGGACGCCATTTCCTGTAGCGCCAGAACCGCTTGTAATGAGCGCCCCGTGCCCAGTGCCGTTGCCTGTCACAACCAGTGCGGATGTATTCACGCTGCTCTGCGTGATATTCAGCCCAGCCGCCATTGCGACGTTGCCGGTGAGGGTGGTTGCCCCGCTGACTGTGAGCGCCCCAAGCGTTGTCGTGCCGCTATTTGAGCCGCTGATTAGGATGCCGCCGCTACCACCAGGCACAACGCCTGACGTGAACAGACTCTTGCCAATGCTGCTGGCCGTCGTGAAATCTCCGGCCGTAGTGTCCTGCCAAACCCCGGTCGCAATTTGCGCTGCTGTAAGCTGATTGGTCACGGTTGTAGTTGTATTCACGAGGTTTGTAGTCGTGGCCGAGAGGTTGACCGTGCTGCTGGGCGTGCCGACGTTGGCCCAGTCGATGCCAGCCTCACCGCCTACGCTCACGTCCAATGTGCGGCCGGCCGTGGTGGGCTGAAGCGGAGCCAAGCCCAGCACGGCTACATTGTCCGTCGCCGCTGCCGTGAATGTTGTGCCCGCCGCCAGCGTGACGGTCTTCGTGCTGCCTGTGTAGTCAAGAATCACGGCTCGCCCGACTTGCACGGCACTGGCCACATCGTGAACAACGATCTGGCAGCCGTTTAGCGCATCATCTTCCGCTGGCCCGCTGGTGAGCGTGAAGCTGGTTTGGGTCGCCAGCGTGGCAATGGTCGTATTGAGAACGGCATCCGGATATCCGATTCGGAACGTAGCCGCAATAAAGTTCACCGTCTGGCTGTCGATTGTCACAGCCGAGATAATGACGAAATACTGCGATCCAGCGGCATAGAATCCAGCCGTGGTATTGTCAGCCAAGTCGACGCTGAATCCGTGAATGCCAGTGATGCCGTCGAAATCGATGCCATCCGTATCGAGCAGCGCATAGCCGCTGTCGCTGGCCCGCTGCGTAATCGATCCATCTTTATAAATCTCAATATCAGCCGTACTTAGACCAGTTAGGGTGATCGACGCGCCTGTGCTGCCAAAACTGCTGAACGGGATATAGAGCGTGGTGCCCGGTTTTATGGTGCCGAAGTCAATCATGCCACCAGCCTCCCGTTAATGAGCGGACCACCGCCCCCACCAGCATCCTCGTGTTGCACCGCCCCAATATCCAAATACCCCGTCGTCAGCCCGCCTGGGAACACGCCGGGGAATCCAGCGGCCCGGCATAGAGCACCGCCGCCCGCCGTGTTGTTGAGGGAAAAATCACCAGCGGCGGCGTTGGTGAATGGGTCGGCTGTTAGGGTCACGAATGACAGACTCCGGTCAACACCAGTTTCGTTTCCCGATGTGTTACTGCCACCAGCACAAAATGATTGCTGGTAGAAGCCGTTGCCGTTGAACCCGTATCCGCCGTTTCCATAGGCAATCGTGTTAAATGCCGTCGAACCTCTTGGATTGCCGCTGGCCATGCGGAAACCGTCTCGACCGTTAGCGTACGCCACGCAGTTATACAAACGTGCGTTCACCAGTCCGCCACCCTGTGAGAATCCGTCTGTAGAACCTCCGGTATTACTGGCGGAAATGCAATTCAAGCAGTAGCCACTGCTGATCTCAAATCCGGTCGCGGTGTTACTCCTAGCTACGCAACCAATTGCGTAAGATCGATCAAGTGAAACTCCAAAAGCAGCAGAAGACGAGCAGCCTGTCGCTAACGAATTAACAGCACCGCCTACAGCGCTGCTTAAAGAAAATCCGTTGTTTGTGCAGTTAATGGCTTCGCAGTTCTCGAAGACTACATTTGCAGCCCCACCGCTGGACTCGAAGCCGCGTATCGATGTTTTCGATTGTCCATCGATCTTGATGTTGCGAACGATCGTATTGCACAGCGTAGAAGAGGGATTGACTTTGAATACGGAAATGGTCGTAACGCCGGCAGCCGGAACTTGGATCAACGGCTTGTTGCTGTCCGTATTGACCGTTGTTCTTGTGCTGTCGTACCCAATCCAGAAATCCGGGACAGAATCACTCCCATCAACGGTGTCGTTTACCGGACCGCCAGAAATGTTTGGAGTGGCTGTCGAAAGAATGTAGGCCGAGGCATTGTATTTTATGAAAACAGTGTTTCCGGCTACTCTCGCTCCTGCCACCATCCCAGGAGTCAACAACGCCCCGCCAACATTCCCCACTCCCGCCGCACCAGCCGCCGTCGTGCAAGTGCGATCGACCGTGATGGAGACGCCAACGACCACGGAAACGATTTCGTAGAATCCGACCGTGAAGTTCGTCCCGCTGGTAATTTGAATGACGTTGCCTACCATGTCAGCGGCAGAAGAGGCGTGCAGGAGGATCGCGTCGGCGGCGGCGGTGGTCAGGCCGGTCAAAGCATATTGTGCGGCTGATTGCTGAGAAAAGTCCGTACCGCTAGCTCCGGGCTTAAAAGCACCGCCAGCCGTATCGGCTCCGGTTGTTCGGACTTCCCAAATGAGTGCTGCTGCAAGGGCCATACTACCTCGTCGTGTTCACGGCCACTTGCAACACGGTATCCCTCACGCCGGCAACGCCCATCGCCAACCCGGCACCAGCGTCCGCTGATCGCAAGTTCGTCAATCGGTTGACGATGTTGTTGGCCTTGGCCCCGGTGATGACCGGACGGCCATCGCCGCCTGTGCCGAGGTCATCGTTAGGCGATGCCCCGTCACGGATCACATCGGCCGTGTTGGGGATCAAGGCAGTGCCGCCGTGGGCCGTCCATTCGTTACGGACGGCCCCGGCGAGGTTGTCGAGTTGGGCTATCAAGTCCGCGCAAATTCTGATCTTCTCGTTGCTGAACTTGATCGCTACGGGATTGGTGATGGCCATTATCGCTGCTCCTTCCTCTTGATTGGTTTCTGCTGAACCTCGCTCCGCTGCTGCCGCGACTGATGCTGCTGCCAGCACGGCTCAGCACAATAATATACCCGAACCGTTTGGCCGTTGCTCTGGCGGATGCGATCGACGTAGTAATCGACCGTCGGTTCGCGGCACAATTCGCAACGCTGCTCGGTCACCCATTCTCCTCCGGCTGAGTTGCGGTGGGCAGAGGCGACAAAATCAAGTTAAGTCTTGACTCTTTCTCTTGAATCGCCTTTGCGAGCCCTTCGCCGATGACCTCCCGCAGTAGATTGTCGGTAAGGTAAGCATCGCCGTTTCTGTTCTCGAATTTCATGCGTGCCGGAAGACGCTCGGCTGCCGCAACTTTCAGCGATTGAATGTCCGTCGCCAACTTCACGGCAAGTTCGGCTCGGGCCTTGAGTTGCTCTACGGTTTCAGTCACGTCAACTTCCCCTTCACGATCGTATGAATTTCGTCCACTTTCGCCGCCATCCGCTCGTGGCCGTCGTCCATTTTCTCGATGATCCTCTTTGTCCCGTCGCAGATCGGCACCAGTTGCGAAAGTGCTTCCGCGCTCTTCTCCGCGCTGTTTGCGTGCTGCTCGTTGGTTTTCTCATAGCTCTCCAGAGCCTTATCTGCCCGAGGTGCTGTCCACAACAGGATAGCCCTGATGCCCCGCCAGGCCGCGAAGGCCATCACCACCATGATGGCCACCGGAATCCCGAGCGTGTTGGCGAGTTTCTCGAAGTCGATCATCACGGCCCCGCGAGATTGTTTTCCTGTGGTCGAAGCGGTATCTGCGACGACAGCGACAGAGCAAGTGAAGCCTCTTTGTTGCGAATCACGGCCGCTAGTCCATCGCGGACGACTTCCTGAAGCAAGAGATCGGCGAGATATGCTTCATTTCTGCTGTTCTCTAATTTCATTCTCGCAGTTATTAGACCGGCAGTTGCGTTTTGCAACGACTGAATCTCTGCCGCCAGCTTCACGGCTCGTTCTGCTCTAGCCTTCAGTTGCTCAACGGTTTCGGTCATTATTCTACCCGATGCAAGTCGCTGCTGAAATTGTTCCGGCTGCTGCCATCGGCCACGGTTCGGTAATGCCCGGCCACGACGTTGCCATTGGACCGCTCATAGCCCGACACCTTCTCCACGTCAATGCGTTCGCCGCCCACCAGCGCGTAATACGTGCCGTTGTCGCGCCGGTAGACCGGGCACTTCACGCCGTTGACTCTTGCCGTGTCGCCGGTCAGCTCGTCCGGCAGCTCAGTTGAGCCGGTTTCAGCCGGTTTCAGAACAGTCGAGCCGATCTGAGCCGTTTTCAGTTCAGTTGACCTGGCGGCATGGCGCGGCATCAACCTGGGCCACCACAGCAGCACGGCCATGACCCATACCGAAATCATCGCCGCCAGCATCCCGGCCATCAGCCAGACCCGCCAATTGAGTGCGTGGGTTTTCATGATTCTTTCGACCTCGACTGTCGGACAAGCCCCGGTTGAATTGCACAGGCCCCGGCAGACGCTGCCATCGGGGAACGTGCAACGGATTACGTTCAGCATCGCTACCTCGTCACCAGTTCCACGCAAGCCGCAACGATTCCGGCCAGCATCGCCAACCCGACAGAGATCAGAATCCGCCAGTATACCTTGTGGGTCGCGTTATCTCTCGCCAATCGCCGGCTCTCGGCAAGCAGTCGCTCGAAACGCTTGTCCGTCTTGTGCCGCCAGCCGTTCGGTTTGGCCTGCAATTCAGCCGGAGGATCGTCCGCGTCGAATTCCTTCGGCATGGTGTTTTCCGCTTTGCTCGATTGCGTGGCCAGAAACGACCGTCCGCAATTCCCACAACGTACCTTGCCCAGCGTCACCATCGGCTGAAACCAACCCTCAGTCCCACAGCGCGGACAGCATAGCTTAACCCATGAGCCGTCTTGCGTGGTTGTGTCCATCTTAATGCCCGCGTAACTCGGCAACCCATCCTACCGACTGCGCAACGCACTCGTCCAGCAATTCCCGCGCAATGTCCACGTCCCGGTAGGTAAGCTCTTTGCCTGGCTCCGGGTCCAGCATCAAGCCGGCCTGTTTCGCGGCGTCGCGTGCAAAGCAAGCCCGATTGCGCCAAGTGGTTATCTCTTCCGCCAGGCGATACAACTCCGGCCCGAGCCGAATTCCAATCCTGGACGCCACCAGGTCGACTTCCTTCTCACGCGCGTATTCGGCATCGTAAAGCAATCCCCTCAACTCGGCATCATCCAGACCAGCCGACACGGCGATGCTCGCCGGCGAGACGATATCTTCGGCAAGCGTGCGGGAAAACTGAGTGAGATCGATCATGGGTTATCCTGCTTCCCATTGTGTTTTGTGGATTGCGCGTACCTGGGCTCTTATCTGCTGCTCCTGAACACACTCGCCCAACAGCTTCTCGGCTTCCATGATTAGCCCCGCCGTGTCATCCGGGTACAATTCCACGCCGGAGCATTCTTCCAGGCGGTCGATCAGCCGGCGTAACATCGCGCATAAGCGAGTCTCGGATAATTTCTCATTGGTCAATCGCTCCACTTTCTGGCATAGTCCGACAAGCCCCAAGTGCTCGACAAATGGCTTATTGCAACTCGGGCATTTCTCGACTAGCGGCAGCATCTCGAGCAAGCGGGTTTCGGTCGTCATCGGATAGGCTCCAAGGCTCCAAGGTGTTACCATTGGTAACGCTTTCAACCCCGAATAATTACGATGCGGCATTCCCTTGCAATAAGGCAGGGAACGTAGGCCGCAGTCGTCTTGTCCGTCTTCCCGTGGTAGCTAGGCTGTGCGTGAGCGATCGTGTCCCGATGGCGGCGGGCCATCGGTTTACCTTAATGACCAGCGGTTTTTGCTTTCGATTGCGTGTTGACCGGGACGTATGCCGCATGTTGGATCAAATACCAACCCGGAGCCCGGATAAACTGGCGTACCAGAACCACCGTTTCGATTCACGATTCACCTTTCCCTTACGCCCAGCACTGCTGCCGGGCACTTCTAAAGGTTGTCGCTCAACAGGGAGGTTTCATAACCTGTCCTATTCCGGCCGAAGCCGGCCCGACTTGCGCCGGATAGGTTCCTTTTGGTCAATCAGTGGCGAAGCAACCTACTCAAGAACCACTGGACAACAAACACCGTTGCGGGCTACAATACCTGTATCAAGCTACGGCGTAGGTTGTCGACTAACGGACGCCTCCTTCGCAAACTGGCCGCTTCCCTTGCTTCGGGGCGGCCTTTTTTATTTGTACGTAATTCGATATTGCGCCAACTCCGGCTGATTACCTGTCACTGGCCGATTCACCAGCACAGCGTCCGCCTCAGCTTCCCACGCAACCTGCTCCAGATGGCTGATATCCTCCCAGCCAACGAGGTCCAGGCCAGCGTTCGCCTTGACTTTCGCATACAATTCAAAGGCTATTTGTCCTAGCGTTTTTATTTCACGTCTCCAAGGTACTTATCCCGTTTGCAGTTCGCTTCTCTTGTGCGACGCATCCCCAAGCGGATTGCACCGCGTTTGCAGCGGCCTCCCAAGCGGCTTGTTCCAGTGGCAGCATTTCTCTCCACTCTGCCGTCGCAGAATCATCGCCGAAAGCCGCAATCATCGCCTCGCGGTAGGCTTCCTGCGCTATTTTGCCGAGCGTTCTCATTTCGCATCCCCGCACCGGCAGCACCGGCATCCCCCACTCGCCCGGCATTGCACGCACGGGCTCGCGGCCGCAACCTCACGCGGCAATCGGCCTGCCGTAGCCGCCGTGGCCTGGGTGGCGTCGCTGAGACGTTGCCCGAGCCACAGGTTGACTGCGATTACTATAGCCAAAATTGCGTATTCAATCCAACGGAAATCGGACGGCGGCTTGGGCTGGTTCATGATTCCGCACGCTCCTCGCACTCAATCGGCTTCTCGTCGAACGTCGCCTTGTCATCCTTGTTGAACGGCGATGGGAAGTGAAACTTACCGGCCGCGGTCGTGATATCCGTTGTTCCACCGTCGCGAAACCGGACGACGAGAGTTACGCGAATCTCCTGGACCGTTCCATCTTTGGCCCCGAAGATGCAGCGGAAATCGTCGTAATTCCAGTCTCCTTTCGGCCTGAAGATCGCAAACGTGAAACCGTTCGGAAGCCCGCTGCCGACGTACTCGATATAGTATCCGGGCGGCAGGCCGAACAACTTGAGCGCTGGCCTGATCGTCAATTCGGATGGGATTGGAATTTTCACGCGGGTCGAATCTCCTTGATCTTGTCGCCGCATAGCCGAGCCACCAATTCTGCTGGCGGATTGCCACGCCGGTTTCTCCAGACGCGACCAATATCGTCCACGTAGCGCACTTGGCCGTCATCCACGGTGCTCACGGAACACGTGGCATAGACGCGGACGACTTGCGAATCAGGGTGATTCTCGGCCATTATCCTTCCCCTCCCAGATCGTACTGCGGCGGCTCGTCCACTTCCGGCTCATAGTCTGTCACCAGGCCGTTCTCATGCTGGTCGAAGTATGGATGATAGACGCGATGCTCGCCCTCGCTGAAGCCATCGTAGCGGTGTGGAAGAAACATCGGCTGCTTGCTGGTGTTTTTCAAGTCTGGTCCTCCAAGATCAATGAGGCGTACCGCGCTTGCAATATGCTCACGCGGTCGCCGATGGTCAGGTCATCGAATGGCCCGCGACGAGGAATGTCGGCATCGTCCAAGATCGAATGGGCCAGCGTGGTGCTTTCGGTCATATTCCGGTTCTCCTCTCGGAATGATTCGCGAGTTTCGGACAGGTAGGCTTCCAGCACGGTCCACGCGGGGCTATTACAGGCTATCAACTGCTGGGCCTTGATAATCGCCTCACGGCCGCCAACAGCCCGCTTGTGCCAGTACTCTGCCGTTGGCGGCGGGTTCGTGTAGCACTGGCTGGTGTCGGAATAAAACCTCCGGTCGCTTTTCTCAGTCATGCTAATCGTCATCCAGGGAAATCAGTTCGCCAAACCGGCATCCATTGCACCACTCACCAGGAACGCCTCCACCTTCACACGGGATCGGCCCGTTGGGATTGTCACTTTATTCGCCTGAATTTACGATGCTTTCCGCACCTGTCGATTATCAGCGTCTTATTCGGCCGCTCCCATGCCGGAGGGTACTGCGACTTGAACCGGGAATTGCAACGCACCATCTTTGGGCTGCGGCGAGGGGGTGGCTGTTTTTCCTGAAGCGCAACAACGGTGCAGCAGTCATAGACGGCCTCGTATCTGTCTCCAGTGGATTGCGGTTCGGTGGGCGCCATCAACCCTCACTTGTAGGCCGCCGCGGCGATCAGCAAGATCGACAGCAGCAGAGCTACCGCGGCTTCGGCGATTCTGGAGTCTCGCAATTTATTCTCCGATACTTACGGTGATTGCCGCACTATCGAGTATCACCCGCGGCCGCTCCCATCGCGGTTGGTACTGCGACTTGAACCGCGAGTTGCAGCGCGGCTTTTTTGGGCTGCATTGCAGAGGCAGTTTCTTTCCTAGAGGCAGTACCGATGTACTCCAGTCGAAAACAACTTCATAAGTAATTTCAGTACAGGCCATCTTCATCACGCTCTTCCTGGCACAATGGGCAGGTCATCGCATCACACTCGTCTGACCAATGAGCGTCTTCGATGTTGGCGATTATTTCGGCCCGCGTGATGCCGTCATCATGTTGGAATTGGTCTGGTTGGATTCTGTCTCGCCATTCCATATCAGTACCGTACTCCATTCCTTGCCCGCATCATGGCTACTTCGATTCGAGAATCTTTCACCTTAGCACCCTCTCAAATTCTCTCGGCAGGAACACGTTCTTGCAGTCGTCCAATTCGCACGCCTCAAACAGCGGCACAATCTGCTCCGGCTTGAATCCGGCAAGCCCGCAGCCAATCGCCGTCACCTGGAATGTCATCTCGGGGTGCTGATAAACGAACTCTGCGAACTTCTCGACGCCTCGCTTGATATCGATTAGCGAAACCACAGGATGGGTTGCCCGCAATTCCTTGGTGATGATCGCATAGCTGCTACCCTGGAATCCCGATGCCTGGCCATTGATTGCACCATAATGCCGGCGAGCATGTAGAGCAGCTCCTGCACCGTGTTTTCCTTGTCGATTCGAGCCGAAAACCAGCACATTCATATCAGTACCGTACTCCATTCCTTGCCCGCATCATCGCCACTTCCGGCATCGGGTTGTCGGCCACGTCATCCCGCCTCAAGCCCAGACGATGGGCCATTTCGGATTCCGTCCACCCCTGGCGAATCTCGGCGGCCGCTTGCTCGATCTCTTCGGCCGTTGGCTCGAAAGTACGCGCGATGCACTCGCGGCAAAGTTGATTCGCGCACGGATGGCCGCAGACTTCGCAGACTTGCCGTTTGTGCTTGCTGAAATTCAAATTCATGGCTCGGCCCAGTTTCGATAATCGCCGCGGCTTGCTCGGCATCGCCCAGCTTGCGAATCAGTTTCGCGTCTAGCTTGTGGTCCACTATTCCACCTCGTCGATCTGACTCAGGCTCTCTGGCAAGCTCATTTCTTCGGACAACCCAAGCAGGATCGTATTCGACTGGTACATATAGCCCCGCTCAAGCATCATCACAGCATGATTGAGCATCGCGGCCGTCAACTGAGCGTGCCGCCGCCGCGTGAACCGCAGGCCGCCGTAAGGCACGCCGTGCTTGTCGACCACCTGGCAGAGCGATTCGCCATCAGCCGACTGGTCCAATTCGCGCACGGTAAATTCAGCGTCCATTGCAATCCTCCTCGCGCATCATCGGCCACTTGAAAGATAGGAACCCCTCACGCCACGACTTCCACTTCCAGGTACCTTCCTTGTGCGGATTGGATTCCATTCTCAGGCCGGCACGTCGGGCCTCCCATCCAAGGCCGAAGGCACATCGCTCTTTATCCGTGAGTTTCGGCAGTTCATCTACCATGACTTGACCTCCGTGAAAATCGCCGGCCAGCTAATCCATCGTAGTCCTGGGGGAAATCGCTGGGGTTGCTGGCCGGCGTGAGGTGCTCATAAAGTACCGGGCAGGCATCGTGCTTTTCGGCCATACCTTGGCGTACCCTTGGAACCTTCAGGCGGAACCTAGCCCGGCGCGCACGGGACCATCAACGAACTTGGATCAACAATCCCGTCACGGGGTCTTGCACGAACACTGGCGTGTATGCCGGTGCGGAGTAGACCGGCACGCCAACTGCAACCGGCGCAGCATAAGCACCGTAAGGCAC
>ERZ1292629.1930-Hain-H43-01um-R1-1930-length-18869-cov-24_pt1 | contig 12588 bp, 16 predicted proteins | sample MGYA00564399_ERZ1292629 | MGnify/ENA primary metagenome ERZ1292629 (study PRJEB36523, sample SAMEA6512636) | groundwater metagenome | collected 2019-01-08 | study: AquaDiva: Metagenomics assemblies of 32 groundwater samples | reverse complement strand
GATACGCCGACAAGCCTTTGGCGCACCTGAGGTTGGCGAACCTGCGGGAGCATTTTATGTTGGAGAAAGAGGCGCAGGGATGAGGTGGACTGAGCCGGGGTGCGAGTCCTGTCGTCCCGATCCGCAACGGGCAGAGTGTCGCAAATGCAGGTCACCCGCGCCCGATAGTGACGGCGGCCTAGCGGCATATCAACTCTACGCGAACCCGCACATCGTCCTAGTGCCGAGGCGTCGCTGCGCTGCCGACTATGAGAAGACCAAGCGGAAGGCCCGCCGGTGCCAATCTCCATAGAATGACGCCCCTGAACGCCCCAGGAGCGCCGTTCGGCCGATACACACTGCATCATGCGCCCAGGGGCGCGAACGGGGCAGGGCGGCGACGTAGTGGCTTTGTGGTGGGACAGAGAGGCGGCCCCCCAGCCGGCGGAGGCGACCGGCCAGGGGGCCTTGGGAGGAGAGGCGAGAGGGAAGGAATCAGGGCGGCTGCGCGGCATCCGGTTTGCCGTTGCCCTCGATGATCTTGCGCGCGATGGTGTGACCTCCAACCGCGATCAGCGTGGCCAGGAACCCGACGAGAGCAGCATCGCTCACCGTCTTCTCGCTCCATTGCTCGCCAACTCGCCAGAATGCCACCTGCGCGAGTAGCTCGGCCAAGATGAAGCCGAATGCGAAGATGCTGCGCGGGCCACAGACTAGCTTGACGCGCTTGGCGACCTCAATCGCGGCGATGAGTACGGCAGACAGAACCGTAATGCTCGTGAGCGACTGCCAGGTTATCGCCGTGAGGTCGGGGTTCACAGCGCCTTACTCCAGGTCAGGAACGCGCCCTTGGGGCTCATCGACCATGCCAAGCGCGTCTGCCCTGGCGCGAGCGCGACAAGCGTCTGCGCGGTGGTTGGCGCTCCGACCGTACCTTTCACCAGGGCGCCTACTCCCTTGCCCCGCACATACGCCAGTCCGAGACCACCGCTGACTGCGCCGCTGACCGCGGAGTAGATTGGGGCCGAGGCTCCGATGTTCATGCTGCTCAGGTCATCGATCGGGAACAGCAGGTCGCCGTCAACCGTCGCGGCGATCTTCTGTAGGCCGGTCAGTATGTCTTTCACCTCGGCCGGTTCGGGAATCGGCAGCAACTTGAATGCCACGTCTGCATCGACCTCCGAACTCGCGTCGCTGAAGGGGTAGATGTAGGCCAGGCCCGCGCCCTGGAACGCGCCGCTGATGCTGTACGCGCCGGCCCCTTCAAGAGACATCGGCGGCAGCATCGCGCTTGGCTGCGTTGGTGCGACCATCGGCGCGGCCTGCGACTCCAACGACAGCGCCATCGGGTCCAGCGCCCACGCGCTCGACGCGCACAACACCAACAGTGCGACTACCAGCATCATCATTCTCACAGCAGTTCTCCTGTCCGTCTATGATAGCCGGGTGTCCATGTTTGCCCCGGCACTTACGCTTTGGGGAGGGCCACGTATGCTGCGAACGACAACTTACGGCGACCATCCGTCCGGATCAATCCGTTCTCATCCGCATTCCCCGCCACCTGCGCGTCTCGCAGCAGGAACCAGAATGCCGCCGACACGCCCGCTGCCCGCGCCGCGGTGAACCGCGCTGTCAGGTCGGCCGCCCGCTCGCTCTCGCTGTGGCTGCCCTCCCAACCGAGCTCTGTGCAGATCAGCGGCACGCCAACCTGCATCCGCGCCCTCACCCACGCGAACTGCGCCGCCATTTTGCTAACCGGCGCGTAGCTGTGAGCATCGGCCATGTCGTAGGGCGCGGAGCGAAGCACGCTCTCGGCGAACGCCACCATCTTGGGGTGAGTGCTCGGCTCCGCCGACGTCTGACTGGCGAAACCCGCAAGGCACAGCGACGGGACAACCTCGTGAGCCGCAGATAGCATCTCAATGTACTGCGCCACCGTCAGCGCCCCGAAGTAGCCGCCCACATCCTCGATCTCGTTCTCGATCTGCCACACGTCCACGAGAGAACCGTAGCGATCCACCAGAGCTTCAAGGAACGCCTGATACTGCCTTAGGTCCTTGGGTGGTCGCGTCGCCGTTGATGCTGCCCCAGGCACAGCTTTACTCGCCCACGAGGAGAATGCCCGCACAGTTAGTAGTGTCTGACAGCCTGCGGCACGAGCCTTCCGTAGACCACCGGCGAGCGCGTCGGCATACGTCCAATCCCACACGTCCCGCCGCGGCTGAACCTGTTGCCGATTCAGCGACTCCCGCACCCACTGCGCGTCAAGCGCCAACAGATCCTCCGTCGCTGCCGCTCCTCGCCAGCCGAAAGCAATACCTTTTGGCATCTCAGTCTCCTCTTACTGCAAACTCAGTTCGCTCGTCCGCACGACGGATACATGCGCGCCGGCCCACGCCATCTCTTCCGCCTCCGCAAAGGCCGACAGCTCATCGGCGCACTGCTCCACCAGCACACCGCCAACTGCTATCGCAAAGGAGTCGGTGCGCGTGAGCGATGCCGCCCGGAAGTCGCGCACGAGGAAGACGCCCTCATAAGGATTGAGTCTGTAGGAGTCCGGGAACGCCAGTTCGAGCTTGCCCCGCCGACTGACGATCACACTGCGCTGGTCGTCCCACGAGTTCGCCAGGTAGAGTGGCTCCGTCCAGGATGTGCCGTCCCACGCACTCAGGTACACATCGTCGGAGGTCCAACCGTTCACCGTGCCTGGCGCTTCGAGGTAAGGAAACGAAGCGAGATAGATCGTGTCGGGAGTGGCGATAAGACCAATGGCGCTCAGGCGCTCAGTTAGGTGATCGTAGGCGATGAAGGATTTGCCGCCGTCGGCCGCGATCTGTGCAATGCGAATAGGAGTGGCATAGCCACACACCGTGCCGTCTGGCCGCCGCATCTTCTGGTACTGAGCCGACTCGTAGGCGAGCAGGATCGCCTGCCGCGTCGAATCGGGCACTGCCACCAGCTGCGGGTATTCTCCGCTAGGGCCGTTCACACCATCTAGGTATTTCCCATCCGAAATGAATGGGCGAACCCAATCCACCTCAAGAGTGCCAAGGATCGTTTCCGTCAGGTGGATGCCGACGATGCTGTGCTCCGAGTCACGCTTCGAGAAGGCCCAGATAGTGTCATCGACAGGATGCTGTGCCATGGCCAGTCGGGAGCCGCTGATCGTGGTCGTGCCTTCAAGTCGTACTGGGTAGATGATTTGTAGCGAAGCGCCTGCCGCATAGAAAAAGCCAACATCCGCATGTCTATCAATCTCCTTCACGAAGGGGTTGTAGGTCCACATTCCAACTAAGGCACCACTCTCTAACTGAATCAATGGTCCTGGGAACATACGAGGACCAGGGGCGATGATCTGTTCGCTCACCAGCACGAGTTCAGTGGGAACCGGATCGCCGACGATCTGATACTCACGCAACTTCACACTGCCTTGCCCGCTCCACGTCCATAGGGTTGAGCCGTCGATGACCGAGTAAATATAGTCATCGGTAACGCCGGGGAAATCTGGCAGGAGTATGCGAGCCTGCTCGATCCCACGCTCCGTGAACACCGCCGAGATGGCATTGCCAACGCCGCTTTCCGGGCCGACGAAGGTAACAATCATCTCCCCGTACTCACTGGCAATACCCGTCGGGCCATGCAGCCTGCCGAGCCACTGAGTCTCGTGCAAAGGGGGAATCTGCGCCGAGCAGACAGTCGCCGAGCACAACACCAGCAGTGCCAGTCGCAGCAGCTTCATGTCTTCACCACCTTCGTCTCGGTCTGTAGTCCAATCCGTCCGGCCTTCATGTCCGCCAGGTACGCGCGCCCCTCGGCAATGAATGCCCGCCCTTCTTGCACGGTCAAGCTTGCCTGCGTACCGACGCGCACGAAGTGGTCGATGATGCCGAGTCCCGCCTTCAGGAGCGCCTTGGTCTGTTCGGGGACGCCGTCCATACCGTCAATCAGCCCCGTCGCGTGTGTCACCATCTCATTGACGTTGGCCAGTACGAGTCCCGCCTGCTCCAGCCGCTCCTCGAACGCCGCCGCCAGTTCCTCGGTGACGGGAATCACCTTGCCAGTCACCTGCTCGGCCGCGTCCGTGAACGCCTTGAGTGCCGCCTTCGTGTCGCCCACTACGCCCATGTCATAACCCTCGCATAACTCGCGCCAGGGGACGCAGGGCCTCTTCTGCTGCCATCCTGGTTCGCCTGACGACATTCGCATAATGCGCTAGACCTCGTGTCCAGCACGATGCCGACCACCAGCCATTCCGCTGTTTCCCGATGTAGCGCCACACCTTCATGTCGCACCTCCCGTCAGTGCCGTCAGTACCGTCGCCGTGATTCGCCAGTCCGTCACCTGTAACACTACAGGCGCGTCCTCTCCCAGCTTCACATACTCTCGGCACAGCGATTCGTTGTCTTCCAGCGCAATCACGCAGCCGGCCGAGCGCCGGACGCCTGCCAACTTGAACTCGCACAACTCCTGGTTGTTGCCGCGGAACTCGATGCCATCGTAGCCCTCGAAGCAGTGCCGAGAGAGCCAGTCCAGCGTGATCTTCCGCGATGATTCCAGTCTCCCCGTGCGGATCACGTTCGTAAATCCCAACTCGTGCAGGTGGCGCATCCACTCGCGGGCCAGCACGTCCGGCTCCGCGTCTCGCATCTGCCGCTCCGCGATCCCAGTCTTGCGCAGGGCCCACCAGGTCACACGTCCGAACGCGCCCACGCCGCCGAAGCGGCTGAACTTGTCACGAGTGAGTACGCCGTCGCAATCCCAGATGACAATGCCGCGGGTCACTGCGCCCCCTCCACCTCTACCGTTCGCATTTGCTCTCCCTCCACGTCGCACCTCAGCCCCAGCAGCCGCGCCACCAGACCCTGTAGTGGCTCCTCGCTGCCGCCCACGCACACGCCGCTCTCCTCGTCGTATAGGTCGATCTCCCAGATATAGCGATAGGTCGGGAAGGCCTTACGCGTCTGCACCCTCGCCACCGCCAGGAAGCGGCTCATACGCTCACCACCGCGGGCGTGTAGAGCTCGCGGACTTTGCCCGCGAGCGTGAAACTCCCACGCACTGGACTGACCACCACGCCGTATGCCTTGCCCCGCGCCTCGACTAGGAAGCCCGTACCGGCGTGAACTCCAAGGCTGATCGCTACGTGTCCGATGTCGTGGGGCTTGCCGTGGTAGAGGCTCGCCGATTGCACGAACAACAACGCGCCGGGGGTCTCGATGGCCTGCGTCAGACCGATGTGGTGACACCTTTCGTACTGGAAACCCGCGCCGTCGAAGTTCCCGATGGGTGTTACTAGCGGCGGGTCGCTGTCATCGGTGACTGCATCAACTCCCGCGATGGCCAGCATGTGCTGAACGTATTCGCTGCAATCCCAGGAGTCGAGAAGGAGATCGGGCTGTCCCTCGATCCCGTATACGTATTGCTTTCCGACCTGCGCGAGCGCGAGGCAGATCAGGTGCGCGGCTTTCGTCGGCTGCCAGGGGACGACTGCGGGTGTGGGCATGGCTACAACTCCTCGCCGTTCAGCAGATGCCCGTTCGCGATGCAGGGTCGGCCCTCTAGTTGCGCACACACTCTCGCGAGGTTCTTGCTCTGGCTCACCAGCGCCGCCGTCTGCGCTCTAGTAACATCCTGGATCGAATCCCACCGCTGCTTGCGCTCTTCTAGTTCAGCCTTCGCCGCTTCCTGGCGCTCCAACAGATGCTGCTCGGCCATCTTCTCCCGTTCACCCTGCTGCGCGGCGAGGTGCATGTCGAAAGCCTCTAATCTAGCCTCAAACATGCGCGTCAACTTCCGAGTGCTATAGGCCCGCTCGGCGATGATGGGTGCCAGCAGTGCAATCACGATCAGCGCCATGAGTCCGATGTCGCCGTGTTCGATCAGCTTGTGCGCGCCGTCCGCTTCCATCGGCCCGATCCCCGCCGCGGAAGCGAACGTGACTATCGCCCCCGCCGCGCCAATCCCCGCCATTGTCCAGAGCAACTTGCTCACTGTCAGTTCCTTCCGGGGCCTAGCCCCTCACTGTCCCTGTGGTAGTGCCGCCTGCTTCGCCTCTGCCAGGAACGCGGGCAGTATCTGCGCCTGGTAGCCGATGGCGACGCCATGCTGCTGTTCGATCTGCGCGACGGCGGCCGCCAGCTCCGCGTGGACGCGGGCCACCTTTGGCCCCCAGGCCTGCGCGTACATGCGCTCCGCATCGTCGGCGGTTACGACCTGCCTGGACTCCTTGGCTTTCCTCTCGCTCATAGGGGTTGTCCCTCCAATGGTATTACCGGACTCTTCATAAACGCGTCGACAGCCTCATTCGTCGCCATCGCAATCTCGGTCGTAGTCGGTGGTTCCTTACCGGACGCCAGCAAGCCGTTCAGGTATTCTCGCCGCTTGCGAATGAGTTCTATTTCAGCGCCCGCTGCTTGCCATACAGGGGCCACCTTAGCCATCCGGGCATCAAGGTCACTCAATTGCTTTTCAATCTCCTCTGGTGTCATCTTGCCTCCCCTTTACGTGGCCAGTCCATATCCTTGCTCATCGTCTATCAAGGAGCTAATCAACTGGCGCAGGTTGACGCAGTCCGCGGCGAGTTGCGCCAGCGACGCGCGGCACTGGGTATCCACTGTTGCGCCGCCGCTGGGAGCCGCATAGGTGATGTTCGCCACCGTTCGATTTGCAGTCGAGTAGGTCTGCGTGTACGCGGCAGCTCGCACGACGGGGGTGCCGCCAAAGAAAGCAATCTTCTGGGTTGCGCCCGTCAGTACCTGGAGTCCATAGGTCGTATCGCTAATAAGCCTGCCGTAAGTCGGACCAGCTATTCCATTGAGGGTGATGGCCCCACCGCCGGTGATGGTGTAGGAATCAATCGTTCCCGTCACACCGATCCGCCCGGCGTTTCCCCCGTCAAGGTAGGCCGTCGAGTTGAGTGTGACTCTATCCGTAAAAAGGTTGGACCAGTACAGCGGAGTCGCATCTCCCAGCGTATAGGCAGAATCAGCACCCGGCAGGATGCCACCTGAAGTCATCTTGACCCATATCGCCAGATTTACTGAGCCATCAGGTACACCCCAGAATTGTATGTTAGAACCGTGAGCAGTAGATGTCCAATTCTGATTCGCATACATACGGATGTTGGTGGCAGCATTCCAGGCAGCAGTAGCTTCATTCCATCCGTGAGTATTGACTGCCCCCAAGAGGGCACCAAGGGTAGGATAAGTAGGTGATGCCAGCGTACCTAACGCTCTGTTCATAGAGACTATGGGATATTCGGTAGCGTGTGCCGTTGAAAGGTCTACGCTGGTATAGTTATTATCACTGACGTGCAGACCTGCAAAAGTTGGATAGCGATCCAACAGCGCTGAGTTGATCGTCAACCTGCCCGCGACTTGCAGAACACCCGCTGACGTTAGCCACGCCAATGCCGCGCCGTGGTCGCCTACCTCCAACGCATTGCCTGTGCCCTCATGCTGGAGCCTCAGCACCACCACGTCGTTATCTTCGGCATGGAGGTGCACGAGATCGGCCGCCCCCGGATTACCGGTATGCTGGTGGACGTGAAGCAGATCGCCGACGAACGCACCGCTTGCCTGAATCTCGAACGCGCCGTCATAGGTAGGCGCGCCTGATGGGTTGGTGAAGTTGAACGACAGCGAGTTCGCCCCGTTGTTGAACGTCTTGTTCGCATCCATGTTCGTCAGGTCATTCAGCGGAATCGGGATGCGGAGGGTCTGCGCGCTATCACCAGTGGTAATAGTCAGGATTCGATCAGCGGTCAGGTTGCTTCCGGGCTTGATTATGAGATCGTGCGAGGCATCGGTATCGAATAGGTGCAGGCCCGTGTTGAGCAGCGTCGCGCCCATGCCGATACCGGCAAAGGCCTGTAGGGTTGACGCACTCAGGGCCATCTCTACCCGGCCGATGTTCAGACTCGCGACCTTCCAGTACCAGGACTGACCCTTCGCAGAGATCGGGAGATCAACTCGCAGTTGCAGCGGAGACAACATCGCGAACCGTGCGCCTACCGCGTGGAGCGCTTCGGTCGTCCCATACCAAGCTCGCTGGAAGCCAGTCAGCGTGTAGGTATTGGGCCCGGTCAGCACCGCCGTCTCGAAGCTGCATATCTCGTCGCCGATCAGGCAGAGGTTCACGCCCGCCTGTGCGTCGACGGCCCCGGTAGTGACCAGCGTTCCGGGGGAAGCCGATATATCTACGTCGCAGGTAGATGCGGGTTCCCAGCCGCCCGCGCCCGCCGCGAGTTGCGCGGTGAGTTCGCCGATGATAGAGCGCTGCGCAGTCTGGGCAAACAGCGCATAGCTTACATCATCATGCGAGAGGTAGACGTTCACGCCCCCCCAAGGTGCAGTTGACGCGTTCGGGTTGCCGAGAATCAGGCGAAGGGTGACATGCCCCTGTGCCATGTCGGCGGGTTCTTCGTAGAGGTAGCCGACCGTCGCGCCGGGGTCAGACGTGAATGTACCCGGCCGAGAGCCAGCACGTCCCGCTCCGCTATAGTTAGGCTGTGTGGGGTATGGCCAGATCGGGTCGTCAGCCATGGGTTATGTCCCTCTGGAACGTCTCCCCCCAGTGTTTCTGACCATTACCCATATCAATACGAAAGTGGTCGGAACCCTTGAGGTCATCTACTTCTTGCCAAACCCCCGAGGCGATCCTGCCTTCTATCGGTTGATCCAAGCGATGGTCGAAGATCATCTGCTCATCGCCCGGCCAATTCCATCTGAAGTGTCGCACTAGGTAGTAATAGCTGGTCATGCGAGACAATACAGCCTGGTCAATAACAAGCTCGTAACCCGTAAGACCGTCGCCGGCATAGCCATCCGCTTGCATCGTGTACACATCCGGCTCTACACCTGTCACTTCTGGTAGTGGCGTACCGTAGACCCTGTGTGCTATCGCCAAAAGCCACAGTATGCTATCAGCCGGGCAAGGCCGACTGCCTCGCAGCATCCCTCGCTTTGCCGCAATGTTCGTGCTCAGCAGCTTATCCAAAGCAGTCATATCAAATGCCGGATGGTCCATCCATGCCGCGAGCCTGGAGATCGCCCACAGAGATAGGGGTGCAGACAACTTCGCAACAGCGACCCAGGTGCCTACTGCCAGTTGCGGGACATAGATCGCTGGGTCTGGCACATAGGAATTCAATCCAAGCACCGTAATGGGGACTAGGGGCATGTCCCATGGCGTCCAGGTTATGCCCTCGAAAAGAAGACTCTCATCCAGTGGGTAGGCAGTAATGTCAAGGCGCATTCCGCTGGGAAGCACCAGGTCCCAGTTTCGAGGTTCATAGCTTTTCGATGTTGCTTTGAGGTCTTGGACAAGGGCAGCAATATCGCTCTCCTTGGTTATGTCCATGTCAACATCGATGCCGGTCCATGAACGCGGCCAATGAATGATCCCCAAGGGCGCGTACTGCGCTGGGCCTCCACGCATCGCATATCGAATGCCCAACTTATTCGCGGCTGCCACAAAAGCGCCTACATCAGACCAGTAAGCCCGGTTGAAGCCATCGACCCAGTCCATGTACCTCTGACAGTCATCCCGCACGATGTTCGGGGCGATACCGTCCATGCGCTCGTCGAGGAGTCTCCATGCGACCACGCCGTCGAGCTGGTGGAGCAGGGCAAGGCGGCGCAGTTCGCCGTAATGCAGAGCCGTGCGTGCAATCGTGATCATGGCGGGCCAGTCGGGCGAACTCATCGCGGAGAGGCGTAGGAACTCGCGCTCGGGGGTCGAGAAGATCATCGGCTCAGCGCCTCCTCATAGATTGGGAGCAGACAGCGGGCGGCCTCAGTCCAGGTCGGAGGCCTGACGGAAGCCCAGCCACGTCGCCGTTTGAGTTCGGTGTCGATGGCGGCCCCGATGCTCTCTGCATCGTCGGGATCGCAGAGACTCCCGACTCGCCCGAACTGCTCGGCCGCCCAGGAGTTCTGCGTGTGCACGATATTGCAGCCCAGCGCCAGGGCGTCAAGCGTCACCTGCCCGAACGGTTCCCAGTAGGGCGACGCGTTCACATGCATATGAGAGCGCCGGTAGGCATCCAACAGATCCTCACCATGCAGGAAGCCGAGATACTCGGCCTTTGGGTAGGCATTCACGCGCCGCTGGAATTCGGCGACATACTCATCATCGTCTCCGCGCTCGTTGCGGAACCCGGCGAAGCGCACCGGCACGCCGAGTTTCTCGCAGGCGGTCAGCACCGCGAGTTGCCCTTTGTAGGCGCAGATCTTGCCGGCCATCAGTACCGAGGGTTCGTCGGTTTCAAGTGGGTCCCGGTGCTCGAACAGCTGCGGCCATACGCCCATCGGGACGACGCTGATGCGCTTGTCGGGCCATTGGCCTGCATACCAGGCCGCCTCGGACCGTGAGTAGCAGACGAGGTGGTCGGCTCGGTCGACGACTGGCGCGATCAGGTCCTTGCGCGGGCGCCCGTGCGTGATCGGCGAGAGCACGACCGGCAAGCGTCCATCGCACCATTCTGCCTGTTGGACTGCCCACGGGAACTGCACGTGGTTCAGGTGCACGAGCTGGTAGCCGTCGAACTCGCCGAAATTGCTCGGTCGCAGATCGGCATAGATGCCCAGGTTGCGCAACCCATGCCGATAGCCGGCGATCTGCACCAGGTCTCCGCCGAACCCAGGCTGCGAACCGACGTAGGGATCTCGGTTGAGCCAGCAAACGGTATAGGGCGAGGCGGCGCGCCGCTCATCTGTGGGACGCACATACTCATGTGCATTACGGGCGTGGTAGTGCGCCTTATCCAGGTGTCCCTCCCGCCAGCCCTCCGCCGCAAGCCATGCCCGCAACTCATCCAAGGTCGCTGCCTTGGCATCCCTGCAGGCGCTCAGGCGCAGCAGCACGCCCGGCCCAGCGCCCCAGCCCAGCCTGCCGTCCGAACCCTCCTTGTATCCCCACACAGCGCCAAAGGCGAAGTTCCAGCAGAGGTGCTCCATCAGCGCGTCGATGTAGGGTGCCGGGAGCCTCACCTCCGGCGAGGTCAGTAGGATGTAGTCGCAGTCGCCATTCTCGCCGATCTGCTGGCTCAGGTGTCTCAATGGCTCCCGCTTCGCCACCTCCCAGGTCTGGCCGTCGGGGATGTGTTCCCCCTCTCCCAATACCAGCAGGCGCCGCTTTCGTATGCGCACCGCGCCATCGGGAGCGTGATTGGGCTTGAGATGAGTCGCCCCAATCTGCCAGAGCGCGACGCACTTCGCGCCCATCTCGGCGGCCTCCAGGCAAAACACATGATCGTAGCCACTGGCGATATAGTCATCCAGTCCGTGGGTCAACGTCGCCTGGCCGAAAACCTTCGCCGGGAAGATCGTGCAGGAAAATGAGATGCCGCCTACCTCTGACGCCTCACTATGGCGCCGCGCCTCTCTCACCTGAATGCCCGGGCCAACTTGAACGCCCGCGGTTGTGCGCGCGTAATCCCAGGCGAGCGCCGTCACCTCACCGTATTGGTAGATGTGCCCGACCGGGACGCCCACGATGTCGGCGCCGCCCCGACCCGCCCAGGTTTTGACCATCGCGCTGAACGCCTCCGGGTCCGGCAGCACGTCATCCTCGAGCGCGAACACAAACTCGCACCCGTCCGGCACTCGCGTGCGTATCTGCCGCCAGAGTTCGGCGACCTGGCGGTCCTTCGCGCCGTAGCGGTGCATGTCCCGCCAGAGTTGCAGGTTCGGATAGTCCTGTCGCACCAGGTGCGCCTCGTGCTGCAGTCGCTGCCAGAAGCTGTCATCCTCGGCATTGCAGAGCCACAGCACGTGCGCGTGCTTGGGCATATCCAGCACCCGCCACGATGCCAACCACCTATCGAGCGCCCATGCCTTGCCTGAGAATGGGGTGCAGACCGCGAAGGAGGGCGGGTCGCACCGATGCTCGGCGGCGATCCTGCCGGCCATATCCGGGCAACGGTAGCCCCACCACTGCGGCTTCGCGAACGGGGCGAGCATCGCTAGGTCATCGGCCGATGCTGTTTCCGAGAAGCCGATACCGGAGTGCCGCAACGAGAAGGCGTCCAGTTCGCCCGCGAGGAGGATGACCCGATCGAGCGCCGCGCCGTCGCTGACCGCGTAGCCCAGCGCCTGCGGAGAGAGGCGGACCTTCGCGTTGAAATCCAGCGTCGCCGGCAGCAACTCCGGCCACCTCTCGCCGACCAGCGCCACGTCGAGGTGCAGGTCCGTACCCCAGGCCAGCACCTCGCCCGTCTCGCGGTTCACCAGTACCGCGTCATCGGCCAGGAACTGGGCGCCCCGATCGAGATACTCGAGCAGCGCGGTCGTCTTCCCGCTCCCGCTCGGGCCGACGATCAGGGTTATGCCGTCCCCCCGAGCAATGGCCGCCGCGTGCAGCAGTTCCCATCCCTCGGGCGCGCACCATTGGGGGATTGCAAGCCAGAGCCAGTCGAGGACCGCGCCCGCCATATAAGAAGGTTCGGGTAGCCAGACGCGGATATGGTCCTGTGTGCACAGTACCTGCGCGTCCATGATGTCCAGCGCGCCGGGCCAGTTTGGCATCTCGCCGCCCCGGAGCGCGTCGACCGAGAACTCGCGCGCCGGCGCCGTTGGCCAGCCACATCGCTTCCGTACCACCAACTCC
>ERZ1292629.3295-Hain-H43-01um-R1-3295-length-12592-cov-4_pt1 | contig 12592 bp, 11 predicted proteins | sample MGYA00564399_ERZ1292629 | MGnify/ENA primary metagenome ERZ1292629 (study PRJEB36523, sample SAMEA6512636) | groundwater metagenome | collected 2019-01-08 | study: AquaDiva: Metagenomics assemblies of 32 groundwater samples | reverse complement strand
GATAAAGCGACCTTAACCTTGCCATTGGCGAATTTTGACAGTAGCGACTGGGGAAAATCGGATGAATCGGCATGGGGTTCATCAAAATAAGCCATACTTTCCTTGAATGCCCAGAGGAGGTCTCCGCTTGCCTGGAGTGTGTAATGGTCAGTATCAATTCTTTTGGCGGCTTCCTCGGCATAATGGAGCTCACTCCTGTAATTGCCATAACCCAGAGAAAACGTTTTGAGCGGCTTATCGGCAAATTCTTGAGCGTATGCCGTTACCAAAGTAGAATCAATCCCGCCAGAAAGAAAAGTTCCAATTTCCACGTCAGCTACCAATCGTTTTTTAATCGCTTCCGTGAACAGCCAGCGAATTTCTTCCTTCGCTTCCCCATAAGTTATTTTTAACGGTCTATATTCCAGTTGCCAATACCTGTTTTTTGTAAGTACGCTGTTTTTGTACGTTGCATATTCGGCCGGACCGAGAGTAAAAACATTTTTGTAAACAGTTTTATTCGGCGGGATGTACATAAGTGCCAGATAATTATCAAGCGCCCCCGGGTCAATCTCTCCTTTTAATCGTCCGGAGGCAAAGAGAGCTTTTATTTCCGAAGCGACAATCAAATTTCCCTCGATATCATAAGCGTAGTAAAGAGGTTTTTTCCCAAAACGGTCGCGCGCCAAGAAAAGAGATTGCTTATCCTCGTCCCATATCGCGAAAGCGAACATTCCGTCAAGGTATTTCGGACAGTCAATACCATATTCTATATATGTTTTAAGAATAACTTCAGTGTCGGATTTCGTCGAAAATTTATGCCCCTTGTTCTTAAGTTTCTTTTTCAGCTCGCGATAATTATAAATTTCTCCATTGAAGGTGATAGAAATATTTCTTTGGTTATCGCGCATCGGCTGATGTCCTGTTGAAAGGTCTATAATGGAAAGGCGTGTTTGACCTAAAGTACAATTCGGAAATCCAAGTGTTCCGTGGTCATCGGGACCGCGGTGAGACAGGGAAGAGCACATGGCATCAAGGGATACTCTTTCTATATGTTCGTTATTTTTCGTGACTATACCGAATATTCCGCACATAAATTATATTTTTACCCACGTTTTTGGAACAACATCGCTAGTGTCATTTTTTTTGTTTTTAAACCAGCGCCTTGGGGCAATAACAATTTTATCCAAATTTGGGTTCAACCACGCTCCCCACCAGGCAAAGGAGCTGTTGGAGATAATGTGATATTTGCACCGGCTCATAAGATACATATCCTCTTCCGGCCGCTCCTCATTACCTGTTACATAAACGGTCGGGAATGGTGGGACGATGTTTTTTCTTACCCAAGTCGGGTCGTCGGAGAAGACGAAAAAGGACGGATTCTTAACCCGCTCGCCGATTTCCTTTATTGCTTCGTTGTAGTATTCCACAGAGCATGCCCCAAGCCACTCACTCACTATTTTATCCGAAACATAATCTTTTCGTCTGGCATGGAGCGAAACAGCTTCTGTTTCGCGAATCTTGTGTTCAAAAGTTTTCGAATGTTCGCTTAATGGATTTTTTAAGGTAAATTCTTTTCTGATTATGGCCTCTATCTCTTTAAAATATTTTTCCGTTTGCCACAAGCCGTCTAAATAAACAGGATCTTTCAGTGTAATAATCCAGGGTTCAAAATTAAATTGTCTTTCATCCGCATACCGCGTTCTGTCAGCAATGAGGCGATTATACCAGAACCAAAACCTTCCTTTTTTCCAGTTATACTTCTTGAACCACTCGACTTCTTTTTTCGTGGCGGGATTTTCAATTATATTAAAACGATTGAGCGTATAAGGCCAGATTGGCGGTTTTTCAAAAGAGAACAGGTCAAGTTTTAACTCGGTATTATTTTTGTGGGCAAGCATTCTTCCGATAGCGTATTGGAACATTTCATTCCCTAGCCGGCCTGTTATCTTTGTAATTATCATATAAATAAAGCGTTTTGGTCTTATACCATCACCGAATACTCGATTTTCTTTTTTCCCAACACCGTTTATCCACAAAGATGGTATTTACGTACGTATCCGCATATACGAAGTAATCCTGGCTTAACATGAAGTCTATAATTTCTCCCAGTTTTTTTTCAGTATTATCTTCAGAATATGTTAATGTTTCAACGCAAAAAACTTCCGGGCGGTATATTTCAAAGTTAATTGACTTCAATATATCCAAATCCAATCCCTCTATGTCTAAAGATATAAGATTCGGCGTTTTTTCAAAAAGTTCGGGAAAAATCTCATTTATGGGAACCAAAAGCACTTTTCTGACCTCCTTTATTTTGTGCGTCCCATAACTTGCGTATTGTTCCGCGGTCTCTTTTGAAAAAGTGCTCATGGTGTCTGCGGTCATAATGTAAAAATCCGCCTCACGCTTTTCACCGAACCCGATTCCTATATTTATGCATTTATCGCGGGGCCTTACTCTGCGTAACTTTTCCAATAAATTGTGGTTCGGTTCGATCAGAATACCCGAACACCCTCTTTTATAGAAAAAATAGGTGTTGTTCAGGAATTTGGGATGATTTGCCCCTATATCCAAATAAATTGGTCGCCTGATTTTTAACCAATTAAACAAAAAATACATAATAAGGTCTTCGCCGCACTGCGAATAACTTTTTTGATATATGGGATAATCTCTCCTTTCTTTCAGTTGCCTGTAGAAAGCATAAAAAGGAGTCTTCTTCAGTATTTTTTTTATTAACGAGTTAATCATTTATATTAATCAGATATTTTCCTCGTATCGGAACATTTCATTCCCCAATCTGCCTGCTATCTTTGTGATTATCATTTTTGTATAAATTGAGGCCGGTTTTCTCTGGTGTCGAACCTGGGGTCATCTTTGAAGTAATTTGTATCCACGAAGATTGAATTTAAATAATTGGTATAAACATCGATATATCCAAATCCGCCCAAATATTCTTTTATTTCTTTGTAATCGTGGTGCACAGTCTCAACTATCATTGCTCTGGGCCGGTATCTTATCCAGTCATTGCTTTTTAAAATCTCAAAATCCATTCCTTCCGCATCAATTACCATAAAATCTATTTCTGTTTTTAGAAAATTATTAAACATGTCTTTTAAGGTTGAAACCTTAACTTGTCTGACGGAAGAAACATATCCCTGCTTCTCTGCAAAATCTTTTAAGAGAGAGGATGCCTGTGAGTCCCTCACTTCATAAAAAGGCATTTCACCGGACGTGCCACCGATGCAAATATTCAAGTTTATATCCTCTGGTCTAATTTTCTTTAGTGAAGCAAATTCTTTTAAGCCAGGTTCAACATTTATTCCTCTCCATCCTCTATCGTAAAATTTTTGAGTAAAGGAGGTGGTAATGGCTGGGTCGTTTGTTCCGATTTCCACATAGGTTCCCTTTTCCTTGAAATTAAAAAGAAGCTCCATAAACAAATCCTCATGGCCTTTTCCGCCGTGGGATTTCCAGAAACTGTCTATAAATTCCCTGCGGTTTAGGCGATTTGCTCTATATCTAGGGTTTTCTATTACCCTATTCAGTAATTTTATGAGTATAGGCGGAATAAAGTCCACTAACTTAATATTCATAAATCGGACCAATAGATTCCTCTTCTTAATAAAAAGCCACCAAGCCCTGATTGAACGTATAAACAAAAGAAACGCTACTGGTATTTGATATGGGGTTTCTCGGAGGGCTTCCATGTGGCCACGGAGATATTGATTAAATCTTCCGCCGCCAACCGGGAATATATGATTTTTGGGGTTCACAATAATTTCTTCCTCAATATCTTTATTCTGCGGATTTGAATATCCGCCAAGCCGGTAATGCACAAGGACCTTTTTATCAACAAATACTCCGAAATGAGCAATTGCCGCGAGACTGAAAAGAACATCAGATCCGAACCCCCCTCGCTGTGGGTAATATTCCCATGTTTTTAATGCGGCGTTGAGGCGATATACGCCATACATAAACTGGCCTTTTCCTAAAATTTCGGGATTATAGACAAATTTGAGGACAGACCAAAGATTTGCTCTACCGGAAAGTTTGTGTAGATTATTTATTTCCCTTATTAGTTTATTCCGCGCGTTAATGGTGGTGGATTGGGTAAAAGCCACTCCATAATCAGGGTGCAGCTCAAGATTCTCTATACAAGTTTTTATAAAATCTTTTTCCCAAATATCATCATGGGCAGTCCACATAAAATAATCCCCGCTTGCTTTATCTAACAGGAACTTCAGATTATTAAAAGGCCCGATATTTTTTGCTTGGCGGTAATAGGTAATACGCCGGTCTTTTTTAACGTATTCTTTGCATATAAATTCAGTTCCATCATTTGATTTGTCATCAGAAATCAGCATCTCCCAGTTTGTATAGCTTTGATTGAGCAAAGATTCAATAGCTTCAGATATAAATCTTTTGCCATTGTGCGCGGGCATACCGATGAATAATTTAGCCATTTATTTGATTCTTTTTAGATAACCGCTTACGTTAAAAGTCGCGTTTTTGCCGAACATATCGCAGTATTTCCTGTCCACAATAAAGTCGTTATTTGACTTGAGAAATTCACGGATAGCTCGGAGCGGCCCGCCGTGAAAGCCTTCCTCGCGGCCAAGATTATTTATTATTCTATCTTCTACTATGTAATAAGACCCGACGCTTACGATAGGTGAGAATTTCTTCAAGCAACCAATGGAGTCCTCATACATATGCGAGGCGTCTTCTATGACAAGAATTTTTGGAAAGTTCTTTGTATTGGCTATGTCATAACTTTGCCACCCGCCGTTGAAAAGTTTTATCCGAGGATGATTGGACACGATGTCTCTGCAGTTTGATGCAAGGTCAACGGTATGTATTACCCCGTGGCCAAGGATATTCATAATGTCCGCGATATAAAGAGAAGTGCCTCCCTTGCTGGTTCCAATCTCGAGTACGAGGTCCGGCTTCAAATCGTTTATAATCATCTGGTACATGACATAATCAAATGGACAACGGCCCGCCGGAATTCCGCGATACGTAATCTGGACGTGGCCGTCATAGAGCGTCTGGACGTTGAAGTGCACGCGCTCATCTTTCGGAGGGAAGCGCAGATTTCTCTTTATAGAAAAGTATGCCTTTTCAAGCAATTTTCTCGTACCTTTCATAATTTTTTTTATACCATTCGTAGGTCATTGATATACCTTCTTCCAGATTTATTTTATGCTGCCATCCAAGCGTGTGAATCTTGTTTACATCAAGCAGTTTTTGCGGTGTCCCGTCCGGTTTTGTTTTATCCCAAATTATTTTTCCCTCAAATCCGACAAGTTTTTTCATCATTTCCGCCAGTTCTTTTACGGTAAGATCGGTTCCGCTCCCGATATTTACAATCTCGGAGCTGTTATAGGTATTCATCAGGAAAAGACAAGCGTCAACAAGGTCATCTGCGTATAAAAATTCCCGCCTTGGCTTCCCGGTTCCCCACAGCGTAACTTCGCCCATGTTGTTTTTCTTGGCCTCGTGAAATTTACGCATAAGTGCCGGGAGCACATGTGATTTTTGCAGGTCAAAGTTATCGTTCGGTCCGTATAGATTTGATGGCATGACGGAGATGAAATTTGTTCCATATTGCCGATTGTAGGATTGACACATAAAAATACCGGCGATTTTAGCCAGAGCATAGGAATCATTGGTACTCTCAAGCGGTCCCGTCAGTAGATATTCTTCTTTGATTGGCTGGGGGCACAGTTTCGGATAGATACAGGAGCTTCCTAGAAAAAGGAGCTTCTTCACGTTCACCAAATAGGATGAGTGGATGACATTGTTTTGTATGACTGAGTTTTCATACATAAATTGTGCGGGCATGGTAAAAGCTGCCATAATACCACCCATTTTTGCCGCCGCCAGAAACACATATTCCGGTTTTTCTTTTTCGAAAAGTGAAAGTACCGCTTTTTGGTCGAGTAAATCAAGTTCGGCGTGTGTTTTAAAAACAAGGTTGGAGTAACCGTCTTTTTGCAGACGACGCAACACGGCAGAACCGACAAGCCCGCGGTGTCCCGCGACGTAAATTTTGGCGTTTTTATCCATTTTTATATTTTGCGCGAAAACTTCCCCGGCGTTATTTTCTATGTCCTTAACTATACTTTTTTTCATTTTAGTGTCAAATTGATTGGTGTTGGTTGGTATGGTATGCTGACGAATGTATTATTTATTTCAAACGGGTGAGATGTCTGTCTGCTAGCAGGCAGGAACAAAAACAGGTACTTTCATTCATAGTATCCGGACCGCATCTATGCTGAACCAGTATATTATTTATATTCGGGTCAAAACGTTGAATCAAGAAGTTAATGCTATTTATTTTCAAACAAAATGAGAAAAGATTTTTGTCGCATTTGTAAAAGTAAAAATCTATACTGTTTTCTTGATTTGGGGTTTCATCCGCATTCTGATCAATTTAGGGTGTCTATGGATGATGGGGAGGTGTATTACCCACTTCGCCTTAATAGGTGCCGCGATTGCGGTCTGGTTCAATTGGACTATGTCGTTGCTCCGGAAGCCCTCTATCAGCACGACTATCTTTATGAATCATCAATCACCAAAACAGGCGATAGGCACTGGACTGAATTCGCGGAAACGGTTTCCAGAAAGATAGACCTTAAGCCGGACGACGGAGTTATTGACATTGGCTCGAACGATGGCACTCTTCTATTAAAATTCAAGGCGCTCGGCATGAAGGTATGTGGTATAGATCCCTGCAGGGATGTGACAGACATTGCTATATCGCGGGGGATACCGACAATAACAGGTTTCTTCTCAGAAGATTCTATGCAAGAAGCTAAGAAAATAATAAAAAATCTTAAACTAGTCACGGGGACGAATGTGTTTGCTCATATAGATAATCTCGATGAGGTTTTGGAAATAGTTGCAAAAAACATCGGCGATGGCGTTTTTGTGTTTGAATCCCCCTACTTTGGTAATTTTTATGATGGCTTACAGTATGATACGACATATCATCAACACCTTTCTTACCTGTCACTTCGTCCGCTTATTCCGTTTTTTAAGAAATATGGTTTAACGATTTTTGATGTCGAAAGGACCGATATTCACGGCGGTTCCTTCAGGGTATATTCTGGGAAAAATCGTGTGTCCACAAAAAGAGTGGGGGAAATGCTCGCATCGGAGAATTAGACTGACAAGGATATGGACATTTTCGCAGAAAAAGTAAAAAAAAGCAGGGAAGATTTATTTGATTTAATATATTCTCTTTGGAAGGAAGGAAAAACTATCGCGGCGATTTCTTCTCCCGCGAAAGGACAAACACTCCTCAATTATACAGGTATAGGCCGTTTTATTGATTTTGCTACCGACAAATCAAAACTTAAGCAGGGAAGATACACGCCCGGAACGCATATAAAAATATACTCGGATGATGAATTACTAAAACGAAATCCTGACTACGCGTTGCTACTGGCCTGGAATTTTGCGGAAGAGATTATGCGGAATAATAAAGACTATAAGGGCAAGTGGATAATTCCAATTCCCACCCCTAGGATTATATCTGCCGGAAAGGATACTTTCTCATCGTCTGGGACGTAAGCAAATTTTCTTTTTATTAATTTAAGTGCGGTTCGAGCTTTTTTAAATGGGTTAATCATGATATTTCTTTATTTTCACTCTAAGCTCCATTCCAACCGCGGCCTTACCACCCCGGGAATCCGCTGGTTAAAATCGTGCTTCTTTGTATGCTCTAGGTCTTCAATTACTTGGAACAAAATTGCTTCTTGTTCATAAAGGTGTATCTGAAGGGGCACCATAGTGGAGATGGCAATACCTATTGCATATGTGCCGTTGTTTAAAAGATTTGCTGGAATCCAAGCTGTCGTTTTATGCATACCCACCCTGTCAAGATCTGGACTGAAATCAGCGTGGCTTATGAAAGCATATTCTCCTTTATTCGTGAATATATGGATGTTTGGTACAGGGGAGTAGCCGCCTTTCTTAACCTCGTAAATTATTTCGACACCCACTTCTCGGTTTGAATATGTATATGAAAGCGTTTTACCTTCTCGGTTTACTAGATGTGCCGAAATAAGCGTTACGATATCATTGCCAGGGCGCTCTTTCTCCGACCATACCTTCTCCATTCCCTCTTTGGTGTTGTCGCTTAAATATTGATTAACAACATCTTCTGTATTTCCCATACTTTTAATTTTCCCTTTTTCGAGTAATATGCATTTTTTGCACAGACTTTGTATTGCCGCCATATTATGGCTGACGAAAAGAATTGTCCGGCCTGATTTTTTTGTCACTTCCTCCATTTTGCCCAAGCATTTTTTTTGGAATTCGGCGTCGCCGACGGCAAGAACTTCATCAACCAAAAGGATGTCCGGTTCCATATGCGCGGCAACAGAAAAGGCTAGGCGGACATACATTCCACTGGAATAATATTTCACCGGCGTGTCAAGAAACTTTTCTATGCCGGAAAAAGAGACAATCTCATCAAATTTGCGCATAATTTCTTTACGGGTCATTCCCAAAATAGCGCCGTTCAAAAATATATTTTCCCGTCCGGTTAATTCGGGATGAAAGCCAGTTCCGACTTCAAGGAGGGAAGCGACCTTGCCACGCATTTTTATTTCCCCTTCCGTAGGCGGTGTAATTCCGGTGAGAATTTTCAGGAGCGTTGATTTCCCGGCGCCGTTTGGCCCAATAATACCAACGACTGTACCCTCGTTAACGGAAAAATTTATATCTTTGAGAGCCCAGAATTCTTCTTTTGCCGCAAAGCCGGTAATTTGTTTTGCTTTACGCTTTGCAAACTGAAGCGGACTACGGATAATATTGGCGAGAATATCGCGGAGTGTAATATAACCGACCCTTTGGTGAGTGATATTGTATTTTTTACCAACATTTTTTATCTCTATAATCGGTTTCATATAAGTCAGACGATGTCGGCAAAGTATCTTTCAACCTTTTTGAAATAAATGACGCCGATAACGAGGAGTACGGCAGTTGTGGCGAACGATATTGAGACGAGTGTCCAGTTGATAGGGGTCGCACCGAGGAGTCCCGCGCGGGCCGTCTGAATGACCCCCATCATGGGATTAAAGGCCAGAAGCCACGAATATTTTCCGGCAATACTGGCCGGATAAATGACCGGGGTAAGGAAAAGAAGAATTTGTATGAAATACGGAAGAACAAAACGGACATCGCGATATTTTACATTGATCGCGGCCAGAAATAGTCCTCCGCCAACTGACGCCATAAACGTTATGACGAGAAGGACAGGTATAAGGAAAAACCCCGTAAGATGCGGGGTATAGCCATAATAGACCATCATTCCGGCCAGAATAATCGCAGCTATAGCAAAATCTACAAGTTTGGTTGCCACCGACGAGAGGGGAAGGATCAGGCGCGGGAAATAAACCTTGGTAATAATAGCTTGATTGGCAATAAGAGTACCGCTTGTTTCTGAGAGCGCGCTTGAGAAAAATTGCCAAAATAACAACCCTGTATAGACGAAAATAGGATACGGAATTCCATCGGAAGGGATTTTAAGGAGTTTGCCAAAAAAAAGGCTGAAGACAACCATAGTCATGAATGGTTGAAAAATTGCCCATCCAATTCCGACGATAGTTTGCTTATAGCGCACCTTGAAATCGCGCCAGACGAAGAAATACAGAAGTTCTTTATAGTCCCACAGTTCTTTGAAGTCCCTTAAAGAAAAAGTCTTCTTGGGTCTGATGATTGTAAGTGTCTTATTACCCATACTTTTTCTTATACCACTCGTATGTCATGGTTGCTCCCTCCTCCAGCTCTACCTTATAGCGCCAGCCTAATCTTGATAACTTGCTCACATTCAGGAGCTTTCTCGGCATACCGTCAGGCTTTGTGTTGTCCCACAGAATTTCCCCCTTAAAACCAACGATCTTTTTAATGAGATGCACTAAATCCATTATGGAGATATCTTTTCCTGTACCTATATTAATAATTTCAGAGCTGTCGTAATTGTTCATCAAAAAAAGACAGGCCTCAGCCAGGTCGTCAACATAGAGCCATTCGCGCATCGCCGAGCCGGTACCCCACACCGTAACGCTAGGAGTACCCTCCTTTTTAGCTTTATGCAATCTTGCTATAAATGCCGGAAGAGCATGCGCCGTTTCAATTTCAAAATTATCATTTGGTCCGTATATGTTAGTTGGCATCACGCTAATAAAATTAGTTCCGTATTCTGTGTTGTATGACTGGCACATAACTATGCCGGTGATTTTAGCAATGGCGTACGCTTGATTTGTCGGCTCAAGCTTGCCGCCCAGAAGCTCATCTTCCGTCATTGGCTGTGAAGCAAGCCGCGGGTAAATACAAGAGCTTCCCAGAAAAAAAAGTTTTTTTACTTTGTGCAGATAGGCGCTATTAATAACATTGCTTTCAATAACCACGTTCTCATAAATAAACTGCGCGGGATAAGTTTTATTAGCCATGATTCCACCCACCTTTGCCGCCGCCAGGAAAACGTATTCCGGTTTTTCTTTTTCAAAAAAAGAATTTACCTCTTTTTGATCAAGCAAATCAAGCTCTGAATGAGTTTTTAAAATAAGATTATCAAAGCCCTCTTTTTCAAGCGCGCGGACGATTGCAGAACCAACAAGTCCACGATGCCCCGCTACATAAATTTTAGAATTTTTGTTCATATTCATAATCAGCTCGTGCCATTATTTTTACCAGTTCTTTGAACTTGATTTTTGGTTTCCAGCCAAGTAATTTTTGGGCTTTGGAATAATCTCCCCTTAAAACGTCCACTTCGGCCGGCCGGAAATACTTAGGGTCGATTTCGATTATCGTTTTTCTGGTTTTTCTATCAATACCTTTTTCTTTAAGACCTTTGCCTTTCCAAATAATATCCATGTCAAGATGTTTCGCCGCTTCCACGACAAATTCTCGTACACTGTGTGATTCATTGGTAGCAAGAATGAAATCATCCGGTTTTCTATGTTGGAGTGTTAACCACATACCATAAACATAATCTTTGGCATGCCCCCAATCGCGTTTGGCATCCAAATTCCCTAAATAGAGCTTATTTTCCTTTCCTAATTTAATGCGGGCTAGGCCGCGAGTGATTTTTCTGGTGACAAAAGTCTCGCCGCGTCGGGGAGATTCGTGATTAAAGAGGATACCATTGGTTGCAAACATCCCGTAACTTTCTCTATAATTTTTGGTAATCCAATAGGCATAAACCTTGGCAATTCCATAAGGGGAGCGAGGGTAAAAGGAGCTAGTTTCTTTAAGCGGTATTTCTATTGCCCTGCCGAACATCTCGCTTGACGATGCTTGGTAAAATTTTGTTTTGTTCAGTCCGACCTCTCTCATTGCGTCAAGGATACGAATTGTGCCGAGTCCAGTGACATCCCCTGTGTATTCGGGCATATCAAAACTTACGCGCACATGACTTTGTGCGCCAAGATGATAGATTTCATCAGGTTTAACCTTGTTTAAAATACGGTTAAGATTACTTCCGTCCGAAAGGTCTCCATAGTGGAGAAAGAGTTTTACCCCGTGGATGTGTGGGTCTTTATAAAGGTGGTCGATGCGTGAAGTGTTGAAAGTACTTGCCCGGCGTATAATGCCGTGCACCTCATATCCTTTTTTAAGTAAAAGTTCCGCTAAATATGAACCGTCTTGCCCCGTAATACCGGTAATGAGAGCAACCTTCTTTTTAGCCGCTCTTGTTGATTTATTTGTATTTTTTTTGCTTATCATATTGTTTTGTTTAACGAATAAAGAATATAGGATTTAGAATATAGAATTTAGGAAAGATTAGTCCGCATAATATTCACCTATATTCTAATTACTATATTCTATATTCTTGTTTTGTTTACCATTTATTTATTGCGCCAACCACGCCCTTTTTCAATTTTAAGTAGGACTTTGTGACTTCCTTTTCAAGGCCCGGAGAAACCAATCGAAGCAGTTCCTTGCCTAAAATACGATATTGCCCGCCGACCTTGTTCGCCTTAATGAACCCTTTCCTTAGAAGGCGTTTTACCGTACTTTCGCTTATCTTAAGAATTGCTTGGGTTTCTACCGTTGTGTAAACGGCATTCGGCTGTATCTCCTGATTCATATCTGGTAAAGTATTGGATAAAAGTAGTAAGGTGTCAATAGGGGTCAAAAAGCGCCATTTGCTTTTTTGCCGTTTATCCGTAGCATATACTGTATTGTTATGTTTAAAATACTAGCACACGAAAAACGCCCATGGGGAAGAATGTGGACGATCCTAGGCCACGAGAAGTTTTGGATTAAATTTCTAGTTGTCGGCGGACAGACAAGCTTGCAAAGCCATACCCGCCGGACCGAGTGGCAAATGGGGCTTTACAAAGTGACACCGAAAAACCGCCGCTACACTTTGCCGGGAGCGTATTTTAAGGTGGTTCGCGGCAAAGCCGACGATTATGGTACGGCTCTTTCGGGTGAAGACCGCCGTATTGAATGGCACCTCGGTTTATATCGCATACGTCCGAACGAGAAGCACCGCTTGCTTCGCGGCGTTTACATAGAGTTTGCGCATGGCGAACGGACCGACGAGGATGACATTGTCCGCTACGAGGATAGTTATGGCCGCGCGCCGGAAAGC
>ERZ1292629.3294-Hain-H43-01um-R1-3294-length-12594-cov-5_pt1 | contig 12594 bp, 17 predicted proteins | sample MGYA00564399_ERZ1292629 | MGnify/ENA primary metagenome ERZ1292629 (study PRJEB36523, sample SAMEA6512636) | groundwater metagenome | collected 2019-01-08 | study: AquaDiva: Metagenomics assemblies of 32 groundwater samples | reverse complement strand
TTCTGAGATAATGTATGATGAATTATTGAAGAACTCAATATGTATATTGGAAGGATTGGAGTTACCATATAGAATTATTGAAATTTGTACTGGAGATTTGGCAGATTGGAAGTATCGTTCTGCTGATTTTGAGGTTTGGAGACCTACTACTAAAGAGTATGGGGAAGTTATGTCTTTGTCTAATTGTACCGATTATCAAGCTAGAAAATTAGGTATTAAATGTATAGACCATAAAGGAAATAAAAGAGTTCTTCATACTCTGAATGATACTGCTTTGGCAACTTCTCGAATTATGGTTGCTTTGCTTGAGAATAATCAACAGAAAGATGGAAGTATAAAGATTCCGAAGGCGTTGTGGAAATACACAGGATTTAAGGAGATAAAATCTAGTAAATCAGAGAAGAATGACGTTTTTGAGACAAAAAAAGGTAAAGTAAAAGAATCAAAGGGAAAGAAAAAATAAATTAGGCTTATTTTTCGTTTAAGAATTTTAGTTCAAGTCCCCTTTTAAGAAATTCTTGTGCTCTAGTTGAGAGATTGCCAATTATCGCTTCTCTTTCAGATTCAGAATATCTCTTCAATTTAGAAATAACTGGACTTAATCCTATATTTTCATTTAGGTTTGTGTTGATTCTATTGTTTTCTTTAGTAGTAAAAATAATATCTTGACAAGCGCTAGGTCTATTTCCTGAAAATGGGTCTGTGGAATTGGAATCACTAAAGCATAAGTATAAGCTTTCATCTATAGGAATACTAGGCATATGATCTGGAGAAGGATATGTGTAATGTCTATAATCAAATCTCCAAGTTTTTCCTTCACTAATTTGAATAGTATATATCTCTTCTTCTATATTACTATCTGCTCTAGTAACTTTCATAATGTCAAGGAACTTGATTAAGTTTTTAAAGATTTATGTGATTAAATTCTCTGGATGGCTTTTTCATAACCTTTAAAACGTGATTTTCTCTGTTTGATTTTAATATGAAATTAAGTATTGGTTCGTTGTGGATTTGGATTTTGTCAATTGTTCCTATATTTATTTGGTTAATTGTCAGAGTTGGAACAAACAAGTTTAATGGTTATTCTGTTTTTACTCATAGTTTAGGACAGCTTTCTGGGCTTGTGGGAATGACAATGTTTGCTCTTACTTTTATATTAACAACAAGATTATGGTTTATTGAAAAATATTTTGGTGGACTTGATAAGGGATACAAAGTGCATCATAGTTTAGGAGTTTTTGCATTTGTCTTGATTTTGTTTCATCCAATTTTATTGGTCTTAAATTATATTCCTTCCAATATTAATATAGCAGCTATTTATTTTATTCCTAGTTCTGATTGGCCTATTAATTTTGGTATAATTGCTTTGGCAGGATTTATTATCCTTATAATTCTTACTATATTTGCTAAGATAGCTTATCAAAAATGGAAGTTTACTCATAAATTTATGGGATTAGTGTTTTTGATAGCATGTTTTCATGTATTTTTTGTGCCAACAGATATTAGTTTATATCCTATTTTGAGATATTATATGCTGGCAGTTTCTGCAATTGGATTAATATCATATGTTTATGATTTGAAGAATGATTTTTTCAAGAAAGGATATAGGTATAAAGTTGTTGCTAAGGAATCTTTGGGAGATAAAGTTAATTTAATCAAACTTGTACCTATAAATCAAAAAATGAATTTTAAGGCAGGTCAATTCGTTTTTCTAAAGTTTTTAGATTCTAGCATTAGTCAAGAAGAACATCCTTTTACTATTGCTTCTGCTCCAAAAAATGGTGAGATAGTTTTTGCGATAAAATCTCTAGGAGATTGGACTTCCGATCTAAAAAATCTTAAACAAGGTGTTATTGCTGAGATTGATGGACCATATGGAAAATTTTGTAATAGTCAGAATAGTGAACAAATTTGGATTGCTGGAGGAATAGGAATAACTCCTTTTTTAAGCATGGCTGAGGAATTTGCAAGAGGTGAAAAACGCATGAGTAAAATTGATTTATATTACTGTATTAGAAATAGAGAAGAAGCAGTATTTTTACCTAAACTTCAAGAGATGTCTAAAAAATTGAGTGGAAAATTTAGAGTGATTCCATATTTTTCAGAAAATAATAAGAGGATTAGTGCAAAGGAAATTATCAAAACAAGCGGAAATCTTCAAAGTAAGGCTTTTATGATATGTGGACCTTCAAAAATGATGTATTCTTTAAATAATCAAATTAAAGCGGAAGGAGTAAAATCTGAACTAATCAAGTTTGAGGATTTTAGTCTAAAATGAATTCTAAACTAGTTGTTGGAATTGCGTTGGCAGTTTTTGTGCTTCTAATTGTTAACATCATTATAATAGGAATAATCTAAAGTAAATGAATGAGAGACAAATAGCACTATTTTTCAGGTAGCAAAAGCAAATATTTATAAACGTAATACACATAATAAGCGTATGGTCAGCATGACTTTGGCGATACCTGAAAATATGAAATCTGAGATGGAAACTTTTCCAGAGATAAATTGGAGTGAAATAGCTAGAATCGCAATTAAAAAAAGACTTGAACTTCTAAAAAAATTTCATGAATTTTCAAGGGACAGCGAAATAGATGAAAAGGAAGCATTAGAATTAGGTAAAAAACTAAATTCTAATCTTTCTAAAAAATATAAAAAATTAACTTAGTGGTTGATGCAAATATACTATTTAGTGCATTAATAAAATCAGGATATACTGCTAAGATATTATTTAGTCCGCTTTGCTTATTTTATGCTCCTGAATTTATCTTTATCGAATTTGAAAAATATGAGCAAGAGATCTTAGAAAAAACTCATAGAACAAGGGAAGAATTTAAAGAAGTCTTAGAAATTATGAAGGAAATAATAAAAACTGTCTCAATAGTTGAAGTATTACCACATTTAGATAAGGGAAAAGTGATTTCTCCTGATGAAAAAGATGTAGTTTATTTTTCTTTAGCAATAATGCTTAATTGTCCTATTTGGAGTAATGATAAAAAATTGAAGGAACAGAATATTGTAAAGATTTATTCTACCAGCGAACTTATTTCTTTGTTGTCCTAAGCTTGAAGATATCCACCTTTCTGTAGGTTCCAAGCTATGTGTAAATCTATTTTCTAATTAACACATAGCCAAGCTATAGGAAAAATATATAAACAAGGAGGTATTTTACTGAGTTATAGCAGTCACTTTTTACTTATCTTCTCGAAAACAATTCGTGTTCTGCAGGGAACTTTAGCCTTAATCATTTCAAGTGCATCTCTTGCTATTCTTGCTCCCTTGTCTGTTGCACATGAGACAAAAAATATTGACTTTCCTGCACCAACTATTGCTGCTCTGCCTATAACTATTCCATATGATTGAGTCATTCCAGTAGAAACTCTGTCTGCTCCAGCTCCTCCAGCAGTTTTATTTTCTCTTAGAAAATGATGTGGAAATACCTTAACTGCTAGGTAAAATTGTCCAAGCATTTTATCATCCATTACTTTTGTTATTGCCTGTCTTGCGGCTTCTATTGCACAGTCTCTTATTAAAACTTTTTCCTCCGAGATCATAGTTACTGTATAATTATGCTTATTTTCTTTGAAATCCTTTTGAGCTCCATGATGGAACTTAACTATTTTATTGTGTGGAACTGTTTTGATATATGATTTACCCTTTTTTTTAGAAATTCTAGTGAAGGGCTTTGCTTCAAACTTTGAATAGGCTGATGCTTTTCGTAATGCCATTTTATTGTACCTCTATCTCCGTTGCCATTGCTTGTCCAGGTAAACCTGACTCAAATATAGCTCTAACTAATCCTTTATTTCCATGAGAATCACTTATTTTTCCTTTTATTACTTTTCCTGCAGGAGATTTCCATGAAACGATTTTTCCAGCCATTTTTTTAGCTTCGTCTTTATTTGAAAGACCAAGGTCTAACAAGTAATGTTTCTCACAGATTCTTTTTCTGCTTCTTCGAAATTGAACTAATATTCCTTTCATTTTAAACCTACATTCTGGTTAGAAAATAGGGCTTTTTAAACCTTTATTTCTATATTCATAATATCCTAATTGTTGATTATATTGAGTCATTAGTAAGATTGATAAACTTGCTGACATACTACAGATTATGGGTAATGATAATTATGATGATGGAGTTCAGAGGATTGTGCTTCCTAATTTGGTTAGGAAAAAACACTTTGAACCTTATCTGCCAAGTGCTCAGGAGTTAGTAGATGAGGCCGAGAGCCAGTTCGTTTATCATGCTAGGTGTAATTCTAGGTTCGATATTAGAATGGTAAGGTTTGATGTTAGACCTGAATAAGTAGTTTTGCATTAGTAGATATTAAATTTTAGTTGATAAAATTATCTACAATTACTTTCTAGATAGTAATCGTAAAATCACCTAATTCTTTCTTAAGAATAGCAAATACTTCTGAAGAGATAGTTGTGTTCATTTTTCCTTTGTTTTCTTGGAGTGCTTTTTCAAACTCTTCTTTTGTTGATGGAACAATTCCATGATCAATTTTTCTTATGTCTCTCCCTTCAATTATGAAGTTTTGTGTTCCAAATAGGGCGAGTTCAGCTTTTCTGTTTTGATAGGTAATTTGCATTAGTCCTTTTTCTGCAGAAATAAGGTCTGCTCTTTGAGCATATTCAATAATATTTTCAAGAAGTTCAATGGAGTCCTTTTTGATATTTTCTGCATCGGATGCACTCAATTTATTTGTTGCAGTTTTTTTCAGTGCAATCTCTAAGTTTTTGATTACTTTTCCAAATCTAGGCGATATTTTTCCCTTCTTTATTAATTGTGATTCGAAAACTCTGTGTAACTGCTGATGAGAGCTATCTCCAAATAGAGTTTTAAGAAGTTTTATTATTTCTGCGTGTAATTCATTTAATGTTTTAGACTGCATTTTCTTTTCAAGAGTCATTCTTAATTGTTTTAATGTCTTATTGTATGATTTACACTCCTGCATGAATGCATCTATTTCTTTTCCAGGATACTCTTTTAACTTTCCATACTCATATTGTTTGAAAAGATAAACTGCTTTTTCAAGTGTTTTTAGATCTTTTATTGTCATTAACTTTTCTCTTTCTACTAAAACTTTCTTAACTTCTTGGACAATTACTTTTGGAACTGGAGGAGCTTCTCCTGCAAGCATCATCATGGCTTGAGTTGGGGTAACAATACCATAATAAATATCAATCATAGAGTCAAGAAGTCTTCTTTTTACGAAATCTTCTGTTTGATCTCCTTGTTTCATATAAAGATCAATTGCTTCTGGGCTTGGTTTGATTTTACCCATCTTTAGTAGAAGTTTCCAAGGAATGAATGTTCCTCTATCATATAATGGAATTCCATCTCTAATAAATGTAAAAGCTACAGGTTCTACATCTCTAACTCTCTGCCAAAAATCAGTTAATAAAGAAACTTGAACATTTAGAATATTTTTTACTCCAGAGAGAGCAGTAGCTTCTCTGATGTAGTCATAAATCATTCCTCTTAGTCTTTCTAAAAGTTCAACTCTATTCATTCTTTTAACATCAGTGTCGTCTATAACTACAAAAACATCAATGTCAGAATCTTTTCCAGCAGTCCCTCTTACTAGGGAGCCTGCAATAAAGTAACTAGCAACGTATTTATCGAATTTTCTTAAAACTAATGTTTTGTGAATGCTTGCTACTCTTAATGCACCTAAGAATCCTTTATCTGATATTGGAAATCCTTGACTTACTGCATCTAGCATGTCAAATTTGCTGTCTAATCCGTAACTGAATACATCGACTGGGGTCTTTATGTGAACCCAGATATTTTCTTTTGTTTCTTTAATTAATTTAACTACTTCATTTTTTATTTTTGGAATGTTTTTATATTGTTCTTCTGGAATAATCATCATTATATGCATAGGTTTAGTATCTGTAATCTCCTTAGGCATTGCTTCATCTTCTTCGAAAATTGGATAAGCTAGTTGAGGAAGCATTACTATTGCCATAGTGAAACTGTATTTTTTCACTATTGTTTTCTTAAAGTCTTCAAGTTTTGTTTTTATTTGATTAAAATCAATAGGTTTAACGTCTGGATTTGCAGTTGCTGGTGTGTAATTCTGCATTGCAGGCATAGGATAAGTCTTTTGAGATGGATTATTTTGCATTGAAGAAATTAAAGAATGCTGTGGAGGTGCTTGAGGAACCTTGGTAGGTTTAGAATCCTTAGTCATAAGGTATTTTAGTTATGAGCATTTTTAAAGTTAAGCATCGGCATAACTTTAAGGAATTATATTTTCTGAATAAGGTATCTAATAAATTTATATAGCCAATTTGATTTAATATAAAATGCAAAAAGAGGGGTTTAGAAAGTATCTTCCTGAGTTTGTCTATGGAGGAGTTGATGGATCGGTAACTACTTTTGCGGTTGTTGCTGGAGCAATAGGTGCATCATTGAGTCCTGCTATTGTTATAATTTTAGGTTTTGCTAATCTTTTTGGAGATGGATTTTCTATGGCTGTTTCAAATTATCTTTCTACTAAATCACAAATAGACTTGCATAGTTCTAGAAAGAATGAATCTGAGTTTAAACATCCTGTTAAAACAGGGATTGCTACATTTCTATCATTTTTCTTGATAGGAATTATTCCTCTTTTGTCTTTTGTTCTTGCTTTGCTATTTCCAAGTATACGAACACATCAGTTTCTCTATGCTATGATATTAACTGCTTTCGCCTTTCTTTTTGTTGGAGCAGTTAAGGGCGAGGTTGTTAGAAAACATCCAATTCGTTCAGCAATTGAGACTCTAGTTATCGGAGGAATCGCAGCATCACTTGCTTTTGCAGTTGGTTATTTGCTTAGAGGAATTGTCGGATAATTATAAATGGCCCTTAAGAGAATCGAACTCCTGACTACTCGGTGTAAACGAGTCGTTTTGCCACTAGACTAAAGGGCCATGAATATCATGTAATGACTAATCTTTTAAATCTTCCTCTAATTAAAATTTTCCTTTATCTTAACTCAAGACCTTTAATTTTGGCTTCCATTTTAAGACTAGGGATGCATTTCTTTCCTGTAAATGCACAGATTATACAACAAGAAGTTATTGGATTTTGAGTTCTTTGATTACATTTGTCGCAGTCAAAATACTGAGGACTTGAGTCTTCTGGAACTTTTCTTTTTGAAATTGCAGAGCAATGCTGACACTTTATTGTTGCTATTTCTGGAATTTTTATGAACTGCTTTTTTCTGCCCATTTTATTTTCCTCTATAGCCGAATATCTTGTCGTAGGTTGGATGATCAACTATATTGAGTATAAAGCAAAATACTTCTATTTTATTTCTAGATAATGTGTATATCATTCTCCAATAATTGGATAATTCTAGTCTATAAATGTTAGTAATGCCTTCTTGAATAAGATCTTTAGGTATTTTGTCTTTTCCTATTGGATCTCCAAATTGAGGGTTATCTTTTAGTATTTCAAATGCTCTTTCTTTATCTGTTCTCTTTTTTAGTTCTATAAAACACTCTTTTGCTTGTTCTCTTAGTAGGACTCTCACCTCTTTTCCAAGAAACATTTTACACTTCCAAAGCATCTTCTAACATTTTTTTAATGTGCTCTGGAGAAGAATATATCCATTGGATTCCTTTTGGACCATAGACTATTTTTCCGCTAATCCAGAGATATTCTAATATCACTAGAAGGGTTTGGTGCATAATTTGTTTTGGAAGCTTCTGTTTTATTTCAGAAATTTTCATTGGCATGTCTCTATTATTTTTTAAAAAGTTTTCAACCATTATTACGGTGGCTAAATTTGGATATCTTTTTGTGCCAGTTTTGTCTAGGCCTATGATTTCATTATCATTGTACTTCAATTTTGAGTTTTTCATTTTATGTCATAGCATACTTTTTAGGTATCAATTGATATGGATTTAGTAGACTTATAAATGTTGTGAATTTGATTAACTCTTCTTTTGCTTATTCTTAATTCCCTGCTTATTTGATAGGTGCTCATTCTTTTTCCTCTTTTTCTAACGATAAACTCAATTTTCTTATTATTCAGCTTCATCTAAGCTGAACATAGTTTATCGATAGGAAAAACTTTTCGAATACTACAGCATGTGAGTTTTTACAACAAATTTTATAAAGGCAGTTTATGGATTTTATTATGGATCAGTACTTAGTAAGCAGATATAAATTTCAGGAAGATAATGAAACTCTAAAAACAATTGGAAGGGGTTTAGTTTCTTTGGTAGTAGTACCTTTTTATTTAGCTGCTTTATTGATAAAAGGTATATGCAATAATCAGGATTCTGAAGAAAGGACTATAAGATTGAGTGAACTTGAGAGATAGATCCTTATTTAAACTGAGACTTTCATATAATTTAATTTATCCAATTCTTTTATATAGTTTGTTTAGTCTTTCAACTATCCAAATACTTAGTAATATGAAAAAAATAATAAATATTAAACCTTGTAATATTCTAGCATCTACAATTAGACTATACAAACCGCCACTTAAAGTAATAAAACTAAGAACTATTGCACTAAACATTTCATTTCTTTCGCGATTATGAATTATATTTTTAACCATATGGTGTGGTACGTAGGTATTATTTATTAATAACTATATAAATCTGTCTTTCATTAACTCTTAATTCCCGATGCGCCCATCGGGAATCGGACCCGAACTTACTGATTGGCAACCAGTCGTTCTACCACTAAACTATGGGCGCTTTCAAAATTGAGTAAAGAATGCTATTTAAAAATGTTTATTGTGAGAAATTATAACACTATAAAGTGTTATTTTTGCTTAGAAAGTGTTATCTTGTTTTGATAAAATCTTTTAGAGCATTAAGAACCATTTTTTGTTTTGAAGGAACGAATCTTACTGCTCCTGCAAGTTCATGGCCTCCGCCTTCTATAAATGCCTCTGGAAGGTGTTTTCTTGCAAATGCAATAAAATCATGCATTGAGAAGTTGGACTCTTTTGTAGCTCTTAGAGTGATAGCATCACTTAATACTCCGATTGAAATTAAGTTTTTGATTCCTGCCTTTTCTTTGAAGTCATGCAATAGTCCATTTATTCTTCCTGGTTTAGGATATGCTCCTCTAGAGAAAGACTGCTCTATGTATAAAGAGTTAAGAGTTGTTTTTCCAACTTTTTCTGATTCTACTGCTGATTTTGCTACTTCCATTGCTTTAGATTCTAGTCCTCTTATGAATGGAGTCATTATTGACATGAGTTTCTTTTGTTGAGCCATTGGCTGACCAAACATAACTCCAACGTACTCTCTTGCTTCCATAAATCTTAGTTTTGTTGAAACATAATCTATTACCGCTGCAATATCTGCTAACATTTCTTTTGAATACCCTTTCTTTTCTGCAATTTTTAGATATTGTGCCATTGCTTCTGGATTGTTTATTGTGTCTGCAAGTCCTGCCATTGCTGGAATCTGTTCAACTTCTGCGTTTTCATGAATAAATCTTGATAGTTCTGCACATAACATTCCTGCGGAGAAAGTAGAGCCATCTTCTCCGACTAAAAATGGATTTATATGCACCAGAACTTCTGTTGAAATCAGATCTTCTTTAAAAAAATGATGATCTATAACAATAAAGTCCATTCCATGTACTTTTCCCTGCTGAATTGCCAAGAGGCTTTCTTCTCCTGATCCAGTATCTGCAATGATAACTAGAGGTATTTTTTCTGAGAATGATGCTTGTCCTGTTAACGAATGACTTGAATCTTTAATCGAGTCTTCTATTTCATAAAAAGGGGTTGCACTTGGAGCTCTTAGAAAATATTGTCTTAGTGCTTTGCCTTTTCCGTGTTGTTGTTCTACAAGTGGAAGAATTGCTCTTTCTAATGCAAATCCTGAGCTGTAACCATCTGCATCGTTGTGATGCCTTACTATAATAGGTCTGTTCATTATTATTGCAAGTCTTATTTCAGTTGCAGCTTTGATGAATTTTTCTTTAAGTTTTTCAAGAAGTTTACTTTTTACCATAAATTCTACTGGTTTTGAAGCAGCTCTTGCTCTTTGAAGATCTTCGATTGTACTTTTTGCTTTCATTGCTTTTTCACCTGTGAGCTTATACATTTTCATTGCTTCTCCCTCTAACATTTTATTAAATTCTTTTAGAGTAAATGCGATATTGACGAAATCTCCTTCTAGGATATCTGCATAAGCTCTTACTCCTGGGCCTTCAAATGCTTTTACAACTATACTTCCTGTGCCATCGGATATTGTGAATAAAGTAGGACCCGTTGTTTGTGCAACTGAAACAACCATGGCTGTGACTGTGTTAATTCCTTTTGCTTTTTTCGAAGTTATTTCTTTTATTGTTAATTCCATTTTAATCAAAAATAGATACTTGATATCTTTTAATATAATGTTTTAGGGTTTTTAAATTGAGAGGGTTGATATTTTAAAAATTAAAATTTGCGAGACTCTATCGTTTCACTAACTTGATGTTGATGATTTCCTATTTCGGTTGTTGCTTCTTCAAGTGCTTTTCTTGCTCTAAACAAGGTCTCTGGATATTCTACTAGTTTGCCCTTAAATTTTCCTCCTAAAAGGTCTATCTTTTCATATGATCCATTTGCGTTTGTTGTATATCCTCTAATAGATCCTTTCATAAAACCATTATCAACTTCATTTGTGGAGATTAAAACGCAGATTAATGAACTTTCTCCCCAACCAGTTTGGCCTTTATTTTTTGCACTAAAAGTTTGAGTTAAGTACACATCATATTCTCCGCTTTTTCCTCTGTATTCTTGGGTTACTAATTGTTCTGTTCCCTCTGGAGCACAGCCTGCAAGAGATAATATCAAAGATGTTCCACCAAGCAATGTTATTAATCTATTTTTCATATAATTAGAATCCACCAAAATTTATTTTTTTCTTTTCATCTCCGTATAATTCTAAATATTGTGTTCTAGTTAAAAATTCATTTGCTCTAAAATATGGAACTGGCATTGGAACAATTCCGGGATGATCTGAAACCATTCTTACAGGATTTGTCATACCCATTTCAGCAAAGTCGCTAGCAATTCTAAGTCTTGTTTCTATTGCTCCTTCTTTCTTACCTAAACATATTCCTTCAGTAACTCCTTGTCTATATCCTTCTGCTTTTCCTACTTTTTTGCCATGTTGAGTTCCTAAATTAAATCCAATGCATACGCCTATTAACATGCTTGCAATCCTTTCTAGAGTTATTAATGTGTCATTTTTCATTATTTTATTGTAGATATTAGCTATTTAAATCTTTCGTTTTGTAACCTCTTAGAAGTTACAACTAATTAGGCTTAATCCATCCCATCATAAGCGTCTTCGTAATTCTTCGATGGTTGAGGTTTGCTTATTAGGACATCATCAATTCTTAGAATCATCATTGCGACCTCTGCTGCTGAGGAGATTGCTTGAGTTTTGACTTTAAGAGGTTCTATTACTCCAGATGCAAAGGTGTCTTCAATTTTTTCGGTTAGAAGATTTATACCTATTTTAGGGTTTCCTGAATCGTGGAATTTTTTTAGTTCTGCAACTATTGCCAATGGGTCTAATCCTGCATTTTCTGCAAGAGTCTCTGGAATTGACTCAAGTGCCTTTGAAAAAGATTCAATCGCTAATTGTTCTCTTCCTTCTATTGTTTTTGCGAATTTCAATAGTTCTTTTGAAAGTTCTATTTCGAATGCTCCTCCTCCTGCAACTATTGCTCCTGATTTTATTGCTGAAATTACATCTCCTATACCATCAGTTAATGCTCTTTCAATTTCTGCAAGAACATGTTCGCTTCCTCCTCTTATTACTATAGTAACTGCTTTTGGATTTCTACAGCCTTGAATATAGATATACGAATCAAATCCCTGTTTGATTTCTTCAACTTTTTCTGCAAAACCAAGATACGAAGCATTGATTTCATTTATGTTAGAGACAATTTTTGAAGAGGTTGCTCTTGCAAGCTTTTCCATTTGATTTTTTGATACTCTTCTACAAGCTAGAATTCCTGCTCTTGCAAGATAATATTGAGCTACATCATCAATTCCTTTTTGACAAAATAGAACATTAGCACCTGTTTGAATTATTTTTTGAACTATATTTTTAATATACTGCTCTTCTGCAATCAAAAACTTTTCTAGTTGTTCTGGAGTTGATACTGAAATTTTTGCTTCCTGTTCAGGATTTTTTAGTTCTAAAGGAGAGTCAATGAGTAGGATTTTTGCATTTTCTATTTTTGAAGGCATTTCTGCATTTGCTTTCTCTTTGTCAATGACTATTCCTTTTACTAATTCGCTTTGATTTACGTTTTCTCCTTTTCGCTGAACTATAGTGATATCTGATTTTGAAAGTTCTTTGTCTGCTACCATTTCAACTGCATCTACTATTAATCCTGCTAGAAGCTCTTTATTGCCCTCTGCACCCTTTCCAGTCATGGCAGTCATTGAAATGTACTTTAGGGTTTCTTTGCTTGAAACTGGGATTCCTTGTGCTTTTGATATTTCTAGTGCTTTCTCTAGTGCTTTTCGGTATCCTTTTACTATAACTGTGGGATGAATTTTTTTATCTAGGAGATATTCTGCCTGCTCAAGAAGTTTTCCTGCTAACAGGGCAGCAGTGGTT
>ERZ1292629.3293-Hain-H43-01um-R1-3293-length-12594-cov-5_pt1 | contig 12594 bp, 13 predicted proteins | sample MGYA00564399_ERZ1292629 | MGnify/ENA primary metagenome ERZ1292629 (study PRJEB36523, sample SAMEA6512636) | groundwater metagenome | collected 2019-01-08 | study: AquaDiva: Metagenomics assemblies of 32 groundwater samples | reverse complement strand
AAATTCAATTGATTTATATGGATTTAAAAAGTTTTCCACACCTTTTCATAGCCCCCCCCAACGGGTTTTGCCAATTTTACAGAAGCTTAAAAACATATATTTGTTATGGTATGAGTACTATCAAGCGTTGCCTAAATTACATAGACATTCGCTCGGTCAAAGGATCGACGACCTCTTTGTTGAAATTATAGAATGTGTAGCGGCTGCAGCCTTCCTTACAAAAGAAGAAAAACATCCATACATTCGCCTTGCCATAAGAAAGCTGGATACGTTGAATATACTTCTTATGGTTCTTTGGGAAACAAAATCACTGGATACTAAAAAATATACTGCTCTTGCCCTGAAAGCCAACGAAGTAGGAAAAATGCTTGGCGGATGGAACGGGCAGCTATTAAAATCCCTCGAGCAAGCTCGGGATAAACAAAACTCTCCCAAGAAAGAGGGAGAGAAATGAAAAGAGTTGCGAGCCGCGCCGCCGGGTTGTTGACGTTCCAGTCGTTGTCGAGCCAGTTGTAGTTCCAGTTCCACCTGCCGTCGTTGAAGTAGATGTAGCGGACGTACAGATTGCCATCGGAGTTGCGGTAATGTAAGGCGTGCCATCCATGTCACCACCCGTCGATCCGCCAGCTGGCGGACTCTCGAGATTGAATCGTATCCGGCATCTATAATGCCTTAGCGCGCGATACCAAGTATCTTCATTTTTTATGAAGTGTCTACATACACCACTCTACCCAAAACCTTGATCGTGGATACTCCGGGTGTACGGATACTGGGTTCGGTAGCGGGAAACCTTGATCTCCCACATATTCACCTACTGCCACTGAATATTTTAGCATAAAAAGTAAAGACCCTGCATCCATAATGGACACAAGGCCGAAGTTCTGCGCTTCCGTCAGCTGACGGACTTCCTTAGCGCTTAATGATTTCGAAAGACTAAGTTCAAAGGATCTAAGGAAGACCCAAGGTTCTTAGTTTCGAGCGCTAACTTGCGAGCCGCGCCGCCGGGTTGCCGACGCGCCAGCCGCGGTCGAGCCAGCGGTAGTCCCAGCGCCACCTGCCGCCGAGGAAGTAGACGTAGCGGACGTACAGATTGCCATCGGAGACGCGGTAGATCGTACCCCAGAAGAAGACTGCCTTGCCCTTCCATTCCTCGGGAATGAGATTGGGATGAGCGAGGAGATAGTCGAGGACATTGGCGTTGAGCACGGGCTCGGAAGCAAGCTCCTTGCGGAGCTTGTCGCCCCTGATGACCTTGTCACCAATCTGGTTCGGAGAGAGGTGGAGGTTGACCTTGGTCGGATTCCACGTCAACTCGCCACCTTTGCGGTGCTCTTCCACTTTCCAGCTGTTCGGCGTGAAGGGGTTGGCATCGCAGTCGATGATGTGGCGAACGATCTCGACCTTACCCGAGCCGCGTACGACAGGGAGTACTTGGGCGAGCATGTCGCCCACCGAGAGCTTCTTCACATCTGCCGGTGTCCAGCCATTTCGCTCGAAAGCGAAGTCGAGCTCGGATGCTTGTCGAGACGACATTACGAACGCGTCACCCATGACATGTTCTCCTTTTGGGTTATACAACATGTTTCCATGAGGAAACTTGTTGCGGGTTAGCGAGTTAGTTGAAATTCAAGGTACTTACTGTTCAGATACGATTATAGCACTAAAAATAGCTTTGTCAAGTCCAATTGGTACCCCCAGGCAAACAACCCAAATAAGCCTTGTTTTATATGGGTTTTTTAAAAAAGTGGGGTTTGGGAATTATTTTTTTCTTCTTTGATTTCTTTTGTACTGCTTTCTTTGCGCGCTGGAGGCAAATCAATTTTCTCTGGCACGCTAGTCTCCCCTGCAAGTATTCTTGGAATACGCGTAAAACTTTTACGAAATTGATTCATCATGTCAGTCGAGCGAAGTGCCGCGGCAGGATGCAGTATTGGAATTATCATACGCCCATCAACTAAAAAACTCTTCCCTTGGTCGCGAGTAATTTTTCCGTCTGGCAAAAAATAATTCATTGCAAATCGCCCGAGCGGTACAATCGCACGGGGGTCTATAATTTCTATTTGACGGGTTAGATACGGTCTGTATGCCGCAATTTCTTCCGGCGTCGGGTCACGATTTTCGGGTGGGCGCCGTTTTACAATATTTGTGATGTACACATCTTCACGACGCCATCCAATACTTTTTATACAATCATCGAGCAGTTGCCCGCCGCGCCCTACAAAGGGACGACCAAGTCTATCTTCGTTAACCCCTGGTGCCTCTCCAATAAATAAAACTTCTGCATCAAGATTGCCTTCACCAAAAACAAGATTAGATTCAAGAAGTGGCAGAGTTATGTCAGAGCGTAATTCACGCTCAAGCATATCCAGACTTTCTTTTTTCGTCATACTATAACACTTGAGCCACACTAATAATCGCGCCGATGGTAAACGCAGCTGAAAGCAAAAAAACAAACACCCAACAAGTATGAATTGTTTTTCTAGCAAGTAAGGCGATACACACGCCTTCAATGCCAACACCAACCGCTCCAGTTACCGCAATTATTTTAACAAAATTATTAATACCCATAAGAAATAACATCGGCGGTAATACAACAACTATCACCCATGCCGCATATTTTTTAAAATTCAAATCATATTCAAGCGTATATCGAAGTTCAAGACCAATATCGATGTATGAATCGGCAACCGCAAGAAAACCAATAAGCGACCCTATTAAAAACAGACCTTGGCCGCCAAATTCTTTAATCGAAGAAAGCCCATCCTCTGAAACATTTCCATGTGCAATACCAAGTACCGCGACGATAAACAAAATGTACACACACGCAACTATTGCGGTACTCGCATACACTGTCTGGCGAAATCGCCTCTCTCTGCCTCGACCAAAAAGATCGACCAGTTCGGGGATAACCGATGCGCCAGAAAAAGCAAAAAGAAATATTCCATACGGAAAAAACCAGTCATAAGAATTTCCTATAGGCGCCGGCGAAGAAATATCTATTTGTGGCACAAGCGCTACAAATAGCACCACAATAAAAAAAACCAGAAAGGCATTAAAAAATAAATTCAGCGAGCCTACGCCCGCTGGTTTTAACAATATGAACGGGGCCGCAACTATAAAAAATAAAACACTCAAAAAAGAAGCACTTACGTGAGACAAAAAATGATTAAGAAATAAACCTCCAAGAACTCCATAAGCAAGTAGGTAGCCAAAATAAGCAAAAAAGCGAGAACATAGCGCAAACCAATAGGCTCCTTCACCTACGTACTCACGAACATAACCGGGAAGACGATGACGAGTGTGCTCTTGAAAAAGAACTTTTCCATACAACAGGTGCACGCACGTCACAAGCAATGCCGCTAAGACAAAATGAAATGTACCCCACCAAAACCCTGCTCGTGCGATCGCATAGGGAAGCGCAAACATGCCCGCCCCAATAATCATCCCGACAAGGAGACCAAGACCTTTGAGCGTTTTGAACTGTGGCATAGTACTCACTACTCGACAACTTTGTCTTTCATCACAAGATCTATGAGTTTTTGAACAAGAATTTTTGGATCACTTTCGTACACAACCTTTGCATTATCTGAACCACGATTTGAAGCGGCTATAATATCTTTGAGCATATCGGTTGTGCCACCCGTACCCGTCAGAATTCCGATGGGCTTATTATCCTCAAACGAATCGGTAAATTCGTTTAGGGTGCCAATTCTGCCACACCCAATAATAACAGCGTCAGCGGAACGTGTTAACAGTAAATTTCTACCCGCATACCCGAAACCCGTGTACACAATCATGTCCATATAATCAAGCGGCAATTTATATTTCTCGGCGTGTTCTTTTTCTGTTGCTGCAGGTGAAATGCCGATTGTAAAACCACCTTCTTCTTTTGCGCCAATTGCAGACCAATACGGGAAGCCACTCGTAGCGCCATTCACTAATACCCCGCCCTTGCGCGCAATCTCACGCCCGAGCTCTTTTGCTTTATCAAGAGCATCTGCCGAACAGTGACCAGTTTCGGCTGCGCCCGAAACGCAGAATTTAATCTTTAAGTGAATATGTTTTTGAGTTGCATCCATACAATTTTTTCTAAATCTAAAAAATTAAAAAGTAAAAACATCGCCCTGGCGTGGCGCGTGGGCATGAAGCCCCAGATAATCTCGCGTTCGCTGTGATAAAAACAAACTTGCCGCAGGCTCACCTTGTACTACAAAAACATTCTCGAGAGTTTCAGTGCTATTTTGTATAAAATCAAGAAGTTGATTTGTATCGGCATGCGCTGAATACCCACGAATTGAGCGAACTTCAGCATTTACCGTTATAAGATCACTAAAGATTTTTACCTTTTTCTCACCATCAATAATGCGCCTACCTAAAGACCCCGCAGCCTGATACCCAATAAAAAGAATCATGTTTGATGTATCCGATAAATACCGACGTGCGTGATGTAAAATACGACCGCCCTGCATCATGCCGGCACCCGCAAGTATTACTTTCGGCCCTTTCACTTCATTGATTGCCTTCGAAGCATCGGTAGTTTCTGTAAGATGTAAGCCAGGAAATTGAAAAAGATCACTGTCAGTCTTGATGATCTCACGAGCCTCGGAGCTAAAATAACTTTGATATCGCTTATACACTTCTGTCGCTTTAATAGACAACGGAGAATCAAGAAAAACAGGAATACGCGGAATACGACCATGCTCGATAAGATCATTAAACTCATAGAGCAATTCTTGTGTCCGTTCGAGTGCGAATGCAGGAATCATGAGCGTACCACCTCGCTTAATTGTATCCTCTATCGCTCGCTCAAGTTTGACCTTGCGATCATCCAAATCTTCATGCTCACGATTTCCATATGCTGATTCTATAACCATAATTTGCACTCCACTCACTACTTCGGGCGGAGAAAGCAAAGGCATTGGAGTATTCCCAAGATCTCCCGTGAAAAGTAATTTTTTACCCGCTTCGCGAGGCGAGCCTTGCACATCGATTTCCATCATTGCAGAACCGAGAATGTGACCAGCGTCATGCATTTTAACTGAAATATCGCCGATTACTATTTCTTGCCTGTACCCAATCCCTTGCCATAGTTTACTTGCAGCCTCAATATCAGAGAGCGAATAAATTAATTCTTTTTCACCCATTCGTGCGGCTTCTTTCTCGAGAACTCCTAAACTATCTTCAAGCATTATGCGAGCAAAATCTTTGGTTGGTGCTGTTGAATAGATCACACCACGGAAACCATCTTTCACCAACTTAGGAATCCGCCCCACATGATCAATATGCGCATGGGTAACAAATAAAGCATCGATTGTTGATGGATCATAGGGAAAGTTATCGCGATTACGAGCCGCACAAAATCGCGGGCACTGCATAAGACCACAATCAACAAGAATACGCACCTTGCCAGTATCAATTAAATAATTTGCGCCGGTAACCTCCTGTGCGCCTCCACAAAATGTAATTTTAAACATTGCGCTTATTATACGATGAAATGACCTGCCACCACAATATGCCAGCGGTAAAATCTACGATTAAATCTTTAATAGTGTCGAGAACCCATATCGGATTATTGAGCCGTGCATCTTCTACACCGAAAAGGGAGCCGTTGAAAAAAAATTCAAACACCTCCCACGTAGCGCCGATTGCCATAACAAAAATACATAACCCCAAAAAAGATCTTTTTGGGGCAAAAATATAGTACAAAATAACGAGGAACAAAACTGCGATCGCATGAAGTGTAATATCAAGCCACCACACTCGTACATACCAATGCCGTAGAGCAAAATATCTATGAATAGTTATTATGGCGAGAGAGCCAATGAAAAAGATTGAATACTTTTTCATGTAGACCACCTAAAACATTATATCTTCTTCTGTTCGGCGATAGCTATGAAGCTCGTCTGGCTTAAACCAATGCTTGATTTCATATTCTGCCTCGGCAGAGTTGCCTGACGCGTGTATTAAATTGCGAACAGCTCGTTTTTGCACGTTCGCAAGTACGGGAGAATCAACCGAAAAATCGCCTCGAATACTACCCATCTCGGCAAACGCGGGGATGGTAGGGCCAATGATCTTTCGTACCATACGAATCGCATGCAATCCCTCAACAACAATTTTTACAATCGGCCCTGACACCATAAAATCAATCAGCCATTCGCGAACCATACCGCCTATTTCAAGTTGATCTTCAGTGCCATAATCATCCATCAATGTCGACGGGATTTTAAACTCTTCATAACTTTTTGCGGTATTGCGCCCAAGACCCATGATCCATTCATTTTCTTTTGGGTAATGCTTATCCATTTGATCGCGACTTGGCCAAATCATTTGAATTGCAATAATCTTGAGCCCGCGAGCCTCAAATCTACCCAATACTTCGCCAACGAGACCCCGCTTCACACCATCGGGTTTAATGAGTACCAATGTTCGCTCTGATGTTGGATGCTGCATAACAGCCATACTATAGCGCAAATAACCCTCGTGTGCAATATTGTTACCGAGTAACCATTGCAACCGATGTGACATTCCCATCGCTCGTAAATGTAATACGCCCTTGCTGATCTGTTCGTAAAATTTGAGCATTTATTTTATTGAGACGATCAAGCACTTCTGAAGTCGGGTGCCCATATCGATTTGTGGCTCCCACTGAAATTACTGCATATTTAGGGTGAACTTTCTTTAAAAATAAATCGGTTGATGCATATTTTGATCCATGATGCGCAACTTTCAACACATCGTTCGTAAAACCCACGCTAGATTGAGCAAGCCTAATTTCATCACTTCGTTCGATATCTCCCATCAGCAAAAAAGAGTTATTGCCGTATCGCAGACAACCGACAATCATTACCTCATTTGCTACTTTTGGCATTGGCTCAAAATCTTCGCTGGTTGGCCCGAACACGTCAAACTCAACACCTTCATCGAGCATAATACGATCACCTGCTCGTACGGTTTTTTCTGGAATATAATTTTTTGATAAAGAATCTTCCCAATTTTTATATATATCCGTTTGAGCAACAAAACTGTTATCGATAGCCGTGCCAACATTATAACTTTTTAAAACCTCGACGAGTCCACCCAAATGATCTATATCGGTATGCGTTGAAAGTATGATGTCAATAGACTTATCGTACGCGGGGATTACCGCACTTAACTCGCTTAACACTTTGCGCCCATACCCGCCATCAATAAGCATTTGATTGCCCGAGGGCGTCTCGATAAAAATTGCATCACCCTGCCCTACATCGAGCACCGACACTGTGAGTACTTTTGGATGCAACGTAAAAAGCGCATACCAAACATATGATGCAAGGCATGCCAAAACAACAAGTGTGACTTTTTTCCACAACGCCATGTAGTATTCGTAGCGTATCCAAAACAAAAAACAAGCTTGTTGCGCATCAAGGACGTTTCTGTAATATGTGAACAGGTTGAATGCACTTCGACAACAAGAAAGGAGATACACCATGCCTTATAATCTATTCCCTACTCCTCCTGAAGCCCCGTGGCTCGACCCTGTGGAACAACGGTCCCTTTGTCAACTCATGCTCGAAGTGGGTATCATTCGGCGCTCAAACGCTCGAGATCTTCCCCTTAAGAGCGGCGGCAAAACCGACATCTACATCAATGCTCGTGACGCACGTAGCAACCCCCATGCTCTCGAAGAAATTGCTCGCGCATACGAAAATCCTCTGCGCCGTCTTCGACTCGATCGGTTCGCCGAAGTACCGGATGCGGTTTCCTGCTTCGCCGGAGTGATTTCGACCCAAATGAGAACCCCCTACATCACGATCCGTGAAGAAGCAAAGGCGGGACGCGTAACGAAAGGCAAAATCATCGGCGCTTTCCAACGAGGCGAGCGCATTGCATTGCTCGATGATGTCATCACCGACGGGGCTTCGAAAGTCGTGCCGTGGCGCGAATGCATCAGTCAGGGCATCAACGTACCGGCACTCGTAGTTCTCGTCGATCGTCAGCAGGGATGGCAAAAGAAATTCGTTGCCGAGGACGTGAAGCTTCCGGTTTGGCCAGGAATGACGCTCCACGACGTGCGTCGCTATCTCATCGAAAGCGGCACGCTGATACGCTGCGACAAAGCAACGGAAGACCGCAATCCGATTATCGTTGCACTCGACGGCAAGAGTTGGAGTGAAATCCTACCGACAATCGACCAGCTGCGAACGACTGGCTGCAAACTCAAGGCAAATGATCTTCTCTTCAACCAGGGCATCGAACGCCTCCTCCCCGATCTTCAGGTATACGGAGACGTCATGGCAGATCTCAAAGCTCATGATATTTCCAATACAGTCGCTAATACGTGTCAGCATCTACGTGCGTGTCCTCCATGGGCAGTGACAGTACATGCCTCGGGTGGTGGCGATATGGTGAAGGCAGCAGTGCAAGCGCTTGAAGGAACTCGAACCAAAGTTCTTGCTATCACCATCCTCACCTCCATGGATACCAAGACCTGCGAAGAAATCTACCGGCGCCGTCCTTGGGGTGAAGTGAGAAAGCTTGCCGAGATTGCTTTCAAGGCAGGTGCTCACGGCTTTGTCTGCTCTCCTCAAGAAACGCGAAGGCTTCTAGCTCTCTACCCGAACGCCATCATCGTCAATCCCGGCGTTCGCTCTGAAGGAGCTGACGTCGACGATCAAAAACGCATTAGCACACCCACGGGAGCAATGGCAGCGGGTGCCAGCAACATAGTTCTTGGAAGGCAGCTCTTCGGAACACCCGATCCTGTCGCCGAAGTACATCGAGTACTCAAAGAAGAACTCGGCATAGCCGCGTAAACCCACACTCACAGCCCGCGTCCACATAGGACACGGGCTTTTTTTATTTAAAAAATTGAAATGCCTGCAAAAAACTTTATGATAAAAATTTGATATGAGGCGAACAAGTATGTTGGCCAGGCAAAAATTTGTGCGAGGGCATTCGAAATAAACCCTATGCTTCCCGTCAAAAATCCAGTCAACATGACTGCAGGAATTGTAGGCAGCACCAGCATATTTACAATCGGCGCGAATAACGAGAAGAAGCCAAAATACCAAAGTATGATCGGCAAAGTTGCCGCTTCCGCCGCAAGGGTTGAGGCAAGCGCATCGCGAAATCTAAGTGTTTTAGGCACAAACATAAGCCGAGCACCAATTGGACACTCAAAATAAATAAGCCCAAGAGTTGCCGCAACCGAAAGCTGAAAGCCGATATCACCAAATAAAATCGTGGGATCGGCCGCAAGCATTAAAAAAACTGCAACCGCGAGTGCGTGCGGCGCGCTGTAATCACGTTTATTACTTTTTGCGAGCAGTACTATCATACCCATAATCGCAGCACGCACCAAGGAACTGGCCGCGCCTGTGGCAAGCACGAAAAGAAAAATTACAAATGCCGCGAGCCATGTTGAGGCAAAAATACTCTCGAGTGCGCGTGCTAAAATTGTCACGTTGTATCCAGAGAGCGCGAGAATGTGCGATGTACCTGTTCGCCGAAAAGCTTCGCGCAAATCATACGGAATCGTAGCACGCACTCCCACAAGTACTCCTGCAATATACGATGCGTGCGGCTCTGGCAACGCGTGTAGAAGATTTGAAACAAACATATCGCGTACACTCACGAGCGGATGTATGTACGAATCCAGAAACAAAAAAGAGACTGGGCCTTGTGATATACGGAGCACCCCGAACAACAACAGACAAAGCCAAAACGCCATAATGCCGGCACGACGGTCAAGAAATGCATATCCAATGCCCACACCAACACATACTCCCAAAACAACAATAATAAACATCGGTAACGGCAAAACCGAAGCCGTGGCTATGCCTGCAACAAAAAAACCTATCCCTACCATAGCCACACGCGAGTTCTGCATGGCTTATTCGTAGCGAATTTATGTGAGTTTTACTAGAGAAGTGCCCCCTGCCCACTATCGAGCGCCTCGTTTACCATGCGGTCAGCATCACGATTCTTTTCGCGCGGTACATGTACAAATGTAAGCGCTCCATGCTCTACCTGAAAATTATTTATTTTTATAAACGCTGGAAATAATTTTTCGTTTTCAATTTTATATTCGCCCGAGAGTTGTTTTTGAATCAACTGAGAATCCATTCGCATTTCTACTTGCATGTGTTTTAATTTTGCAGAACCATACAATTGTTTCACTTTTTTAAGCCCAAACACCACTGCCTCATATTCAGCTTCGTTGTTTGTGCGCACCCCAAGCACCTCACCATACGATTTAAGTATATTTTCTTTCTCATCTTTTATAACGACGCCGAGAGCCGCCGGCCCCGGATTCCCACGCGAGCCCCCATCGGTATAGATAATTATTTTCTTCACAATCATAGAGGTTTTCTCCGACGCTTCGGTCGGGACCATGGGAATTGTTCATTCACTAAAAATGAAAAGCCTGCGGCGGCTTTGTGACCACCCCCACCATATTTCATGGCAATTCGCGAGACATCAAACCCTGATCGCGAACGCAGGCTTACCACAACACGCCCTTGGCGCTCGGACCACACAATACCAAAAGGTCCTTTCTTATTTGCGAGCTCCCCTCCTATTTCGCTAGTGAGTATAAATGAATTGACCGCATAAACCGTGTGTCCTGCGAGTTCCACAAGACTTGCCACCGCTATCGTCTTTTTTATTACAGCTGCCTGATACCGCAAAATTGCTGCGCCATCGGCAATATATTGCTTACGCAATGATGCCTTTTCAAAGTTTTTTATAAACTCATCGCGCGCCTTAAATTCAAATGGATAGGTTGATAGTATTGCCCCCATTTCGCGCGTCCCCGGCCAGCGAAACCTCCACAAGTCTTGATCTTCAATATGCAAAATAGCGCGTGGTATGCGCTTTCCTGGATGAAAATATTTCCATGCGATAACTGATCCTGAATGTTCCAGCTCAAAGCGAAAATCGTGAGCACACATTATTGCTTCTTTCCGACTGATATGGTGATCAAGAACGACAAGTTTTTTTGCGATCTTTAATAATTTGTTAAAATTATCGTCGTCATAACAAAAATCGAGTGTGTACACTTCTTTTCCTTTCAATCCTTTTGGCAACGGTTCGGCATAATTTACGCCAATATAATCAGCGCGCGAGCCAAAGCGTTTCCACGCCGCCCACGCCGCACCAAACCCATCGGGACAATAGTTGTGATATAAAATAACAATATTTTTCATATAGACTTACCGCGAATATCCAATTTGGCGAAGCCAATAATTGTTTTCCCATTCCCACAACGTTTTAGCTGCAAGAAAAGCTTTAACATCATAATAAAAGTATGGGAACTCACGAAGCTCAACATCACCCACAACCTCTCCCCATTCATGCTCGCCATCCTCACACGATGGGTTACTTTTCAGCCGACTACTCCGAACTTTAATTCGCCCACCTTTTTCACGATGAATCGATTTACACTTTTTACAAATCTTGTGCTGATCGATCCGTAATATCCAGCGCGTCTCAACTTCACGCGGTAAATTCATTGCAAGTTTTACATCGTATTCACGAAGTGCTTCGATATATGCCGCTGTTTGTAAATTATATTCTGGATAAAATCCCGTCGAGGTTTTAATATCGAGTACTCCAAATTTGCCGTCGATTGAGGCGAGGCCATCGACAGTGCCCGCATAGCGATGGCGCGCCGACCAAACTTGTTTTTCTATATATTCTGGGTGAAATTGAATATTACGTTCTTTATTAAATTCCAAAAACGCCTCTACTGCAGGGCGAACTTCTGCGGGAATATCCGCTACCTCGCCAATAACCGCCCGCTGAACTGCCTCGTGTACAAGCGTGCCATGCTCGGCTGATTTGTTTTTAACGGCATCAGCCGCCTCTGCACTTCCCATTTCGAAAAAAAACGCCTGAAGCGCTGGTTTCGCCTTTACTTCGAGGATTCTCGTAACGCGTGGCAACCACACCCCATTAACCTCGTAGCCATTTTTTTGCTTAAAATCGTTGCCATCGATATGCCGCATTTACAGAGTATAGCAAAAAGAGCTCGATTTCTCTACTACTTAATTAAAAAATTATTCGCTTAGCTGTAATGAACCAAGAACTTTGTAATAATCATCTACTGAATTAACCGAATGAGCTGTTACTATCACAACTGCTTTAGTTGTCTCAATAAATGCCGCTAATATTGGCGAAACTTGAATAGTACCATGTAAATCGCTAACCAATATTGCACGATGATTATTAACCAAAATTTGAGTAGATTCTTTGTAATAACTATACCAACCATTATTATAAGCCACTACAAATTCGCCAAGCAATTGTTTATCAGAGTTTTGGCTAATACGAAGAGTAATCTCCGGAGGATCTTCGGCACCACACATCGAGTCTTCTGCAATATTATCACACGGCTCTGAATAACTTGGATTATCCAAAAAGGCAGCATCCCCCTGTTTTGATACAAACCAATTTGGAGGATAAGAAAACTCTAAAGCTGTTCCATTCTGCGTAATTTGAGAGGTCTTCCAATCTTTCGGAGGCTGTGTGATCGGAATATTTGCAACATCCGTTGTTTTCTTGAGTGGTTGGGGAGTTGAAGTTGCGGCAATAAGCTCACCTTCAGTGCGA
>ERZ1292629.3292-Hain-H43-01um-R1-3292-length-12595-cov-6_pt1 | contig 12595 bp, 12 predicted proteins | sample MGYA00564399_ERZ1292629 | MGnify/ENA primary metagenome ERZ1292629 (study PRJEB36523, sample SAMEA6512636) | groundwater metagenome | collected 2019-01-08 | study: AquaDiva: Metagenomics assemblies of 32 groundwater samples | reverse complement strand
GGCGAATACAAACATTCAATAGATACTAAGGGGCGGCTCGCCGTGCCCGCGAAGTTTCGCGAAGCCATGACGCGTGGCGCGATTATTACCCGTGGCCTGGACCACTGCCTTTTCGTGTTCACCAAAATTGAATGGGAAAAGCTCGCGGAAAAACTTATCGCGCTTCCCATTGCCCAGGCGAATTCCCGGGCATTTGCCCGTCTTATGCTTGCGGGGGCAACGGACGTGGAACTCGACTCCCAGGGCCGCGTGCTCATTCCCGAGTATCTTCGGCAGTATGCCGGACTTTCGAAACAGGCGGTAGTGACCGGCCTCTATAACAGAATCGAGGTATGGGACAAAGAAGAATGGGAGAAATACAAAGCAAAGACCGAATCCGCTTCGGATGAAATAGCGGAGAAATTGGGAGAATTGGGGATATGAGCCACATCCCCGTTCTTTTGAATGAAGCAATAGAGATGTTACATCCAAAGCCAGGCGATTTCATGATAGACGGCACTATTGGCGAGGGAGGGCACGCGAAGGAAATAATAAAACACATTGAGCCCAACGGCATATTTTTGGGAATTGACTGGGACAAGAATCAAACGAAAAAAGCAAAACAAAACATATCGGGAGTTTCGACAAAGGTCGTTATCGCGGAAGGAAATTATAGAGACATACCGGACATACAAAAAAGATATGGTTTGCCGATGGCGGACGGACTTCTTCTTGACCTTGGATTTTCTTCCGCGCACCTTCGGTCGGGCAGGGGGTTTAGTTTTCAGAAAGACGAGCCGCTCGACATGAGATATAACGAAAAAAGCGGAGGGGAAACGGCGAGGGAAGCGCTACAGAACCTGAAGGAGGGCGAAATCGCGGATATCCTCTCAACATACGGAGAAGAGAAAAGGGCGCGGGAAATAGCGAGAAGAATAGTCGAGGCGAGAAAAAAGAAACGGCTCGAGACGACCATGGACCTTGTTCGGCTCATTGGGGAAAAACGGACAGGGAAAATACATCCCGCGACAAGAACGTTTCAGGCGCTCCGAATGTACGTAAACAAAGAATTGGAGAATCTGGAGGAGGTTTTGAAGAGTTTGCCGCTTGTCCTTACGCATGGTGGGCGCGCGGCAATCATCACCTTCCATTCATTGGAAGATAGAATGGTAAAGCAGGCATTTCGAGTATACGAGGATAAAGGTATCGGGAAACGAATACATAAAAAAGTAATAAAGCCCTCGCGGGAAGAGGTTCTGCAAAACCCCAGAAGCCGTTCCGCCAAGTTGCGAGGATTCCTTTTAACTAATAACTGATAACTAATAACTGATAACTAATAACTAACACATGACGATAACAAAACCACGACAACGAATACCGCACGTGAAATTCCTTTTCTTTCTTGGAGCGCTTGTGCTTTTCGGCGGAGGGGCCTACGTATTTGAATACAATACTCTGGTCGCGGAGCGAGACGCGGCGCGAACCCTGAAGGAGGGATTGGTAACGGAGAAATTGAACGAAGCGGATTTGAAGCACGTAGTATTTGAAACAACGGCTCCCAAGAATCTTCAGGAAGTGGCGGAGCGCCACGCGCTTTTTATTGAGCAAAAGCCCGGGTACATCACTATTGAAAAATCGGAACATAACGTCGTAGGATTGGCCAATTAACGCAAGCGTATGCACCGGCTCAGGTTATTTTTTCTTCTCGGCGTGTTTTTTATTCTTTTTGGAACTCTTGGAGCGCAGCTCTATCATCTGCAGGTTACAAAAGAGGAATATTATGTGGAAAAAGTGGAGGCCCTGGAAGAACGGAATGCCGAGTCCTTGAGCCGCCGGGGGGAGATATTTATTACGGACAGAAACGGAAACAAGATTCCGGTTGCGCTCAATAAAAATTTCCCTATGCTGTACGCCGTGCCGCGGGAAATAGAGAATCCCGAAGAGACCGCGGAGAAGCTCGCGCCCATAATCGGCTGGGAAAAGGAGGAACTTCAAGAGGCGATCGGGAACTCTTCCTCTCTTTTTCGCCTCCTTCTCGAGCGGGCGGAGGAGAGCGTGATACAGGAGGTGGAAAAAGCGGGCGTGAAGGGTATTAAAAAAGGCACGCGCCAGGCGCGGGTGTACCCATTTCGCGCGCTTGCCGCGCACGTTTTGGGATTTGTCGGGATAAACGAAAAATATGATGTGCCACGCGGTCTGTATGGCATAGAGAAGAAAGAGGAAAAAAATCTTTGGCGCGCAGAGGGCGTGGAGCTCACGCTCGACCGGAACATCCAGGCGCGTTCCGAAGAGATACTTTCCGGCCTCATGGAAACATTCAACGCCAAGGGCGGAACGATTATTGTGGCGGAACCCTCGAGCGGGAAAATCCTTGCCATGGCAAGCGAGCCGACATTCGAGCCGAATTTGTACGGAAAATTTCCGGTGGAGAATTTTATCAATCCGGCCACGCAGAGCGTGTATGAGCCCGGGAGCGTGATGAAGCCATTAACCATGGTTGCGGGGATAGACACCGGAGTAATTACGCCGGAAACAACGTATTATGATTCCGGGTCCGTGACCCTAAACGAAGAAACCATACGCAACTGGGACCTGAAGGCGCATGGGAAAATGAGCATGAAGAACGTGATTGAAGAATCCATAAACACCGGAGCCGTGTTCGCGGCCCAAAAAACCGGAAAGAAAAATTTCGTGGAATATCTAAAAAAATTCGGATTCGGAAAAACAACCGGCATTGACTTGCCGGACGAGGTCGCGGGAACCATTTCAAACGTGGAAAGAAAGAATTCACAAGATATTGATATCGCGACCGCTTCCTTTGGGCAGGGGATTTCGCTTACGCCCATAGAACTCATAAGCGCGTTTGGGAGCATCGCGAACGGGGGGCGACTTATGAGGCCGTATGTGAATGCCGCCTCGAGTCCTCACGCGGTGAGAGAAGTGATGAAAAAAGAAACCGCGGTAGCGGTGACTGCTATGATGGAGTCAGCGGTTAATAAGGCCGCGGTGGCTTCGCTTCCCAAGCACCGCATCGCGGGCAAAACCGGAACCGCGGAAATCGCGGACTTGCAGAGGGGCGGGTATCGAGAGGCGTTTAATCACACCTATGTTGGCTTCGGGCCTGTGTCGAATCCGCGATTCGTCGCTCTTTTGAAATTGGAAGAGCCGGAGGCAATACTTGCCGGCGCGACCGTTGTCCCCGCCTTCCGGGAACTGGCAAGTTTTATTATAAGTTATTACAATATACCGCCGGATAAAAACATAGAATAATTAGAAATTGATATGAAATCCAACGCCCTTTCAATGTTACAAAACCTTCTCAAGTTTTTAGCAAGGTTGACTCTCAAAAAATACAACCCCGGGATAATCGGCATTACCGGAAACGTGGGCAAGACCTCTACAAAAGAAGCGATTCGCGTGGTCCTTGAACGGGAGCGGAGGGTGCGGAGCGCGTCAAAAAATTTCAATAACGAACTCGGCCTTCCTCTTACGATTCTTGGGGATTGGGAAAAAATCGGAGGAATGTTTTTTTGGATACGGGTAATTCTCACTTCAGTATGGCGCCTTCTATGGAAGAGTCGCTCCTACCCCGAACTTTTGATTTTGGAATACGGTATTGACCGTCCCGGAGACATGAGGCGGCTCCTCGAAATTGCCCGTCCGCACATCGGAGTCGTTACGCCCATCGGGGAGATTCCGGTGCATGTGGAATTTTTCGCGGGACGGGAAGGTCTTATTCGAGAGAAGACGCGCATGGTGAAGGAGCTGCCCGCCACGGGATTCGCCGTGCTAAACGCGGATAACGAGGCCTCGAGAAATATGAGGGGGGAGACGCGGGCGCACGTCGTTACCTACGGCTGGAACGAGTCCGCGGATGTCCGCATACGCGCTCTCGAGACACGCATGGAGGCCTTGCCGCCGTGTATTACCTGCAAGCTTGAATATAACGGAAGTTTCGTGCCTGTGCGCATTGAGGAGTCCGTGGGGAGGGTGCACGCGTACGCGGCCGCGGCAGGCGCCGCGGTTGGCGCGGCCTTTGGCGTGAACCTCGTAAAAATTTCCGAGAATCTTTCGTATTACAAAAGTCCTGCCGGGCGCCTGAAATTTATCGAGGGAATGGAGGGGAGCCGTATTATTGACGATACGTACAACTCGTCTCCACTTGCTCTTCACGAAGCGCTCAATACTCTGCACGGCATAAAGGCGCGGCGGAAAATCGCGGTATTGGGGGATATGCTGGAGCTTGGAAAATTTTCCATTGAGGCGCACGAAGACGCGGGCCGGAGAGTAGCCGAAGAGGTGAAATTTTTGATTACCGTGGGGGCGTTGGCGAAATTTATGGCCGAGGCCGCGCGGGGCGCCGGGCTTTCGGAAAAAAATATCGTGGTCGCGAAAACGCTTGGAGAGGCGACGGAGGCGCTGAAAAAAATACTCAGGGCAGGGGACTTGGTACTTATAAAGGGTTCGCAGGGGGTGCGGATGGAAAAGATTGTAGAGGCGGTGATGCGGGAGCCGGAGAAGGCGGCGAAGCTTCTTACGCGCCAAGAGGAGCGCTGGCTTGAAAAACCCGGGTTGTATGACTAGGGTTCTAGGGTTGCGCGCTCCTACGGGGAATCTCACTGCTCGTCCCGCCATGGCGGGACTGCGTTTGGAAACCCCTCGGTTTCCACCTTCCGCCACGGGAAAACAGGTGTTTTCCCGACCCTTTTCCAGTTCGATTCCCCGTAGGGAATATTCTGAAATTATGCGCTCCTACGGGGAATCGAACCCCGGTTTCCGCCGTGAGAGGGCAGCGTCCTAGGCCACTAGACGATAGGAGCATAAAAGCATTTATTTTTGAAATCATAGCAAAAAAGGAGATTTTTGCAATGTCCTCAAACCATCCACATATGTGGATGGTTTGAGGACATACAATGTTTGGTCGCTATGCGTTTTTTAGGCGTTGTCTAGACAAGAAAAATGAGGGGCATATAATGACCTCATGAAAACAATACCTCTTGGAATGGTCATTATCCTCCTTGGTATCGCGTTTATAGGAGGGGTGTTTGTGGGGTACCGCCTGCCGGAGCGGGGGGAGCCCTTTATTGCTTCTCTTATGGGTATCGGAAAGGAGAAAAAAGAAGAAGCGGCAACCAGTACAAAAATAGCGAGTGGAGATTTTCTCCCGCCTGGAGAATCGGCAAAGGTAATTGCAGTTCTTGATGGCGACACGTTTGTGATCGAGGGAGGAGAGCAGGTGCGCTATATCGGCATTGACGCGCCGGAGAAGAGTGCCCCGGAAGAAAAGGTCTGTTTCGCGGACAAGGCCACGGAATTAAATAATGAGTTGATAGAAGGAAAGACGGTTCGCCTTATTCGCGACACGAATGACCGCGACCCGTTGAACCGGCTTTTGCGATACGTGTACGTGGAAGATAAGAGTGGCAAGGGGATTATGGTAAACGAAAAACTTGTTTTGGAAGGAGCGGCCAAAGCAACTCCCTATCCGCCGGACACCAAGTTTGAGGAAAAATTCAAAAAAGCGGAAACCGAAGCAAAAGATGGGGAACGCGGCCTTTGGGGCTCGTGTAAATAAAAAAAACCGCCGACCAAGAAATCGGCGGCATTACTGGAGGCTCGTATATTGCTTTTTTTATTATATCAAACCGTGAATTCTTGTCCAGTCCACCACATTCCACCAGGCCTCGATGTACTCGGCCCGGCGGTTTTCGTATTTGAGATAGTACGCGTGTTCCCATACATCAATTCCCAAAAGGGGAATAAGCCCTTCGGAAATAGGATTGTCCTGATTCGCGGTTGAAACGACTTTCAGCAGCCCCGAAGAATCCGCGATGAGCCACGCCCAGCCGCTTCCGAAGCGGTTTAATGCGGCATTTCCGAACTCTTCCTTGAATTTCTCAAATAAACCAAACGTGGTCTGGATTTTTTGCGCTAATTCACCTGATGGCGCGCCTCCTCCGCCTTTTGCCGGCGGCGCGAGCCAGTTCCAAAAAAGCGAATGGTTGTAGTGTCCGCCCCCATGATTCCGTATTGCTGTTCGGATATCTTCCGGCACGTGAGATAAGTTCTTCAAAAGTTCCTCCACTGACTTTTCCCGCAAATCGGGATATTTTTCGAGTGTCGCGTTTAGCTTGTCCACGTACGCCTTATGATGCTTCGCGTGATGAATTTCCATGGTCCGCGCGTCAATAAAGGGCTCGAGGGCGTCGTAGGCGTACGGAAGTTGGGGGAGAGTATGTTTCATATTTTGATTATACCATCTCTTTGAATATTTGGGATATCGGACCCCGCCTTGGCGAGGTCCGATATCCAGAAATTACCGTGTTGACGCAGAGCAAAAAGTCGCCTAAAATACAGGCATTATTTTGAAAGACATCCGGTATGTTATCCATTTCTCTGGTTGCCGAAGAACTATTCACCCTGGGCGGAATGCCCGTTACAAACTCACTCCTTACCGGGTGGGTTGGCATCATCGTCCTCATTCTCCTTGTGGCAGTCGCCATGAGTAAAATGTCGCTTGTGCCGCGCGGACTTCAACTTATTTTTGAGGCAATCTACGCCTTTTTTTTGAACCTCTGCGAGAACGTCTTGGGCGATAAAAAAAGCGCGGAAAAAGCCGTGCCTTTTATTACCACAATTTTCCTTTTTGTTTTTATCTCAAACATTGTTACCGTTTTTCCCGGGGTGGGGACCATTGGTATTAAGAAGGCAGAAGAACACATTGCCGAAGCCGCCGAACCAACAGACCAACAAACCAATAAACCAATAAACCAAGAAACTCACCTGACCCCTCTTTTCCGTCCCGCTTCCGCGGACCTGAACATGACCCTTGCCATGGCCCTTGTTTCTGTTATTATCACACAGATAGTCGGCTTCAAAACCTTGGGGGTCGGGTATCTCAAAAAATTTTTCAACTTCTCGAACCCAATCAATTTTTTTGTCGGCATTTTGGAGCTCATTTCGGAATTCGCGAAGATTATCTCGTTTTCCTTCCGGTTATTCGGCAACGTATTTGCCGGAGAGGTGCTTTTGGCCGTAATCCTCATGCTCGTGCCATACTTCGTGCCCCTGCCGTTTTACGGTCTGGAAATGTTCGTTGCGGTTATCCAGGCGTTTGTATTCGCGATGCTGACCCTTGTCTTCATAAAACTCGCCATGACGAGTCATGGAGACGAACACGCGGCAGCGCATTAAGGTCGGGTAATAACATCAACGAATATCGAATTAGTACGAATAAACGAATCAAAAAAACCAATTTGATTATTCGTATATTCGTAAAGAATTCGTTATTCGCTGATATCGCACATGGAAGAATCACGTTTACTCGCAATGGCGGTTGCCGTGGGGTTCGGAGCAATCGGTCCCGGAATCGGCATCGGAATTTTGGTCGGAAAAGCACTTGAGGCAATCGGGCGGAACCCCGAGGCAACCTCGAAGATTCAGACGAATATGATTTTGGGTATCGCCTTTACCGAGGCAATCATGATTTTCGCGCTCGTCGTCGCGCTCATTATCCGGTTCGTGTAGGAGCTACGAATGTAGGAATAGCATACGAATGTACGAATTTGTATATTCGTAAAAGATTCGTAAATTCGTAGCAGAATGAAGCATGGAACAATTACTACAAAGTTTTGGAATAGATGGGAGAATTCTTCTCTGGCAGGTCATCAATTTCGGAGTACTCTTCGGCATTTTGTGGTACCTGCTCTACAAGCCCATTAAGAAGGTTATGCGGGAGCGCGAGGACAAGGTGCGCGAATCCCTGGAACGCGCGGACAAACTCGAGGCGAAATCAAAAGAACTGGAAGAAGAATTCAGGGGCAAGATGGCAACGCAAAGAAAAGAGATCGAGGAGATGCACAAGCGGGCGCTCGCGGAGCAAAAACGCCTGCGTGATGAATTGAAAGAGAAGGCAGAAGAAGAGGCGACAAGGATTCTCGCGGAAGCAAAGGAGGCGGCAAAAAAAGAACGCACGGAGATTATGAAAGAAACCGAAGAAGATATAAAGCGACTCGCCGTTCTTTTGGCGGAGAAGATATTGGAAAAAGAATTGGACTCGAAAAAGGAGGAAGAAATGCTGAAAAAGGCGATGCAGGAATTTAAGAAAAGTTTATAAGTTGATAAGTTTAGAAGTTGATAAGTTTGTAAGTTTATAAGTTTATAAAACAGAACTTATAAACTAAAGCGAAGCGTAACGTATAAACTAGCATGCCGGCAAACACCCATCCACTCATTCAGGCCCTGCAGGAATTGACCGGAGACAATTCTCCGCTCGCTTTGGAGCATCTTGTGATTGGCGCGCGCCACATCACAAAAGAACGGGAGCGTGAACTTAGCGCCGCGTCATTAAAAGAAAAAAAAGAACTTCTTTCCGAATGGTTTCATGACTATCTGACAAAAGAGGTAAAAAACACCCTGGCGCTCCTTGCGGAAGAACATGCGCTGGATGCGGCTCGAAACGAAAGGGCTGAAGAAGAAACGGAAGAGATACGCTTCACAACCGCAAAAAAATTGAGCGAAGAAACAAAATCTTGGATACGCAAAGAAATGGGAGAAGGAAGAGTGGGGACGCCAATCGTGTTTCGCGAGGACCCCGCGCTTTTCGGGGGAATAAAGATCAAGGCGGGAGACAAAGAGGTCGAATATTCCATGCGCCAACGATTAGCGCGTATATAGAGAAAATCTCTAATCTCTAAATCCTAATCTCTAAACAAATTCAAAACCCAAATATCAAAAACGTTTTTGAATTTTGACATTTGAGATTGTTTAGAGATTAGAAATTAGGATTTAGAGTTTTAAGAGAATGAGTATTTCAAAAGAAGTCATCGAAAAATTAAAAAAGCAGATTTTAGAACTGCCCGAGGCGGGGGAAACCCGCGTGGTGGGAGAAGTGCGAGAGGTAAAGGACGGCATCGCGCTTCTCGGCGGCTTACAAGGGGCTTTGATGGGCGAAATGGTACGCTTCACCGAAAGCGGGGTGGAAGGCGTTGCCCTAAACCTCACGAGGGACTACGTGGGAATTATTATTTTGGGTGACTGGGAAAAAGTAAAAGAAGGCGACACGGCAGAGTCCACGGGCAAGGTGCTCCAAGTCCCCGTGGGCAGGGAGCTTGTGGGCCGCGTGGTTGACCCCCTGGGAAACCCGATTGACGGCAGAGGTGATTTGAAAACCAAAGAATATTCGCTTGTGGAAAAAATCGCGCCGGGAGTCATTACGCGCGAGCGCGTGCACGAGCCGGTGCAGACCGGAATCAAGGCGATTGACGCCATGATCCCCATTGGCCGGGGCCAGCGCGAACTCATCATCGGCGATCGCGGAACAGGAAAAACATCCATTGCTATAGACACGATTATTAATCAAAAGGGAGAGGATATAATTTGCGTCTACGTGGCGATTGGGCAAAAGGAATCAAAGGTGGCGAAGATTGTTGCCCGGCTTCGCGAACTTGGCGCAATGGAGTACACCATTGTGGTCCTTGCCGGCGCATCGGATTCCGCCGCGCTCTCGTACCTTGCGCCATATACCGGCTGCGCCATCGCCGAATACTTTAGAGATAAGGGCGAAGACGCGCTTGTGGTCTACGACGACCTGTCGAAGCACGCCGTTGCCTACCGCCAGATTTCATTACTTCTTCGCCGTCCTCCGGGGCGCGAGGCATACCCGGGAGACGTGTTTTATCTCCATTCGCGACTTTTGGAACGCGCCGCGAAACTAAACAAGGAGCATGGCGGCGGGTCTTTGACCGCGCTTCCTATTATAGAAACCCAGGCCGGAGATATTTCCGCCTACATTCCGACAAACGTCATATCCATTACGGACGGACAAATCTATCTCGAGTCGGACCTCTTTTATTCGGGCGTGCGGCCCGCCTTAAACGTTGGACTCTCCGTTTCCCGCGTGGGCTCGGACGCGCAGACCAAGGCAATGAAAGCCGTCGCGAAAAAGCTCCGCCTCGAACTCGCCCAGTTCCGCGAACTCGCGGCCTTTGCCCAGTTTGGCTCGGACCTGGACAAGGAAACCAAAGAACGCATCGAGCGGGGCCGCCGCCTTACGGAAATTTTGAAACAGAAAAATTACGCCCCCGTGCCCCTGGCCCACCAGGTAATCGCGCTCTATGCCGCAAGTTCCGGAGCGCTGGATGATGTTCCGGTGGAGCGCGTCTCGGCCTTTGAAGAAAGTTTCCGTCTGTTCCTTGATACCGAAGCAAGGACGCTCGTGGAAGAAATGAATTCCAAAAAAGAATTTACCGAAGAAATGCAGAAAAAGGTAAGGGAATTGGCGGAAGAATTTAAGAAAAGTTTATAAGTTGATAAGTTTAGAAGTTGATAAGTTTATAAGTTTGTAAGTTTATAAAACAGAACTTATAAACTAAAGCGAAGCGTAACATATAAACTAGCATGCCGGCAAACACCCGTGAAATAAAACGAAGAATCAAATCCGTAAAAAACATCGGGCAGATTACCCGCGCCATGCAGCTTGTCGCGGCCTCAAAGATGAAGCGCGCGGAAAAACGCTCAAAGGATTCAAACGCGTACGCAAAGGGAGCGCTTGAAATCCTCCAGAACGTAACGCAAGGGCTTCTGGGCATGGGCGAGGGACACGCGCTTTTTGAAAAGAAAGCAACCGGGCGCGTGGCCGTGCTTTTTATAAGTACGGACCGAGGCTTTTGCGGGGGTCTCAATATCCTCCTCTGGAGCAGGATGTTTGCGAAAATAAAGGAATGGAAGGGGGAGGGAAAGGAAATTGACGTTATAAGCGTCGGCAAAAAGGGCTGCGCGCTTGCGAAAAAATCCGGATTGAAAATAGTCGCGGATTTCACGGGCATTGGGGAGCGCGTGTCCGTGGACGAAGTTCGCCCCATCGCGAAAGTGGTGATGGAAGAGTTTGAAAAAGGGATGTACGAGGAGGTGTGGATCGCCTATAGTCAATTTGTAAACATCCTTCTCCAGAAGCCCGTTACGCGCGAACTTCTGCCCGTGGAGGAAAAAGTGTTTGAAGAAATTGTGGGGGCCGAGGCGAACGGTAAAAAGAGGGAAAAGGCGACGTATATATTCGAACCGGGCGCGGAGCAGGTGTTGAAATCGCTCATTCCGTATCTGGTACAGATTGAAATTTATAAGGCATTTTTGGAAGCCCAGGCCTCGGAACATTCCGCCCGCATGGTTGCCATGAAAAACGCCACGGATAAGTCCGGGGAGTTGATGGGGGACCTGCAGTTGGCATACAATCAGGCAAGGCAGGCGGGAATTACGAGAGAAATCGCGGAAATTTCCTCGGGAGCGGCAGCGACAGCGTAGATCTGAAATCACAAATCACAAGCACCAAATCACAAACAATACCAAATGACCGAAATACAAAATATAAAAACGTTTTTGAATTTTGAAAATTTGAATTTCGAATTTGTTTGTAATTTGGGATTTGTAATTTGGAACTTTTAAGAAAAAAATAAAAGACATGAAACAAATACAAAGCATAGTGAAAGAAAAAGGTGGGGGCATCATCACCCAAGTTATGGGTCCGGTCGTTGACGTTTCTTTTCCCGATGGAGCGGTGCCCGCGGTATATACCAAACTCGTTGTGAAAAACAATGAGGGCAAGGTGGTGGCGCTCGAAGTGGAACAGCACATTTCAAATTCCGAAATCCGGGCGGTTGCCATGACTTCCACCGACGGCCTTTCTCGGGGGAGCGAAGTAACAAATACCGGAGGCCCGATTAGCGTTCCGGTGGGGGAAAAGGTTTTGGGTAGGATTTTTAACGTGCTTGGCGAGGCGGTGGACGGCAAGCCGAATCCAAAGGATGCTCCCCTGTGGTCAATTCATCGCAAGGCGCCGGAATTTAAGCATCAGGCGACCAAGGCGGAAATTTTTGAAACCGGTATTAAGGTTATTGACCTTATCGCGCCCTTTATCAAAGGGGGCAAGGTCGGGCTTTTCGGCGGCGCGGGAGTCGGGAAGACCGTGCTCATTCAGGAACTCATCAGAAACATCGCCGCCGAACACGGAGGATATTCCATTTTTTGCGGAGTGGGTGAGCGCACGCGCGAAGGCAACGACCTCTACCACGAAATGAAGGATTCCGGCGTTATTGATAAAACCGCCATGGTCTTCGGCCAGATGAACGAGCCGCCGGGCGCGCGCCTTCGCGTTGCCTTGGCAGGCCTCACCATGGCCGAATATTTCCGCGACGAAGAAGGCCGCGATATGCTGGTCTTTATAGACAACATCTTTCGCTTCACCCAGGCCGGCTCCGAGGTCTCCGCGCTCCTCGGCCGGATTCCATCGGCTGTGGGCTACCAGCCAACGCTCGCGACGGAAATGGGAGAACTGCAGGAACGTATTACCTCGACACATAAGGCCTCGATTACCTCGGTGCAGGCGGTCTATGTGCCCGCGGACGACCTGACGGACCCCGCGCCCGCCACGACATTTTCTCACCTCGACTCAACCGTGGTGCTTTCGCGCGGGCTGACGGAACTTGGCATCTACCCGGCCGTTGATCCCCTGGATTCCACCTCCACCGTGCTTCAGCCGGACATTGTGGGGGATGAGCACTACCGCGTTGCGCGCGAAGTGCATAGAATAATCCAGAGATACAAGGACTTGCAGGACGTAATT
>ERZ1292629.3290-Hain-H43-01um-R1-3290-length-12596-cov-4_pt1 | contig 12596 bp, 8 predicted proteins | sample MGYA00564399_ERZ1292629 | MGnify/ENA primary metagenome ERZ1292629 (study PRJEB36523, sample SAMEA6512636) | groundwater metagenome | collected 2019-01-08 | study: AquaDiva: Metagenomics assemblies of 32 groundwater samples | reverse complement strand
GAATTTTTTGTCAATTTCAAAAAACGCCCGGATGAAAAGCGGAACAACAATTAAAAATACCGGCCAGCCGTATCCGACAATCCTTTGGATGCCGGTGCCGGCCACGGGGCCGATGAAATAATGAACTAGACCGTAGGTCAGCGCCACGATAATTCCGAAGGAAAATTCTTTGAAAATATACCTCAACTTCTTGGAAAGAATGTAAAAAAGCATAAGCGGCGCTATCCCGAAAATCGTGAGCAATATAATCAAGGCCTTAAGCGGAAGAGAAAAGTCAAAACCGCAGAAACCGACCTCTTGCACGTTTCCGAGGGACTTAATAGCGGGAAGCTGAAGACGGAATATGGGTTCGCAGGACTTGGAACCATTGATCCAGGGCTTTACGCCCAGCACATTGGTCAGAAAGTTGTAGGAGAGTTTGGAGGCGAGATAAAAAGAACCGCTTAGATTATGGATATTAGGCTGGCCGGTGCTTTTCACAACCCCGGTTATCCAAAAAGAGATGATAATGACGATAATGACGGCCAGCGTCAGAAGTTTTTTGGACCAGAGCCAGCTCATCGCCGAATATATGAGGCCCAGGAGCAGGGTTGATTCTCTGGCCAGAAACATCAGAAATACCGCGATTAGGCTCAAGCCTTCTTTTTTGAATAGGAGAAGCGCGAAAAAAACGGCGGTGAGGAATAAATAGAGCGGATCGGGTTCAAAAACCTCGCGGAGCGTGTCGTAAAAATACGGCAGAAAGAAAAGAGGAATTAAAAGAAGCGGAGATTTTAAAGTATCCTTCAAAATCGCGATATTTATAATGAAAAAAAGAAATATGGAGGCAATGGCGATGAGATAAAAACCCTGATAGATATCCAAAGGAAAGTGGCGGCTCAACCAGCCGACCAGAAATGGATGAAGGAATCGGCTGGAGTAGGGTTCAATCAGGGTATTCAGGTGGCCGTTCGCGGCCGCGACATACCACTCGGTATCCCCGCCGATGGTCGGACTTACGAGAATGTTCAGAAAAAAAAGGACGGCCAGAATAGCGGCGGCGACGAGAAAAAAAATCAAGTATTTATTTAAACCAATAATCATACCAAAGAGAGAGCGTAATTAAATTCCAGATTTTGAAGGATTGGTTGGCTTTCCGGTTTTGATGGGAATATATCAGCCCCTTAACATAATCATAATTAAGAATATTTCTTTCTCTTAATCCGGAACTCATTATAATATTGAACATTTCTTCCGAAATTGGCGAATCATTTTTCAGCCATTCGTCGATGGGCGTTCCGAAACCTTGTTTTTTACGCCAGATTATCTCGCTCGGAATGATGCCCTCCACCGCTTTTTTCAAAATATATTTTGTGTTTCCGTTCTTTACCTTCAAACCGCTCGGCATATTCAGCGCGAGTTCCACCAGCCGCTTGTCCAGGAACGGCACGCGGCCCTCAACCGAATGGGCCATTGTCATCTTGTCGGCGCGGGCCAGAAGAAATTCCGGCAAGCGCTGTTTCAATTCCAGATAAGTGATCTGTTTCAAAAAATCGGCGCGAGAATCGGTTTCTTTGAGTTCTTGATACCAATTTTTGATAATATCGTAGCTTGATTCTTCAGTCCGGTATTTAAATTCAGAGGTAAGAAGTCCCTCCTTCGCGTAGTCCCCGAAAGCAATCGCCAGTCCCCAGAAGGGTTCTTGGCCCATTATGAATCTTTGAGCGTATTCTTTTCCGAAATCCAGGCGGGTAATGTTTAATAACGCTTGGGTTATTTCAGACAGGACCGATTTTGCCGCGTTCGGAATTTTTTTGAGCCAATGCCATTTTTCGCGTAATCGTAAAACTTTCAGATATGTCTCGTAGCCGGAAAAAATTTCATCCGCGCCTTCGCCGATTTGAATAACCGTCACTCCGGCATCGCGAGTGAGTTTTGAAAGCCAAAAAAGAGGAAAACAAACCTGGTCGCCATTCGGGTCGTCGGCGTAGTACGCGTATTGCTGGAGAAATTCGCGGAAATGGGATTCATCCAAAACAATCTCGTGCGTTTTCGCGTTCAATGATTTAGCCACCCGGCGGGAATATTCAAACTCGTTTTTTGTTTCAAAATCCTTATAGCCGACGGAGAATGTCTCCACCGGTTTCCCGAGCGCCTCGCTCATCAAAGCCGCGTTCGTTGAGGAGTCAATTCCGCCCGAGAGGAAGCATCCGAAAGGCACATCCGAAACCATCTGGGATTTTATGGAATCCCGGAGCAGGCGGCGGATTTCCGAAATGTAAAACTCCTCGCTTTTCCCCTTTTCCTCGCTCGTTATCGGGTTCCAATAGGAGGTTTCTTCCAATTCCCCGTTCATATTCAAGACGAGCCGGCGTGCGGCGGGCAGCTTCTTAATATTTTTGAAAAGCGTGAAGGGAGCGGGCAGAGAAGAAAATGTCAGATAGCGGGAGATATTTTTTTCCTCCAATTCTTTTTTGAAATCGGGATGAGCCAATATCGCCTTAATTTCAGAACCGAAGTAAAAAACGCCGTTCTGGACCGCGTAAAAAAATGGCTTGATGCCCATGTGGTCGCGGGCGGCGAAAAGTTTTTTCTTCTTTTCGTCCCAAATTGCGAAGGCGAACATGCCGTTGAATAATTTCACGCAGTCCTCGCCGTATTCGGCATAGGCATTCAAAACAACTTCTGTGTCCGTGCGGGAATGGAAGATATAACCTTTTTTCTCAAGTCCTTCCCGAATTTCCCGGAAGTTATAAATCTCGCCGTTATAGGTTATCCAAACGCCGTTCACGCTCATCGGCATATGGCCGGCCGTTGTCAGGTCAATGATTTTGAGCCGCCGCGCGCCGAAGCCCACTCTGCCGTCCGGCGAAAGATAAACGCCCGCGTCGTCCGGCCCGCGATGAACGAGCGTATCCCGCATTTTCACCACCTCCGATTCTTTTACGGTGTTTGAATTATTGAACTTGAAGACCCCGTTGATTCCGCACATGTCTTTTATGTTTCTTTTTTATGCTTCTTTTCCATTTTTCTTTTGCTTTTATGCTTCTTTTGTTGTTGCCTCACTTTTCTCGCACGTGCGAGAAAAGTGAGGCACTTGAATTTTTTAGATTTTAAAAACGGCCTTGATTTCCGAAATAGAATTTTCCTTAAGGAAATGAAGGGTAACGAAATAAAGCGTGGCCGAGAGAGCGACATTCAAAAGAACATGAACGCCGAGCCAATGGAGAGTCAAACTGAAAAGCCCCATCAGCGCGGAAGCCGAAACTATTTTTTTGAGATGGGGGAGGATGAAAAAATTATTCGTTTTCTTGGCCAGCCGCCAGCTTAATCCGTTGATTAACAGCAACGCGCCGAGGGTGGCGATAGCGGCGCCGACGGTGCCGTAAAGCGGAATCAAAAGGACATTGAAAATGACATTGCCCAAAGAGCCGATTAAAATAATGGGCACGGCCTTTTTCTGTTTATCATGGGCCATTATGTAGTTGGTGAGATGATAACCGGGGAAAATCAGAAGGACGGTAAAAAACAGGACCCGAAGAGCCGGAATAGCCGCCAGATAGGACTCTCCGTAAAGGAATTTTATAATTTCCCCGCTTAAAATTACTCCGCCGATGACAATAGGAATGGCTAAAAGCAGCGAAGCGGTAATGCCTTTTTCCATGAGTTCTTTCGTCTTGCCGTTATTTTTTTGACCGACAAATTTGGCCAGCACGGGGTAAAGACTGACAGCAAGGACTGACGACAGAGTGTAAAGTAACTGGATGATTTTTTGGCCGGCGGAATAAAAACCGACGTCTTCCGCCGTTCTAAGCGCTCCCAGCATTATGACATCCATATTCAGCATGAAAATCCCTACGAGCGATGTGATGGCGATTGGCCAGGCCAATCGTAAAATCGGCGCCAATAATTCTCGGCGGAAGGCGCTGTTCATGCTTCCGAATTCTTTTCGGAGAATAAAAATCCCCAAGATTGTCCCCGTCCCCGCGCTTAAGCCGTAGGTAATGGCTAAGGAACGAGCGGTCGGCGCGAAGTAAAGTATCGCGAAACCGAATAACGTTATGGCGACATTCGTCACCGTAGTCACCAAGGCCTCCAATTCCATTTTTTCTTTCGCCCGGAAAAAAGCGATGGCAAATTCTCTGATGCCGTCAAAAATCGTCAGCATCGCGGCGAAATATAAAAGCGGTTTGGCCGCCTCAATTTTTGAAAAATAGGGCGCGACAAAAATTATAAGCAGGGCCGTAAAAACCAGGAGAATTATTTTAATCCGGAAACTGGTCGCGAAAATTTGGCGGCTTTTCTCCGGATTCATCGCCGCCTCTTTTGTGAGAATCGTGTTGATGCCGATATCGGAGAATATGGTGAAGAACGCGGCTAGTCCGAGCACATAGGAAAAGACGCCGTATTCGGCCGCGCCCAAAGCGCGGGCGGCGTAGATTATCACCGACGCTCTCAAAAGACGGGTGCCGATCTGGCCGAACGAGAGCCAAAAAACATTCTTGGCCACCGTTTGGCGGGTGCCAAAATTATTGAAAAGCATCTCTTTTAATTTAAGAGCCATTAATGGTGAGAGGTGAACAGATATTTTATCGTTCTGATTATAATCACGAAATCCAGGAAGAACGAACGATTTTTCACGTAGTAAATGTCGTAACAAAGTTTTTCATAGGCCTCTTCCAGCGAAGCGCTCGGTTTGTAATTGATTTGCGCCCAGCCCGAGAGGCCGGGTTTGATGATATGGCGGACTTCGTAGTATGAGAATTTTTTAAACATTTCCGCGAGTTCCACCCGTTCCGGCCGCGGGCCGGTAAAAGAAATGTCGCTCTTAATAATATTCCAGAGCTGGGGCAGTTCATCCAGATGGGAAAAACGGAGTGCTTTTCCGAAAGGCGTAATTCTTTTGTCATCCGCTTCGGTCCAAAGCGGTCCGGAATTGTCCCGATACATAGTTCTGAATTTGTAGAGAGTGAAAACCTTTCCATTTTTTCCGATTCTTTTTTGTTTGAAAATAACCGGACCGGCGGAACTCATTTTTACGCCGAGCGCGAAAATAATGCCGAAAGGCAGGAATATAATCCCCAAAATTATTGAAAGCATCAAGTCAGTCAATCTTTTAAGAGCGTCGTAAAAAGGCCGCCGGGTGGGGATTTTTTCAATAAACCAATTTTCATCCAGGTCCTTCAGGGGAACTTTTTCAAAAAGCATTTCGTAGCAGTCCCCGGCGTTCATTAAATTCACCTCCAGCGGAATGAGCTGGAAAACGGTTTTCAGGTTGGAGAAATTTTGGGTGAGAGCGGGCTGGATAATCACCGTGTTGATTTTCCTTTCCCTTATTATTCGCGCCAGAGCGGCGGCGTTCTTGTCATCCATGCTCCCGATTTTTTCGGCAATCTGATATCCGGCGTGGGGGTTGTTCAGAAGATAGGACTCAATCTCCTTTAACAGTAGCGCGTCGCCGAGAATGAGAACTCGGATGGCGCCGGCCGTGAAGATATTGATGATAAAAATTCTCCATAAATAATCCAGAACCAGAAACACGCCGGAAAAAATGAGCAGATTTATTTTTGGGGTTAATTCAAAAAATGGGCCGAAGAGATAAAAAACGATGACAGAAACAATCCCGTTCAAAAGAACCGCGCCCGCCACCCGTTTGAACAGAATCAGCGCGCTGCCGTAATTTTTATACTGATAGAAATCGGATAAATAAAAGACGACCAGCCACAAAATGAATATCAGGGAAAACGGATAAAAATGGTCTGTTAGGTGAAAACGGAGGTCCGTTAGAGGATAGCGGATTATCAGCATGAGTACGAGCGCGAGATAGAGAATGCCGACATCGCCCGAAAAAAGGATAAACTTCCTTAGTCCCTTCATATTTCAGATTATGCTAGTCCTTGTCCGGACTTGCAAATCTTACGGAGTTCAACTCCGTAATGATTCTTAAAAGCGGTTCTTTCAGGAGATAAAGCGCTCCTCCGAAAATCAGGCCGGAAATTACCATATTAAGAATCACGTTTAATCCCAGCGAAAGGAGAGTGAAGGTAGCGATTCCCATCGCGCTCGTCGCGAGAGAAATTTTGAAAATATGCGGCAGGGTCGCGAAATCGTTTATCTTTTTCAGATAACTCCAATTGATGAAGTTCACCAGTATTTGAGAGATGATGGTGGCGATTGCCGAGCCGCTGATTCCGTAGGCGGGAATCAAAATAAGGTCTAAAACAACGTTAGTGGTCGCTCCGATGCCGGTTGAAATGATGAAAATTTTCTGCTTGTCGCAGGCGAAGATGACATTCCCGATTATCGTTCCCGGAAAGACCAAAAGAACGGTGGTCAGAAGCAGTTGGAAGGTGAAAGTCGCGTCATTGTATTCGGCCCCGAAAAAAAGATTAATCAGCGGCCGCGCGATGATGATTCCGCCGACGGTCAGGGGAAGGGCGGCCGCCAGCGCCGCCGTGATGGATTTTTCCATTACTCTTTTCACCGCTTCAAAATGATTCTCGTGGACCAGTTTGCTCAAAATCGGAAAGACGCTCGCCGCGAGCAAACTCGGGAAAAGATAAAGAAGCTGTATCGGCCTTTGAGCCGCGGCGTAGAGGCCGAGTTCGCCGGCGCTCCGGAAAATTCCGATAATAATCATATCTATGTTAATCATAAATCCGCCCAGAAGGCCCATAACGGCAAAGGGCCAGGCCTTGGTCATAATCGGTTTCACGAGCGCTTTGTCAAAACGGGTCAAGAGCCCCTTCAGTTGGTTTCTCAAAACAAAAAACACGAGGAGGAAGCCGAGCCCGGCGCTCGCGGTATAAGCGTAGGCGAGCGGCATCGGGCGCGGAGCGTTCAAAAGCGTTATCAGTCCGAGCCCGGTGATGAAAACATCGGTGGCGATGGTCAAGCCGGCCTCCCACTCCATCTTGTTTTTGGCGCGGGTGATGGAAAAGCCGAAGGTGCGCAAGCTGTCAAAAACCAGAAGTACCGCCATCACCGGAATAAGCGGAATGGCCCCGGCGGTTTTCGTGAAAAGGGGCGAAGCGATAATCATAATGACCACCGTCGCGGCGAGCATGGCGAGTTTCAGATAAAAAGTGGTTGAAAGATAAGCCGAAATTTTGTCGGGATTTTTGGCGGATTCCCGGGTTAAAAGCGAAGAAAGGCCGATGTCGGTGAAAATTCCGAAAAAAGCGGCCAAGCTCAAAGCGTAGGAAATAACACCGTAACCATCGGCGCCCAAAATCCGGGCGGCGTAAATTATGAGCACCGCCCGGATAATCCGGCTCACGATAGTGCCGGCCGTCAGCCAAAAGGTGTTTTTCAGGAGGGTTTGTTTGAGGGAAGTATAATTGACTTTCATTATCGGTATGATTAGAATTTTAACACACATGACGGAACCCGAAAACGAAAAACCGAAACGCGATTATGTTTTGCCGGTGAGCATTTTGATTGCCGCGCTTTTGGTGGCCGTGGCGCTGGTTTATAACGCCGGCAAGAAAGCGGAAAATCAGCCGGCGAATTTGGCCGGCTCGGCCCAAAATAATCCGAATGCTCCGATGCCCGAAAGCATAAAACCGGTTTCCGTAGCCGACCACATTCTCGGCAATCCCGACGCGCCGGTGAAGGTGATTGAATTTTCGGATTTGGAATGCCCGTTCTGTAAAAGTTTCCACGCGACAATGCATCAGGTGGTCAGAACCTACGGCGACAAAGTAGCCTGGGTTTACCGCCACCTTCCTCTGCCGCAACTCCATCCTAAAGCGCCGAAGGAGGCCCAGGCGGCCGAGTGCGCCACTAAGCTGGGCGGCAACGATAAGTTCTGGGCCTATGTTGATAAAATTTTTGAGATTACGCCCTCCAATAATGGTTTGGATTTGGCGCTTCTTCCGAAAATTGCAACCGACATCAGTTTGGATTTAGAACAATTCAACTCTTGCCTGGCGAGCGATTACGGACAGGATAAAATTCAGAATGATATGAACGATGCCGCGAATTCCGGCGCCCGAGGCACGCCCTACTCAATTGTGCTCAATAATAAGGGTCAGAAGTTTATCATCCCCGGGGCCTTGCCTTTTGATGAGGTTGGCGTTATCATTAACGCGGCTTTAAAATAAAAATTCCTAGCCCGAAAAGGTCGTTAAGTTTTTAGTAAAATGGATTTTAATAACAATCGCGGAGGAGGTTTCCAAAGGCAGACCTACAAGGGCGAGTGGCAGTGCGCCAAATGCGGCACAGCCATCACCGAGTTGCCCTTTCAGCCGGATGAAAACCGTTTGGATAAACTTCTGTGCCGCAATTGCCATCAGGAAAGAGTCCGCTCTTTCCGCCGATAGCAGTGAAAGCCCCGAATTACTTCGGGGCTTTTAATTTTGCGAGGGAGCTCAACTTCCCATGGAAGTTGAGCTCCCATAAATGTGGTATAATGCGTCTATGCGCTGGAATCATTGGACATTAGTGGTCTTGGGCCTTTGGCTCATCCTTTCGCCGTGGATTTTGGGATTTTCCGCCCTGAACCTCGCGGCTTGGAACTCCGTTTTAATCGGCGTGCTCGTGGTCATCTTTTCCCTTTGGAATTCTTCCGAACCGCAAGCGTGAATGCAGATTTACGAGGTACGAGGTTTAACCTCGTAAATCTGTAAAAGAATTATCTCGCTATGGAAAATCTATATGATTTGATTATAATCGGCGGCGGGCCGGCTGGCGTGGCGGCGGGAATTTATGCCGCTCGTAAAAAACTCAAGACGGTTTTAGTCACCGACCTTTTCGGCGGCCAGTCGCTGGTCTCGGACGACATCGGCAATTGGGTCGGCGAACCGCGCCTCTCCGGTTTTGATTTGGCTCAAAAGCTGGAAGGACATCTAAAAGCCCAGACGGGAATTGAAATTATTGAAGGGGACTTGGTCTCTAAAATTAAGGAAGTCCGACTTCCTAATATTGGGTTTTTAGTGGAGACGAAGAATGGTAAAACCTTTGAAACGGAAACCATACTTTTGACATCTGGGAGCAGAAGAAAAAAATTGGATGTGCCCGGCGAAAAAGAATTTGAAGGGAAAGGCGTGGCTTACTGCAGCACCTGCGACGCGCCGGTTTTCGGCGGGAAAACAGTAGCCGTCGTCGGCGGCGGCAATGCCGGCCTGGAAGCGGTGACGGACCTCATTCCCTACGCCTCAAAAATTTATCTCATCCACCGGGGCGAAAATTTGAAGGGTGACCTGGTCACGCAGGAAAAAATCAAGGCGGAGCCGAAAGTGACGGTGATTTTAAACGCGGAGACGCAGAAAATTTCGGGAGACAAAACCGTGGTCGGTTTGGAATACAAAGATAAGATTTCCGGCGAGGTGAAGAGAATCGCGGTGGATGGCGTTTTCGTGGAAATCGGCATCGTTCCGAATAGCGATTTGGTAAAAAATCTGGTTGCACTCAACGAGCGCGGTGAAATAATAACCGACCCGAAAACCCAGGCCACTTCTCAAAAAGGCATCTGGGCGGCGGGAGACGTCACCGATGGCCTTTACCGCCAAAACAACATCTCGGCCGGAGATGCCGTGAAGGCGGTGCTCAATATCCATGATTATTTGAAAATAAATGGTTTGCTATAATAAACCTAGGACTATGAATAGAAAACAAATCTATATTCTCATTGCCCTCGCGGTTGTGGTTTTAATCGGAGTAGCGGCGGGAATTATTATCAAGAACCGAGACAACACTCCTATCGGCAAAGAAACCTCCGCTCAAAACTCAAGCGCCAGCGCCGGAGGAAGCGCGGCGGCCGTCAAACCCTACTCCGCCGAAATTCCAAAGGGCGCGATAGAAACGGCGCCGGCTCAAACCATCCCCCTCGTCAGCCAGCCGAACGCCGCCCCCGGCGCCAAGTTCGGGGTGTTTCGTATCGCGGTTGGCAGCAATGGCTACTCCCCGTCCTCAATCACGGTTAAACAAGGCGACACGGTGGAAATAAATCTTGAAACACAGGACGGCAAGTACGACATATTTTCCTCAAGCGCCGGATTTTATACAAGCGCGTCTCCGGGCAAACCCGGCAAGGTCAGTTTTCAGGCCGGCGTGAGCGGCACCTTCCTTTTTAACTGCCGCGATTTATGCCCCGGCGGTGCTATAATTAGAGGGAGTTTGATTGTGTTGCCATGAAAAGAATTTCAAAGAAATTTCTAAGGGAGTTCAACTTCCTGGTAGCGGGAATTTTATTTCTTGGTCTCGTTTTAAATGCGTCTGCCTTCACCGGTCCTTCCGCCGGCTGTACTCCCGGCGGCACTTCGGCTTGCAACAGTAGTTTTTCCGTTGACGCGAACGGCAACGTCGGTTTCGGCACGACAAGAATCTCCAGCTTAACCTCTGGCAACACTTACAACACTCCGCCATTTGGCTCTTTCGCCAATGTGTTTATGATAGCCGCCACCTCCTCTCCTCCCGGCATTGCTTTGCGGAACATTGGCAGTGGCGGGTCCGGCAACGGCAGTTATGGAATTATGGACGCGACTTGGGTTTGGCAATTGACTCCCTGGGGCGCCATTACCTTGACTAATGCCGGCACGTCTTTCAGTTATAATCGTAATGCCATAACCGTTTTCCCCGACAATCGTATTGTATTACCCGGTCCGTCTGGTAGCGGTTCCGGATGGTATCCGGCCACTTCTACTCTTAGTGTTATCGGTGATATTAGCGCGAGCAGCGGTTTTGTCGGCATTGGAGCTAATCTGACCGGCGTCGCGCCGGCTGGCGTTTCCGGCGGGGCTTTCAGTTCGGCTAATTATGCCTTCCCGTTAAATTTGGCAATCGGCACGTCCACCACCGCTAACCTGCCCAAATCGCTTTCCGTTTATGGCGGCGGTTATTTCAGGGATAGCGTCGGCATCGGGATGACGAATCCAATCGCAACATTGTCCGTTGCGGGTTCTTCCACAATCAGCAACGCGCTGAATGTCAATTCCGGCACATTGTTTGTTGACGCCGTGAATTCAAGAGTCGGCATCGGGACGACGGGGCCGGGTAGCGCGCTTGATGTCTCTGGCACTGGCAATTTCACCGGCACCGTCGCGGTCGCGACCCCCACTGCCGCTGGCCACGCCGCCACCAAGGCGTATGTTGATTCTTCAGTCGGCGGCAGCGGCGGCGCCGCCAGCTTCGCCACCCTCACGGTTGGTTCTTTGAATGGGGTGGGAAAATGGACAAGCGGAGTGGCGGGAACGGCAACTTCCGGTATTGATTATCAATCTCCATTAACCTTCCCGCTTATTTACGCTTCTACCACTCACGTTGTCGCCACTACCCCCCTTTCAATTACCGCCGGCGTTCTCTCTATGCCGACCTCTACCGCTTCGCAAAATGGCTTTCTTACTTCGGCTGATTGGACGACTTTTAATAATAAATCCACCGCCGCCGGAGCCAATCCCACCGCCACCATCGGTTTGACGGCGAATAACGGCACCGCCAGCACCTTTATCCGTTCAGACGCTTCGCCCGCGTTAGGCGTAGCGATTGCTCCGACTTGGACGGGAATACACACCTTCAGCAACGGGACTTATTCAGCGTTATTTACGGGAGGCAACGTCGGCATCGGGACGAGTACCCCCTCCTATAAACTGGATGTGGTAGGCACCGCCCAGTTCTCCCAGCCCGTGATTGTAGGCACGCCCACGGCCAACAGCCACGCCGCCACCAAGTCCTATGTGGATTCAGCCATTACAGGCGGCGGAAGTGTGGGGAGTTTCACCACCCTCACCGTCTCCGGCACCTCCACCTTCAACGGCAACATTCAATTCGGTGGCCAGGCGGTTACCAACCTTAGTATGAACGGTAAAAATATTACGGGGGTGAATAAACTTACCGTCACCACCATTGACCCGCTATATCGCATCGGCGGAGTGAACTACTCAACTTACGCGGCCTCCATCGCCGGCGGAGTGAAGGAGGAGTATGTCGGGAGAGGCAAGCTCGTCCCAATTTCAAATGAATTCTCCTATGTGATAGATTTCAATAATGTAAAAAGCGGCTCGGACTTGTGGCTGTGGCGCGAGACCGTTGATTTTTCGCCGGAGAATGTGGAAGTGCTTGCGACTCCCTACGGCGTTCCTGTTCCGATCGCGTACACGATAGAAGAAAGCAAAATTATTTTCGTTGCCGATTTGGGGAAGTTGAACTTCCAGAAGGAAGTTCAACTTCCAAGCATTGATTTTTCCTACCGCTTAATCGGCAAACGTTTTGACTGGCGTGACTGGCCCACTTACGCGAAAGACCAGAATGAACCCGCGGGACTTATTATCAGGTAATGGGGAGGAGAAAAAAAATTCTCCGGCACTGGCGCTGGCATCGTCTCTTAACCCCTCTTATCGTTATCCTCGGCGTGGCGCTTCTTATCTTCGCCGGGCTCGCGGCGCTCCGTTCGTTCATTGAGCGTGGAATCCAAACGACCATTATTCAAAAACTTGATTTGGGTGAACCCCAACCTAAAGAGAGCCCCCGCTCTGAATCCGAACCCGAATCGTACACCCTTTCCAGCTTCTCCGACCTCTTCTCGGGCGTCGGGTGGCTTGACAAGGAGCGCACCACGCTCTACCAGGATTTTTTGGTAACGGCGCTCACCTTCCCGCCGCGCTTTACCGTCCGGCGGC
>ERZ1292629.3288-Hain-H43-01um-R1-3288-length-12598-cov-5_pt1 | contig 12598 bp, 9 predicted proteins | sample MGYA00564399_ERZ1292629 | MGnify/ENA primary metagenome ERZ1292629 (study PRJEB36523, sample SAMEA6512636) | groundwater metagenome | collected 2019-01-08 | study: AquaDiva: Metagenomics assemblies of 32 groundwater samples | reverse complement strand
ACACCAACCACCAACTTCGGACAACTGGCAAACTCAACAACTACACAGATATGGTTTAAAGGTTCTCCAATTTCTCTTTCTGCAAGTTCAACTTCGGTGTTTGATTATGCTTCTTCCACGCAGTTGACTGTTTCGGGACAAACATTGCTGGCAAATACTTCAGGAAGTGTGGGAATTGGGACGACAAGTCCTTGGGGACTTCTTTCGGTAGAATCCGTTGCAGGAACCGTAGGAACCAATGTCCCTATCTTTGTCATCGGAGACCAAGGAACTTCTTCTCCTTTTCTGTATGTGTCTGGGAACGACGGGAGAATAGGGATCGGAACAAATAATCCAAGCACAGTTATGACTATTGAGTCGCCCGGTTCTCATATTAATCCGTTTACCATTGTTGATTCGGGAACCTCAACTCCGCTGTTTAATGTTAATTGGGTAGGGAATGTTGGGATACAAAGTATCGGCAATGTTAATAATGGTTTGATAGTTGCGCCTACCTTTGCAACATCTACCGCGACCGCTCACTGCGTTCAGGTGTTTCAAGCAGGATGCTCTGGTGTTTGGTCAAACCCAATATATAATAACCCTCCAGATTTAGGTTTACCTGTCGCCAACACATGGCTTATTGGTTTTACAGGGTGGCCTAAGACCGCCGCTACATATCAGACATTGGGAAACGCCGCCGCTTTTTATGCCGTAAATGCAACTAAAGGAGCGAACTCAACTATCAATACTGCTTACGGGCTTTATTTGGAAAATCAAACTTCCGGCACGACAAACTATACGCTCTATTCTGTAGGTGGTACAAATTATTTTGGGGGGAATGTAGGTATTGCCACCACAACCCCATATTGGGGGCTTCAAGTAGCAAGTTCCACAGGACCGCAGTTAGCATTAACCGACCAGAATGCGGGAGTGGACCTCAAGCATTGGACGTTTCGTTCAAGAAACGGAAATCTATATATCTCTACCGCCACCGATGCATACGCAACCAGCACAAATCCGCAACTCATGATTGATTCTTCAGGAAGATTGGGTATCGGCACATCGTCTCCATCTCAACTTCTCTCCGTCCACGGAAATACGCTTATTTCGGGAAATATTACAAGCGTTGCGAATGTCACAGCAACAGGATCTATTAAAGTTGCTGGCAATGTATGGGCTTCATCTACCATTCAAGCGACAGGAAATATTTTTGGATATTCCAATATAGGAGTAGGCACAACAACTCCAGGTGGTGTATTGGGAGTAGAAAATGCAGGCACAGGCCTTGGATTAGTAGTATCCGATCAAGCAAACGACACAACACCATTTGTGATAGATGCGGCAGGAAAAGTTGGTGTTGCTACTAGTTCACCCGGCGTATTTCAATTTGCAGTAGAAGGTAATGCTATATTTAATGGAACCATTACGCTTGATTTAATGAACGGAGAGCTAGGAGCTACTGATACAGGAGAAGCTCTATGTAGTAGTGTTCCAAACGGAACAGAAGAAGTTCTAGAAAATGTGATAATTGCAGATTGTCTTGCAGCTACATCTGCAGATTATGCTGAAATGTATGCTGTAGAGCAAAATACAACATACGGACATATTGTGTCTCTAGGAGATGATTATATTATTTCAATGCCAAGCGGGGATCGCAATCTTGCTACAACTACATTTGTAAAATTAGTAAAAGCAACACAGGAAAGAAAAAATAAAATTATTGGTATAGTATCTGACAATTATAGTGATTTTTCTTCAACAGGTTATGTTATACGAACAGAAGACAACCCATATCCTGTGGCATTAAATGGTCGTGTTCCAACTTTTGTTACACTTGAGAACGGCTCTATTGAAGTTGGTGATCGCATTACTGTATCGAGCACAACGCCGGGATATGGCATGAGAGCCGGAGAAAATGATCCGACAGTTGGTATTGCGCTTTCAGCTTTTGATGGTGTTGTTCACATAACCACAGAAGTGACCGGCGCAGATTATACGGAGCGTCAGGCGACTGGGACTGTAATGGTTTTTATAAATCTTGAACAAAGCAAGTTGGCGTTGGAAAATGAACCTATTATTAAAAATTTATCAACACGCGGAGAGACCATTGAATGGGCGCTTGGAGACATTCTTGCCGCTTCAACTTCTCCTCTTTCCGAATTTGCAGACCAACCATCGCCCCTGATTTCATACATTAATAAAATTATTGATGAAAAAATTGCTAACGCTCTTTTGGCAATACAGGGAGGAGCCCAACAAGTTGTCGATGGTATTCTTAAAATAAAAGACTTGGTCGTTGAAACACTGTTTGTTGATCGCGCAACGATTGCAGATCTTGAAACAAACACATTAAAAGTCAATCAAAGCGCCGCATTTGGATCGCCGGACAAACGCATTGGTATTACGCTCTATGATCGTTTGACGGGAGAGCCGCAATGTGTTTTCTCGGAAGGAGGAATATTAAAACAAGAAATTGGAGAATGTGCTTCCAATGCTCTTACACAAGATTCAACCGCAGGACAGGGGACAGCGGACGCATTAACACTTCCTACATCGCCGCCTTTGGATACCACCACAACAACCTCAACCACGACCAATGAAGTCATAGGTACCGCAACTTCAGAGAATGTTGGTATTGACATTCAACAAACTCCAGAATTAGTTTCAGAGCCAGTTTTAGAACAAACACCAGAACCGGCGCAAGATTCAAATCCAACTCTGACACCAGAGTTTACATCAGAAGAAACCATCCTCCCACTTAGTAACTAAGTCACTAAGTTAAACTCTCATTAGTGACTTAGTTACTAAGTAGTGATATAATGACATTATGCGTAAAATTCAAATTGTCACAGGAGAATATTATCATATATATAATCGTGGCGTTGATAAGCGTCAGGTATTTTTAGAACAATACGATGTTGATCGTTTTTTACAAAGTATGGAGGAATTTAATACGGTTGATCCAATTGGTAGTATTTATCAAAATTCATTTCGCGAAACAACAAAATTAAAAAGCGATACAATTGTTGATATTATTTGTTTTTGTATAAATCCAAATCACTTTCATCTATTGCTTCGGCAAAAGAAAGACAAGGGCATTGAAAAATTTATGCATCGATTAGGAGTAGGATATAGTAGATATTTTAATGAACGCAATCACAGAAGCGGATCATTATTTCAGGGAACATATAAAGCAATTCATATTGATTCTAATAAATATCTTCTCTATTTAAGTGCTTATATAAATCTCAACAATAAAGTTCATAAACTTAGTAACTTAGTTACTAAGTTGACAAAATCAAGCTGGGCAGAATATACAACCGCCAACTATCATGAGAAAAAATTCTGTAACACAAAAATTATTCAAGAACAATTTTCTAGCAAAAAAGAGTATAAAGAATTTGCAGAAGAAGCACTACAGTACATTAAGGAACGCAAAGACCTATATTATGAGTTACAGCATTTCTTGCTTGAATAGTAACTTAGTTACTAGGTTGGGGGAGATTGATGAAAAATTAGCACTCTTGACAGGAGAGTGCTAATTTCCTATAATCGTTTTATATGAAGTTAGAAGCGCGAAAAGAACAAATACTCGATTTTATAGTGCGTCATTATGTTAATACGGCTACTCCGATATCTTCCGAGGTTGTTTGTAAAAAAAGTAAAATAAATATAAGCACGGCAACAGCGCGTAATATTATGTTAGAATTGGATCAAAATGGGTTTTTAACGCAACCGCATACTTCAGCCGGTCGTATTCCAACAGAAAAAGGGTATAGATATTTTATAAAAAATCTTTCGGAAATGCGTATTCCTGCAAAGAGCGCGCGACAAGAAGTGGCTCACGCGACTTCTAGACTAGATGATGATATAGAAATTGCGTTTCATGAATTAAGCCACGTGCTTGCTCATAATTTGAAACTTTTTAGTGGCGTAGGAATTTTACAAAACGATCGCAGAATATTTAGTTATGGCATGGCGGATGTATTTAGAGAGCCCGAATTTAAAGAGCACGCTTTGACTGTACAGTTTGCCAATTTTGTTGAACATTTAGAAGACGAATTGGACCATATGTTTGAAAATAGCGATATTCCACAAATTAATATTGGAACATTTGGAATGGTAAGTGCAGTATTTCGCAATAAACATATCGGAGATTGCATGCTTTTTTCCATTGGTCCGCAGCGAATGGATTACGAAGCCGCTCGTTCATTATTGAAATATACCGCAGACGATATAATTAGCCAAACAATTAGCACATAAAAATATGGATGATGAAAACATTGAATTAATTGATGAAAGCATCGAAGAACAAATTAAAAAACTTAAAGAACGGTTGAAAATATGCCAGAAAGAAAAAGGCGAATATCTCGATGGCTGGCAGAGAGCAAAAGCAGATTTTATTAACGCTCGCCGTGATGAAGAAAAAAGAATCGAGAATTACACGCGCTACGCAAAAGCAGAAATACTCAATGAATTTTTAACTCTTGCCGACACCATAGATATCGCTCAAAAACATACAAAGTCAGAAGAAATAATCCCAGTATATCAGCAACTTGCCGATATTTTAAAAAAACAAGGAGTTCAGCCGATAGCATGTGTGGGTCAAGCGTTTAATCCAGAATTGCACGAAGCTATAATGCAAACAGAAGTAGAGAGTGAAGACGAGGACAATATAATAGCAGAAGAAATTCAAAAAGGATATATGATAGCAGATAGAGTTTTAAGGCCATCAAAAGTAAAAGTAGGAATATTAAAAATTAAAAATTAAAAATATGTCAAAAATATTAGGAATCGATCTTGGTACAACAAATTCTGCAATGGCTATTGTAGAGGGAGGTGTGCCTAAAATATTAGAAAATAGCGAAGGGGTTCGCACTACGCCTTCTATTGTCGCGTTTTCAAAATCAGGAGAACGCTTGGTAGGACTTCTTGCGAAGCGCCAGGCCGTTACGAATCCAACGAATACCATTTATTCCGTTAAGCGTCTTGTTGGAAGAAAATTTAGCGATCCCGAGGTAGTTAGAGATAAGACATTATTGCCATATGAAATTCGCGAATCTAAAAATAGTGGAGTAGAAGTTAAAATTAACGAAAAATGGTATCGGCCAGAAGAAGTATCGGCGATGGTACTTGCCAAACTAAAAGCTGACGCAGAAGCTAAGCTTGGAGAAAAAATAGAAGAGGCTATTATTACAGTTCCAGCGTATTTTGATGACGCACAGCGTAAAGCAACAAAAGACGCTGGAGAAATCGCAGGATTTAATGTACGGCGAATTATCAATGAACCAACCGCCGCCGCGCTCGCGTATGGTCTCAACAAAAAGAAAAGTGAAAAAATTGTTGTGTATGATTTTGGCGGGGGCACATTTGACGTATCTGTTTTGGAAATTGGCGATGATACTATTGAAGTCCGCGCAACTGGAGGCGATACTCACTTAGGAGGAGATGATATTGATCAACGACTCATTAATTATATTGGTAATGAATACAAAAAAGAAAGCGGCATTGATGTAACCAAAGACATATTGGCGCTTCAGCGTCTTAAAGAGGCCGCGGAAAAAGCAAAACACGAATTATCTTCAACAATGGAGACAGAAATAAATATTCCGTTTATTACTTCCGATGCGTCTGGCCCTCGACATCTTCTTATGAAATTGACACGTACGAAACTCGAAGAAATAGTTCGCGATTTGCTTGATAGATCATTTGAAATAACAAAAAGCGTTATTAAAGAAGCGCGCTTTAATATTTCTGATATAAATGAAATTGTTCTTGTTGGAGGCCAAACGCGAATGCCAGCGATAATCGACGGCGCTAAAACAGTATTTGGTAAAGAACCAAATCTTTCTATCAATCCTGACGAGGTGGTTGCAATAGGAGCTGCCGTTCAAGGAGGAATATTACAAGGAGATGTCAAAGATGTGCTTTTGTTGGATGTTACGCCATTGTCTTTAGGGATAGAAACTTTAGGAGGAGTTGCGACTCATCTTATTGATAAAAATACTACAATACCGGTGGCGCGCTCACAAGTATTTTCTACGGCCGCAGACAATCAGACATCAGTAGAGATACATGTTTTGCAAGGAGAACGTGAAATGGCATCTGACAATAAAACATTGGGAAGATTTATTTTGGATGGCATACCGCCATCGCCTCGCGGGCTTCCTCAAGTAGAAGTATCGTTTGATATTGACGCAAATGGTATTCTTTCGGTAAAAGCAAAAGATAAAGCTACCAATAAAGAGCAGTCAATTCGCATAGAGGCATCATCCGGTCTTTCAAAAGATGAAATTGAGAGGATGAAGCAAGAGGCATCCGCTCATGCGGAAGAAGATCGTAAGAAACGTGAAATCATAGAATTACGCAACCACGCCGATTCAGTTATTTATACAGCGGAAAAAGCTTTGCGCGACGCTGGAGACAAAGTTGATACACAAATACGCACGGATGTGGATGAAAAAATTAACATTCTCAAAAAAGTCAAAGATACTGACAATATTACTGATATTAAAAACGCCGAAACCGCGCTTATGCAATCTCTTTCAAAGATTGGAGAAGCATTATACAGCCAGAAAAAACCAGATGAGCCAAAAGCAGAAACAGATAGCGCAAAAGATGCCGATTTTAAGGACGTGGACCAAGACAACAAAACATAATATTATTTTGTGAGTATTAACAAAAAACAACTTGCAACCGCTGTATTGCTTTTGATGAGCAACATTGCTTTAGGATTTTGGTGGAATTTGATTCCTAAATATCCACTACTCGCGATTTTTGCGCTTTCAAGCGGACTTTTGTGGATATTATTTGTTTTATTTGCAGAAGATAGAGCGTTTTTTTATATAATATCAGCAATATCTATTTTATTGTTGGGGATCGGAATTCATCTTGATATATGGTCAATAATTGGATTAGTTTTTGGTGCTATTCTCGCTATTTGGGCGTTTTCTATTGCGCGAAAAACATATCATTCAAATATAAAATTTTTACTTACAGCTATTGTTGGACGAAGCGTCCGTATTTATTTTACAGCGATGGCTGTTGTTTTTTCTTTAGCATATTTCGGAGTAGTATCAAACGCATCGAATGTTTCTTCTCTTATATTGCCAGAAGAAGTATTTAATATAGGTATGCAAATTTTAGAAAAACCATTTCAAGCGATTATACCTGGTATACATGCAAAAGACACAGTAGATGAAGCGTTGGCGTTCTTTGTTCAGTCGCAATTAAAACAAACTTTAGGATTAAATGTGACAGTACCATCATTGTCGCAAATTAGACAGGCGCTTCCTGCAGAGCGCAAAGAAATTATTCGTACACTCAACAAAGAGTTTGGCACAAATATTGACATAAATACAAAAGGTACGGAAAAATTGTCCACGGTGCTGTATCGAATATCTCTAAATAAAATAGATGAATACGCAAAACGATTTTCATCATATGTTCCCTGGATTTTGGCAGTTGGATTTTTCTTTTCATTGAAAGCAATAAGTTTTGTATATTATTACGCAAGTATAATTTTTTCAGTCCTTTTTGTTAAAATATTATTATCAATTGGCGCGCTAAAAATTGAAACGGCGCCTGCGACAAAAGAGATATTGATTTAGTGATTAATAAAATATGTCAAAAGATTATTATAAAATTTTAAATGTAGAAAAAGGCGCGTCTCAAGATAATATTAAACGCGCGTACAGGAAGCTCGCGCACCAGCACCATCCTGATAAAAAAGGTGGGGATGAAAAAAAATTCAAAGAAATTAATGAAGCATATCAAATATTGGGCGACGAACAAAAAAGAAAGCAATATGACCAATATGGTTCGGCTGGTTTTCAAGGATTTTCTGGCCAAGGAGAAGGCACTCCAGGATGGGATTTCGGAGATTTTGGCAATTTAGGAGATATATTTGAAGAAATGTTTTCTGGTTTTTCTGCGCAGGGAGGGGCGTATTCTGGTTTTGGAGGACGATCTCGCGGTCGAAGTCGCGGAGGAGATATAGCGCTTGGTATTGATATTTCATTCGCAGAGTCTGTGTTTGGGAGCAAGCGAAGCATCATTATAGAAAAAACATCAATTTGTGACAGGTGTCATGGAAGTGTGTCAGAGCCAAATACTACAAAAAAACGCTGTACGACATGCCAAGGTAGTGGAACTGTTAGAGAAAACAGAAAATCAATATTTGGCGCGTTCGCATCACTTTCTGAGTGTAGTATTTGTCAAGGTCGCGGAGAAATACCTGAAAAGCCTTGTCGTAATTGCAATGCTACCGGTACCATACGTAAACAAGAAACAATTGATATAGAAATTCCCGCTGGAATTCGTGATGGCGAAGCAATAAAATTAACAGGGATGGGGGAGGCTGTTGTAAATGGCGTTCCCGGAGATTTGTATGTGCGAATACATGTTTTGCAACATCATATATTTCATAGAGAAGGGAATGATATTATTATGGATTTGGAATTATCACTTTCGCTTATGTTGCGAGGCGGAGAACAAATTATAGAAACACTAGATGGAAAATTGCAGGTTAAAATTCCCGAATTATCACATTCCGGAGATTTGCTTCGTGTGCGTGGCAGGGGAGTCTCAAAAAATCGTGGAAACAGGGGAGATTTGATAATCAAACTTATTCCAAAGTTCCCCAAAAAACTTTCATCTCAAGCAAGAAAATTATTTGATGAACTAGAGAAGGAAGGATTTTAATTTTTGTTAAGAAAAAACACAAAGAAAATGAAGAGTGTTTTTGCGGGTTTTGAGCCCGAAGCGGGCCGGTTCGCGAAGCGAGAGTATAGGGCGAAATCCTGAGCGAGTCCGCTGGGACGAGCGAGGAAAGCAAAAATACTCTTCATTTGTTTTGTTATTTATAGATTTTTTATTTTTATAGTACAATAACAATAATGAAATCAATGTTGGCATCATTAGGTGGAATCAGCGCTACATGGGACATTATTTTATTTTTATGTCTTTCATCGATTTTATTTTTTTTGGGAGTGTCAAAGGGTAAAAATAGAATCAAATTTGTTATTCTGGCGTTGTACATAGATATTGTCCTTTTTGGAGTGTTGCCACTAAATTGGATTGATAAAAATTTTCCAGTATTATCATCACCATTTGCTTATACTTCAGTATTTGTTATTTCTACGTTGATATTGTTGTATTTTCTTCAAAATATTTTTAGGATAGAGGATAATCGTGGACGATCATCTATAAAAACATTGTTTTTGAGTTTTATCACAGCCGGATTTATTATGTATATTTTGGTTTCTCAAATTTCTCCGGCCACCACTACATTTTCAGCGATTATTTTAAAAATATTTTATCAAACTAACGCGTCTTGGCTGTGGAATATAATTCCTATATTGAGTATTATTTTGTTTTAATTATTCGGAAAATCCGACCAACTGTTGACAACGATTGTCTTTAGGAGTTATACTTAAAATAATAAATATTATTAGTAGCAGTTAAAAAATATGAATTTTATGAAGAAATATTTTGTTTTGTTCGCAATTTTATCAGCTGTTTTCGTGACTATTGCTGTTGTCGGCGTCAAAGTTGAGGCTAGCAAGCCAGATTCAAGCGAAAGAGTCATAGCTCATACCAATGAAGAGGTAAATAAAGCCATTTCTTCCGGTTGTAAGGTGGTAAGAGAGGTGCAAACTCTAAAGGCGCTTCGCTGTCCACATGGAGTGGCTACGTCATTATCTCTTACAGAAGACGTTAGAGTTTTTGCATTGAGAGAGAATAGCTCTTTAAATGAAATGCGTCGTCCAAACGGTAACGGAACTTCTGCATATACGGGACCGTTAAACCAGATTGGCGCCGATGTTGTGCATAATTCTGGTAATACAGGAAGCGGAAGAAAAATTGTGGTTCTTGATACAGGTTATAATCGCTTTCATCCGGAGCTCATTTCTAGTTATTTGGGTGGAAAGGATTTCGTGAACAACGACGATGATCCGATGGATGACGAAGGTCATGGTAGTCACGTGTCTGGAATAATCACAGCAGATGGTATTGATCCTAAAGCAAAGGGCGTAGCTCCTGATGCCGGAGTTATCGCTGGTAAAGTACTCGATCAAAATGGCTCCGGTTATTTTAGTGATGTTGTTGCCGCGATTTATTGGGCTGTTAATGGACCAGATGGCGTTTATGGAACAAGCGATGATTTTGGAGCCGATGCGATTAGTATGAGTTTAGGTACAGGCGCTCCTTATGTATATAAAGGATATTGTAACAACGCTTTGCCTGACTTAACGAATGCGATTAAATATGCCGTTGAAAAAAATATAACCGTGGTCGCCGCCGCAGGCAATAGCGGTGGTTCAGGTGTGTCAATACCAGGATGTATTAGTTATTCTACGGCTGTCGGCGCGGTTGATAATACAGACAAAATTGCTAATTTTTCTGGAAAAGGAAACGCGCTAGATATTACCGTTCCCGGAGTAAGTATTTATTCAACAATTTTAGGGAGCGCATACGCTTCATGGAGCGGAACAAGCATGGCAACTCCAATGATAAGTGGAGTAGTTGCTCTCATTAAATCAGCAAATCCTACAGCAAGTCAGAGTGTGGTAGAAAATAAATTATTTAGCACAGCAAAAGATTTAGGTAAATTTGGCAAAGATACCAGTTACGGATGGGGGAGAGTCAGGGCAAATCTTGCGGTTCAGTAGTCAAAAATAAGCAACATTACAAAAAGAAACTCTACTAACGAAGGATAATTTTCTTATATGCTTCCTCGGCTCTTTTTGCCTGTCCTTTGTCTGCCGGGTGAATACCGTCAAATGTGCCACTAGCTGTATAGTAATCTTCAACCGTCATCGTAGAAAAGAAATCAAGAAGTTCGGAGGAGGGAAAGGTTTGCAACATAAGTGTGTTTGCCTCATTGATTGCTTGCGTTCTATCAGGAGTCGTGGTTGCAAAGACCGGTGGGGTTAGGGCCACGAAAGAAGCAATGCTACTGCTTGCAAGTTTGGCGCGGTGCTGCGCGTACGCATCGGTAAGCTGTTGGGCCGTTGCACCGGCGGCTATATCAACAGTTCCGAACGCAAGCATGACAACATCCGCGGTATCATTTTTGATGACTGCATCTAGATATTGAAATAATTTATCATCGACAGGCGCTCCGACATAAATCGGCATGCCATACGCTATGATCCCAAAGTCTACCGCTGTCATTCCTGCAAGGGCTCGATTGCGTACAATCCAGCTTGAATTTGAAATATAATCTTCTACATACTCACACCAGCTTCTCCGTATACTAAAGAACGAGGCGTGCATAGTATTTGAATCTCCTAGACAAACAATCGTAATAAAACCATCTGCGTTGACATCGGTAATCGGTGAAATATCAACTCCCGGATCAATCACTTGAAGTTCCTTATTATCATTATTGGTTGCCGTAAAAAGATATCGCAAACCTATTCCAATCGCATTGATATTGTCTCCGATGCTAAGCTGTTCTGTGAAAGTTGGGGAAGCTGGATTGGCAACATCTACTACCAGGATGCCGGTTGGTTCGCTTGTTCTGCCAATATACGCTTTTGTACCAAAAATCTCAATTGCGGTATTATGTGTTTTAAGGTTCAAGGCGCTCAAGAGTTGGATTGAGGGCGCGTCGACAAGGTTCCCAACATCAAAAACAAAGAAATCAGGATTTGCAGCGTTGTTGTTGGTCACCACGTATGCTTTCCCGTGAGAATACGCGACTGCGTTTGCGTTTGTCGGGAGGTCATATGATGCGGTTTCGATCATTGCAGAGGGGCTGGAAACATCAAGGATGAGAAATTCTTTATGGTTTGTTGTTGCAAGGAACGCCCATCGGCGGACTATGACAATATCATGAACATGCGCGGATACTTCATAGGACCCGAGAAGAGAAATAGACGACGGGTTTGTTACGTTGAAAGCATAGAATTCTTTTCTACCACCAGTAGTATTATTTTCGGTTCCAACGTACGCGGTGATGGAGGGAACATAAACATCATTACTATTGTAAGGATCATAAAACCGCTGGCCGGTAACGAAGATTGACAATCCGTCCGCGGTACCAGGGATATCATAGCTGGATAGTATTTGTGGGTGTAATTTATCAGCGATATCAACGACAACAAACTCTTGCGCATCTTTTGTAGTAACAAGATATGCTTTATCGCGAAGAATAAAGATTTTGTTTACTGTTGATCCAACATCCAATGATCCCATTAAAATTGGGCTCGTGGTAGAGGCAATGTTGAGAATATAGAATTCTGGCGCACTCCCGGAATTATTACTTGTTACAAGGTATGCATATTGTCCTAAAACAAATATATCATTTGCATTAGGGCTATTTGTTGCATTAAAACTTCCAACAACGCTTAGCCTGCTTGCGGATACTTGCGAGTTTATATAGGAAAACACGAGAGCGCCCAATATAATAAAAGCAATTATGGAGAAAACAAATGCGCGTATTTGTCGGTTTTTATTTTTTATTATATTAGAGATAATGTTTGTCATAACTATTATGTGTTAACTTATAATGTTGTTTTAAGCGTATCATTGGACAATAACAATATCAAGAAATTGTACTAGACGGGTACATCGGTAACACTTTGGCAGTTTTCTGATAGAACTCCCA
>ERZ1292629.3287-Hain-H43-01um-R1-3287-length-12606-cov-10_pt1 | contig 12606 bp, 24 predicted proteins | sample MGYA00564399_ERZ1292629 | MGnify/ENA primary metagenome ERZ1292629 (study PRJEB36523, sample SAMEA6512636) | groundwater metagenome | collected 2019-01-08 | study: AquaDiva: Metagenomics assemblies of 32 groundwater samples | reverse complement strand
ACCCCCTTAGCGTGTAGTCGGTAAGTTGGCACTTGCCGCTAGCACCCTTGTGGTGCACTACGTAACCCGGGTTGAGGACAACATAGCACGCTAAGGGGTTGTTGTCAATATACCACGGGGGGCAATTTTAGTCAAGTGGGTTAATTGCGTTTTGATAGGCTAAATGATAGAGGCTACCAGGAGCCAACCCACATTATGGCCAAGATAAACAATATCACTGGGATCATGATGAGGGCGGTCGTGGCGAGTCCTCTGAGGATAGGCCGCATCAGGTAAATCCAGAGCTTGCTACTCAAGGGACACCTCCTTAGCGAGATCACTCCGCGGCGGTTCCAGGCCGAGGGGGACCGCCCGGGAGATGGCGGCGATCTCGGCGCGCTCCTCGGCCTTCTGCCAGGCCCACGGGGGTTTAGCGGGTGGTTCTCCCTCTTCCTTCTCCTCGCCCCCCCAGGCGTAGCCGTGGCTACGGGCGACCACCAACCCCTGGGGCCGCTCAAAGACCTCGGCGACCCAGGCATGGAGGTCTGAGGGGAGCATGGCCGGGGACCGCGCATCGTAGGGCATGGGGTAGGTACTAACTACCGCCTGGGGGTAGAACTGGCGGAGACGGAGATACCAGCCCTCGAGGGTCAAGGAGCAGGGCTCCGGTGGCTTCTCCTTCTCCTCCTTTCGCTGGAGAGCGGTCTTTCCGGTCTCGGTGATCTCCACCCGGTCCTCTGGGGATAGCCGGGTCTCCTTATCATGGATCATGTTTTCACTCCTTTCTAGGTTGGTTGGATCCATCCAGTGAGCGCCCTCACAGGCCAGGGCGTAGGTACCCTCGGGCCGCCGCACCGCCACCAGGGCCATGTCGGGGTGCTCTAGGCAGCGGTGGGTGGTCGACAGCCTCTCGATTCCTTGGTAGGTGCCGATGATCATGGCTCGGGCTTCTTTCCTTGATGCCAGTCTAGGTAGTCGGATAGCCGGAGGATGAGATACTTCTCTCCGGTCTCCCCCTGCACCATTACCAGCCCGCCCAGCTTAAACCTGGGGGTGTGGCGGCGCGCCTTCTCCACGCCTTCTATGATCCAATGGGGGAGCCCCAGTCGGAGCTTGACATCTAGCACGAGGGTATCGCTGACCACATCAGGGGTTTCAATGCCCTTGGAGATCACCCGGTAACCCCCCACCAGGTCGGCTATCTCCTGCTCAGATCGTTTCCAGGGCTTTTCGGGCATCTATGACCTCCCATAGGGGTGTTACCTCCGGCTCAAAGCCGGGGAGGATTAGTTGGCCCTGGCGGGTGCGAATTAGCTTACCCTGGGCTCTCAGATGGCACCGCTGGCACAGGGCGATGAGGTTATAGGGCTCTACATTGGCCTTGTCGCCATCGATGTGGTGGACGGTGAGCATGTAGCCTGTGTCGGGGTCATGGGGGTGGCCACAAGCCTCACAGCACCAGCCGGTGGCGTCTTTCACCCTTAGGGCGACCTCCCACCACTCAGCGGGGTAGGTCATGGGCCTTCACCACCTCCAGGGTTTCGTGGAGCCAGGCTAAGAGCTGGACATAGCAGAGGGGACAAATCTCGGCTATTCTCTCTTCCCCGACCGGCGAAGGGTGCCCTCTGAGGATGGTAACCCATCCCTTGGTGGGGCGGTGGCAGCGCTGGCAGGTCTTAACGTGGAGCGCGGTCATGGCTTCTCCCTTCAGCGTTCACCGGCGTGGAGACTAATTAGCCCCAATTGATGAGCAATTTCAGCAAGCGTATCCCCAAGGCCGCGGACGGCACACAATCCCGGTTCGCCTAAGTGCCACCAGGCACAGTCCTCTTTCAGACAGGGGCATGTTGACCTGGGGCTGGCGAAGGAGAGGGGGCAGATCTGGACCATCGATCTCTGGTTTAGCTCTTTCATTGCTGCCCTCCTATTCTGGTTTTTGGTTCACCGGAGTCTCACTCGGCTCGCTTTGCCTGGGCGTGCATGGGTCTCCACCTTCTTGGGGATGCCCTCTACCCATTCCTGACACCGGGGGCACCAGCGTTTCAGGGAGCCCCAATCAAACCCTCGGGGGGGCTCTAACGGGTTGTCCCACTTTAGCCCGGCCTTATGGCATCCAGGACAATAGAGTATCCGCATCGCGCCTCCTTTCCTGGTTTTTGGCTTCGAGACCATGTTAGCACCAAATAGACCCCATGTCAAGACCTTTTGGGGTCAATCTTGGCACCAATTTGAAGATTGAAGGGAGGTTGGCCCTTCGTAAGCTCAGGGCTTCGGCTTGGGGAGGAGCTTGATGGCCTCGAGGTTAGCGATGGCCCGGGCAAGGTCGGGGGGCATCTCGAGGCGGGAGAGCTCGGCGATGAGCTGGTCGTAGGTGAGGGCTCCACGCTTGAAGGCTTCGCGGGCGGTGGTGACCTCGACCTTGCCGGCCTCGGTCTTGTAGTAGGGCAGGACTACCGCGGCGGGGGGAGCGGTGGGCTTGGGGGTCTTCTTGGCAATGTCCCAGAGGAGATAGGCGTCTATGCGCTCATCCACGATCTCGAGCTCGGTAAGGCGGAGGATATACTCGGGCTCCGTGATGAGGTCCTTAACAAAAGCGGTGCGGTAGGCGTCTAGGAGGTCTGAGCGCCAGTCGAAGTCATACTCGAGGTTGGCGGCGAGGAGGAGGCGCTCGATCTGCCGGGGTGCCCAGCCGAGACGGCGGAGCTCGGTCCTTAGCCCGGCCTCATCGGTAAAGCCCTCCCGGTACCGCTTCATGGCGGCATCGGCGCGGATTCCCCCCTCCTCGGCTACCTGGGGCCTTACATCACCGAGGAGGCGGTCAAGCTGGGCGACTATCTCATCAATCCCCGCCAAGGGCCAGCTCCTCTTGCTCCGCTGGTGGAGCTAGTCTTACGGTGGGGAGGAGGCCCAGCTTCTCTCGGAGGAGATTGAGCCTCACTCGGGTACCGTCCATCCCAAGGTCGCCCAGGAGCCCTATAGCATCACTCTCATCGAGGAGCCCCCGGGTGTAGGACCGGAGGACAATCTGGACGATGGCTGCTTTGTTAGCATACTCCACATCGAGGTTCACCGCCTTAAGACGGTAGTCTACCGGGGGCAGGGATACCCAGGCATCGGCGGTGAGCTCCCTTACCCGGGTGGAGTCAATGAGGCCGTCCCGGTAGAGGCGGCGGGCGGCCTCGAAGTAGAGGGTCTGCTCACGGCGGACGATGCCCAGCTTAGCGACCTCTGTTAGGATGGGTATGTCGATGGGCTCGTAGCCGGCTTTGGCAATCTTGTAGGTGAACCACCAGGCGTCCGGATCCGGAAGGGGGATTCCGGCACGCTGCAGCCAGGCTAGCGCCCGGGGGTCAGGCGTAGTGGGAGGCCGGTAGAGCTGAGCAATGCGTATGAGCTCGGTGAGCCGAGGGTCCATCCAGAGGTAGCGCCTGTATATCTCTAGCATCTCATCATCGTAGCCCCACCACCTCATGTAGCGGGTGAACTGCTCGTCGGTGATCTCCTTCTTGGCATACATCATCGCCAGGTCGGGGATGGCGGGGTATTGCTTGGAGAGGGAGGCCAGGGCATCGACCCACCCCTGGGGATAGCCGGAGTAGCTCACGACCTCGTCGAAGTCATCTTTGGTGATGAGGGCGTGCTTTAGAAGGTCCATCGCATCTCCTGGGCTGGGGCGGCCAGTACGGAACATCCGGTTAAAGTACATCTGCACCGGGTTGCGGATGGCGGCGTAGGTCAGGGGCAGGATGTAGCAGCCGGTGATCGCTTGGTAGTTCATGGCCCCAAAGTATATCTCCGCCAGTTTGCCCAGGCCCATGTTCTTGAGCGGATGGGCGAGCTCAAGGCCGGTAAATACTGCCCCCGTTCCCAGGACACCGGCAACCCCCGCTAGGAGCACCCGCTTGCCCAGGTGAAAGCTGTCCTCAATGGAGACGGGGGAGTGAGTGGTTAGAATATCATCGAGAGGGCCCAGCAGGGCATCCCTTATCCCTTCCCCCAGGCGCTTAAACCAGTCAGCCACCTTTTGTAGCTTGGGCTCAAGGCTCTCATCCCACCACTCGGATACCCGCTCCCAGATGGAGTGGAGCCTCTCGGAGAGCCACCCCCAGACCCTTTTGCCCGGCTCAGCCACTGTATCCAGGATGGCCTTTGTCCAGTCACCGAGGGGGTCGATGAGCTCGTTCTGGATGAAGCCCTTGATGTCTCCGCCGGTCTCCTTCAACTCCTTCACTGAGCGGCGGTGCCCGGCGGTGTACCTCATTAAAGTGAATCGGGCATCCTGCTTCACCGCCGTCCAGAAGGAGGCATCCAGGGGGAGATAAGGCCATATCCGCTTTTCCTCATCGGTCATATAGGGGTAGCTGGCCTCGAGCTCTCCATTATAGATGCCCACATACCAGTCTCGCATGATGTCATAGAAGCTCTGCCAGGCCCTCACGGGGACATCACGGATAACGGCCACTATCTGGAAGAATATCTGAGCTACGATAGACCAGAAAGGCCAGCCTTTGACAGAAGGGGGGCGGTGAGCTATGGTCTCGGGGAGGAGGTGGGGATAGGAGAAGTTATAGATGGCCTCATAGGCGGAGGCCATCTGGTCCGCATACCAGGAGTAAAAGGCCTGCCACCTCTCCACCACCGCGTCCTTGACCTCCCGGGTATAGCGTACGACCACATCCCGCACCAGGATCATGAGTTGGAAGAATATCTGGGCTACAATAGACCAAAAGGGCCACCCCTTCACTGAGCGTGGGCGGTGGGCTATGGTCTCGGGGAGGAGGTGGGGATAGGAGAAGTTATAGATGGCCTCATAGGCGGAGGCCATCTGGTCCGCATACCAGGAGTAAAAGGCCTGCCACCTCTCCACCACCACGTCCTTGACCTCCCTGAAGAAGCGCACCATGGGGTCATGGATATTTAGCCAGAGGAGCCGGGCAATTTGGGTAAGCTGGGGAGGAATGGGCCAGCCGTCAACCTCAGTGGGGATCCAGGGTATCGTCTCGGGAAGGAGCCGGGGAAGCGTCCAGTTATAGAGTCGGCGGTAAAACTCGGCAAGGCTCTCCCGTGTCCAATTAGCGATGGGCTGGACGACGCTATCGGGAAGGCCCTTGACGATGTTCCAGATCGCTACGACTTTATCCCAGATGCTCATGTCATCCGCTCCCCCGGCTATGGGGGGGAGGGAGGCCAGGATGAGGTCTAGCTCTTCGTCTGAATGAGACATCCTTCAGCTCCTCAGTGACAGGGCTAGATGGTGATGGTCCTTGGCCCCTCGGTCTTGGCCTTGGGCATATCCTCCCGAATGAGCGTAGTGATACCCTTCTGGAGGAACTCCTCCCGGGGGACGATGATGACCCGGGCCGGGGCCTCCCCCACCTGGTAGCGGATCATCCGCATCACCACCGGCTTGTCCATATTGGGGTAGGTGATAACCTCTTCTTCGGCGAGTATCTTAACCTCGGGCATTATTCCTCCTCCAGGTCTTTGAGCAAGGTCTCGCTGAGATCTCCCATGAGCTTCTTGTTGAGCACCCGCAGCACTTGGCAGGGCTGGCAGGTGCAGCCGTTGGTGGAGGCCAGGGTGAGAGCCCCGAAGAAGGCCCGGGCAAGCTTGTTCTGCTCCGGGTCCTGAGGGGGCGGGATGAGGTTCTGAGTGGGGGCATCCTTGGGTTTGTACTTAGCCATGACTATCTATCCTCCTTGGGTATAGGACCATATTGCCTACCCCTCTTGCCCCCCCTAGAAAGGCCTGTTTTGAGGCCTCTCAGGGCCAACCAGGGAAGGGTGAGGAGAGCGGAGCGGCACCCGGCCACTTCACCAGGGGGAACTGTGGGTGGAACGCCCGGGAGCGCCCTCTCCACTGCCGCCAGGGCCTGGGCCATGTAGTTGAGATAGGCCCCGTTGTTGTAGACGGACCAGGGGGTGAAGGGGTCAAGGCCAGCCTTTTTGCGCCCGGTCCAGATCATAAAGGCCACCGAGCCATTCTGGTCGGGGTTAAAGAGCCAGTTGCGCCAGACGCAGGGAGCATCGGAGCCGGTGAGGGAGCGGAGGGTGGCATAGTGGACGCCCTGGAAGATCTGCCACAAGCCGAAGGAGAGATACCCCTCACAGTCATAGGCGTCATAGCTGTATATCCCCTGGTTGTGGAAATAGCTCAGGGAATCACCTCGGGCGTCATTGCGCCATCCCGACTCGGCCCCGGCGATGGCCACCATCTTGACGGCGTCGCCGAATTCCCAGAAGCGGAGGGCTACCCGGGCGGCATCCTCAATGCTCACGGAGCACTCTCTCTTTGTCATTCTCCCGGGCGGCGAACCAGAAGCCGATGACGGCTCCGATGAAGCCGTAGACCTCCCGGGGGATCTCTATCCCCATGGTGACCCAGGTTACCAGGGCCCCCACCAGGCCCAGGGTGACCAGCGGCCTCACAATGGCCCGGATAACCTTGATTAGGTCATCAGCGGTCATGAAACCTCCTTCTAGAATCGAAATCTGGGGCTCGAAAAGGGCCGGACCATATCTAGATACCTTCAGGCCTTACCCTCATTTTTGGTAGAAGGCCACGCAATAGTCGAGGAGGGAGTTAATACGCTTACGGCCCTCCTCTGACCCCAGGACCATGACGGCCATGTGAAGCTGGTCCTTTGGTGGCCCCCAGTTGTCGGGCCACTGCCAGGGGCGGCCCAGGAGAAGGGAGCCGATGAGAGATGCGGTCCCCGTGTCCATTATGATTCCTCCTTTCCCTCTAGCTGGCGGAGGAGGTCCTCCCGGACCGCCGCCTTAGCCCCCTCCTCGGAGACCAGGTCGAGGATACGCTTCTTGCATTTATCGCAGAGCTGCTCGTATATCTGCTTCAGGGTGAGGTTGATGTTGACGGTCATTCCTTCACTCCTTCAGGACTAGTCTAGGTCCACCTCCTCGTAGTCGGTGAGCTCCTCCTGGGGAGAGTATAAGCCTTTGACGGTGAATTTGTAAACTTTCTTCTCCCCGTCTTTGTAGAGGGTGATCCTCTGGAGGCCCGAGGGGAGCTCGAGGACATACATGGTGTTAAAGTCGCCGTCCTGGAGCTTCTTTCGTCCGGGGTTCATCCTTCACTCCTTCAGGACAAGTTTAGATCTCATACCCCCATGCCTGAACTGTCATATTTAGTGAATGATTAGCATGGTTAGAGGCGTAGAGCCTCATTATCTGGCCTGTGGTGAACTTGATCGGCTTACCGAAGGAGAACCATCCACCACCATTTCCCCCTACCTGGATACTTAGCACTCCTGACGTCTGGTTCTGGAGCCACACCGCACAATGCTGCTGAAGTTCAGATAGGGCATATAGCTCGGCCCAACCCAACGCTGCAACCTGAGTAATATATAGGGTTTTCCCAGCGGTGACGGTATAGGAAGTGTATGAGTCGGCGTTAGCAAGAACTATAGTATTAAGGACAAAGTTCTTATCCACCCCAGTCTTGGCCGCATACTCCGGCTGAAGGTAGACCCCCACGTTCTGGGCGATGATATTAATGGAGACGGTGGCTGCCGAGGCAGCTATGTTCACGTTGAGGTTAGCCGTTTGAGAGGCGATATTGACCTGGAGCGTAACCGCGGAGGCGGCGATATTGATATTAAGCTGAGCTAGGGTTTGGGCCTTGATGTCGATGCCCAGGTTAGCTGTCTGGGAGGCGATGTTTACCTGGAGGGTGACGGACCCGGTGATGGAGACATTGAGGGTCACCGCTGAGGCGGCAATGTTCACGTTGAGGTTAGCCGTCTGAGAGGCGATATTGACCTGGAGGGTGATAGCGGAGGCGGCGATGTTGATATTGAGGTTAGCCGTCTGGGAGGCGATATTGACCTGGAGGGTGATAGCGGAGGCGGCGATGTTCACATTGAGGTTAGCGGTTTGAGAGGCGATGTTGACCTGAAGGGTAACCGCTGAGGCGGCGATGTTCACATTCACCTGACCCAGGGTCTGGGCCTTAATATCGATGCCCAGGTTGCCCAGGGTCTGGGCGGTTATGTCCACCCGGAGGTTGGCGATGGTCTGGGCGAGGATGTCAACGCCGGTAGTCCAGTCAGGGAGATCGCTCATATACCTTTACCTCTCTCCCCCTAGAGATACCCCACACAGTATTCCATGCCCGTCCCGCTGATGACCACGACATAGATGTTGGTGCCACACCTTATCGGCGGGTTGAAGGCAGCGAAACGGGAGTCACCAGCCGGGGATTTGAGGACCAACTTCGTAACCCCGGCGGCCCCTCCGTCCCTGAGGCTAATCTCGGCTACATCTGAGCCCCCCTTGCACAGGAGCCAGTAGACGTTACCGGCAGAGGCTTTGATCGAGCCCGAGGTACTGGCTACAGCGGTGAGGACGCTTATATTGCCAGGGGCGATTTGCTGTACCCCAGCGGCGTAACCCAGCGCCCGAATCCAGGCCGAGCCATCCCAGGCATACATCTCTTTTCTCCTATCCCCCTATCCTCAATGCCTTGAGGAGCCTATCAAGGGCTCTCCCCAGGGGGTTCTGGGTAAGGATGGTCTCTCCCCGGGTCACCCCCACCCGCACGGTGAGGGTGTGGGCGTAGGTTGTTCCCGGGCTCCAGGTCTCACAGACCAGCTCGTAGGGTGGGGTGTCGAGGGGGTAGAACTCAGGGTAGGAGACGGTGAAGGAGTCCCAGCCAAAGTAGCCCTCGGTGTTGGAGGGCCACACCTGGTTGAGCCCCCGGGTGATCCTGGCCCTCACCATGCCGTTGCACCCCGGGGGGAAGCCCACCTCGACCTGGGTCACAAAGCCCTGGGTGAGCTTGAGCCGGGTGACCTTTGGGGTGGTGGCCACGGTGTTAGCGGGGACGGTGATGGCGAAGTCGTAGAACACTCCTTCGTTACCTCAGGACAGGCGCTTACCGCCTAAGCGATGAGCGCGGCAACATCATAACCATAGGCATTTGCGGTGTCATTCCTGACACGGACCGAAAGGCGGACGTTAGTGCTCAAAGATTTCCACAACGGGTAGCAATACATGGGCCTATAAGCAGCTGAAGAAGCGCAATACCCCTTTCCCGAGATACGGGCTATGGCCACCTCAGCCCCAGCGGCGCCTTCGCCAAACTCTATCTCAAAAGCGGACACTCCAACCCCGTACCCAGGGGTAATCTCGGCACCAATAAGCCTCTTACCGACACCCACATCGGCGGAGATCTGGACCCAGGAGCCGAAGACGTTGGCGGTGCCCGACGCTATTGAGGTGACGCAGGGGTAGACGGAGTCCATGATGGGGAGGTCAAAGAGTGCCTGAGCGTTGAAAGCGGTGAGGGTGCGAGCTGAGGCGGCCCACACACTATCCCTGATCTGCTCCTTCTCTACGGTGCCTACCTTAGGCATAGCTCACCTCCTATTAGACTACCCCCTCCTTGGCCTCTGTCCAGTAGCCCCGGAGGTGCATTTTGAGGGTGGTCGAGGCTTGGCCCTGGTCCCACTCTAGGGCGAGTTTATCCCCAGGGTAGAGCCAGAAGGGGTCGGCATCCCAGTAGAGGGTGTCGGCTATCGGGGCATCCTGCTCCCCAAGGGGCTGGCGGACCCCTGAGCGGTCGGCGTAGTAGCGAGCCCGGGTATTTCCCCCCGAGGTGGCCAGGTTGCCCTCAAAGGCGAGGCGCTGGACACACCATATCTGGTCCACGGGGACAATGTCAGAGTAGAGCGTCTGAAGCCCCGCGGAGGCGAAGACGCCTACGTAGGATAGGGTGAGGGCACTTTTTATCGCCATCATCCTGCCTCCTGATCCTTCGTTAGCTCAGGACAAGCCTAGATTGGTCTTACCTGCTCCAGGACGATCTCGCAGTCGCCGCTGACCGTGGCCTGGGTGAGCACCAGCTCGATCTTACCATACTTGGTGGCGTCGAACCAGGTCTCCGGGTCCAGGATGCGGCCGAAGATGACCGGGAGGGTGGAGTGGAGGGCGTGGCCCTCTTCCATGGCGGTAATCTGTCGTGCTGTCCCGTCCAGGACTCCGGCCATGTCGTAGAGCTCACCGTTGTAGGTGCTTGACCACTGGGCCCAGGGGACTATAACCCGGGGTGTGCCTGGTGTCTTGACAAAGCCCGTGACCCAAGGCTCCTTATTGGTTAGAGTCCTCGCGGTGAAGGACCCACCCCGGAAGAAGTCGTGCTTCAGCCGGCACAGGCCAAACATCCCCTGAGCAACGGCATCGAGCTGCTTCACCTTGCGATTGAATGGGATGTATTTGTCGGTATCGCAGGTGAGCTTGAGATCGGAGATGACCTCATCGATGTCAGAGCCCTCGATCCACAGCCTGAGGAGCGCCAGCCGGTAGGGGTAATCGGTGGGGAGGTCTATCCGCTTGTCCCCAGAGGCGGCGGAGACGAAGCTATTGATCTCCTTCTGCATGAGGAACGCGCTGGGGGACAGCCCCTCCTCAGCCAACTTGGCGATCACACTGAGCTTGATGTTATCGCCACTGGCAAACCCGGTGGCACTCGCGGCTCGGATGGCCGCCTTGTTCATGGTGACCTTTAGCTGGGGGTTGCGGTAGTTCTTAGGGACCAGGGCATAGACCGGGTCCCAGAGATAGCGGCCAAAGAGGAGCATGGCATTGTGCCGCTGGCTCCCAGAGGCCCACTCGGAGGGGAATAGGGCCGGGGTCTTGCCGGTCTTGTAGAACTGGAGCGCCTCCAGATGGAACATGTTGAGGCTGGCCAGGACATCCGACCCGTCCACCACCTCGATCTTGGTAACTATGTCGGAGATGAAGTTGTCCTCATTGGAGGTGGCTCCATTGGTGCATTCCACCTCCAGCTCAAGGGCGGAGATGGGGTCGGGGACGTCCAGGTCAATGATGGTGGTGGAGGCATCGGTTACGGTCTTCTGGTATTCGAGAACGGCGTCTCTAACCTTCATTCTCTACCTCCTCTATGCCCCAGCCGTCTTGAGGGCAATGCGCTTGGCGGCGAGCGCCTTAGCCACAGCCCTAACCCGCTCGATGTTGGCGTCCGAGCCCCTGGGCTGCCTGGCCGGTAGGGTCACCCGGGAGATCTCATCGAAGAAGGGGGAGACGCCCGTCTGGTAGTCAGCTACCGCGGCGGAGACCCCAGGGCCAAAGCGGCCTACTCCCACATCCTTAGCCTTGCGCTGCCACTTAGCGGTGCCGGCCCGCTTAACCCCACCGGAGAAGCGGCGGTCAATGTCCCCGGCTTGAACCGCGGCTTTGAAGGACGCGGCGGCAGCAACGGTCTCGGCGGCCCAGTCCTTGGTCGGGGCGGATACCCCGGCCTCGTAGTAGCTGGAGCGGCCAGGGGTAACTTCCCCCCACTTCCTAGCCGCCGAGCCTACATCCCTGATCTTGATAGCCATGGTTTACCTCCTCTAGTTTTGGCCCCCAGCGCGGCATAAATGCCTAACCCCCAGCACAGAGGCTTGCCGTGCTGGGGGCCTTAGATATACAATAGGGGGGATAGATACCCGTGTCAAGTGGGGGTAGTCTATGCCCAAGAGTAAGTGGTTTTGCCCCGACTGCAAGGAGAAGCATGACCCCGAGGCTTATATCAACCGGGGGCCCCGGGGCTCAGCCCATAACAAGATCCGGGCCCTGGCTGTCCAGTGGCAGATAGCCAACCGCCGAGGGCCTTTTTACGATCTGCAAAGGGAGCGGATGAGACTCAGGCAACTTACGGAGGGACAAGATGGGCCAGCCCAGAGAGCGGCGCTACATCGCCGAGTACGTGGCGAAGACGTTCCCTGATAGCCCGGTGAAGCTGGGCTGCCCCCTGGGGCCGGGGGTGAGGGGGCTGGTGGAGGAGTATGGGCTGCCCAAGGCGCTCACCATGTCTCGGGGCTTCAGGCCCGAGGTGGACGCGGTGGTGGTCCTCCCTGAGAAGCTCATCGTCATCGAGGCAAAGATATTTAAGATAGTCGATGGTATCTCTAAGCTCCCGGTCTATGCGAGCCTCATCCCGGCAACGCCGGAGCTGTGGATCCACCGTAAGCTCCCGGTGGAGATGAGGCTGATAACGCCCTGGCTTACCGCCCAGGTCCAGGAGATGGCCCGGGGGATGGGGGTGGAGGTGGACATATACAACCCTCCCTGGATCAAGGACTATGTTGACAAGATGCACTCCTATTGGACGGCGGAGGCGAGGGAGGCCCGGGCAGCCAAGCTGAAACTCCGGGAGATACTGGGGGTGGAGTAAGCCCCTATCAAAGGAGGGTCTAGGAGATGGTACTTGAGAACTATGTGAAGCTGACGCCGGGGGTCCCGAAGCGGCTCCACTTCACCGATCACGCCCTGGTGACTAAGACCCTCACTGACCCCCTACTGGGTAGGAGTAAGGAGGTACGGAGCCTCGAGTTCCTGGTTGATTCGGAGGATGGGGTGAAGGTGGACAAAAGCTTCTCGGTTGTCTCGGAGAAGCTGGCCGCCACTTTGGAGCCTTGGCTGGGGGGAAAACGGTACCTTGCTTATGAATTCACGATCACCAGAAGAGGTGAGGGTTTCGTAACTTCTTATACTGTGGATGTAACGCCAGCTCGAGCTTAGTCACTGAGAACGAGATGAGCCGGGCAGATCTAAGTTTTCTACCCGGCTCAAATAATTCGTGGCCGGTTGGGGTGGTGGTGAAGCT
>ERZ1292629.3286-Hain-H43-01um-R1-3286-length-12609-cov-5_pt1 | contig 12609 bp, 10 predicted proteins | sample MGYA00564399_ERZ1292629 | MGnify/ENA primary metagenome ERZ1292629 (study PRJEB36523, sample SAMEA6512636) | groundwater metagenome | collected 2019-01-08 | study: AquaDiva: Metagenomics assemblies of 32 groundwater samples | reverse complement strand
AATGAAAAATATCGCGTCAAATCTCTTAAATCACCTTGGCAACTCTGGCATTGGCAGGCAGGTCGGACACGGTGAATGTGATTACCGTCTACAGGTGCCTATCAACATCCGATAGGCCACATTCACCTCTTCCTCGCTAGGCGGAATAAAACGGTAAACTTTTATTTTGCCACCAAAAACTATTAAAGAAAAAGGGGCTGGTGTCAGTTCGTTTCTTTAAGGAGTTTTATGAGCTTGTCTTGAAGCTCTTTTATGCTTTTGTCGTCATAAAGAGAAACTGTAAAGACAGTATCGTTTAATTTTTCCGCGATTTTTATTTTTTTCTTTAGTTCGTCCGCGGAAACGACGTCGTTTTTGGTTAAAATAAGAATTTCTTTTTTCTTAAACAGTATCGGGTCATATTTTTTGATTTCATTGCGAACGGTTTTGTAAACCGCCTTTATGTCTTCATTTCCGAGAGAAACCAGGTGGGCAAGCATCTTGGTCCGCTTCACGTGGCGCAAAAATTTATAGCCGAGCCCTTTTCCTTCCGCCGCGCCTTCAATAAGTCCGGGCAAATCAGCCAAAATAAACCTGTACATCTCACCCAAATTTGGCTCAAGGGTGGTAAAAGCATACAATCCAATCTTGGCGTTGGCGCGAGTTATAGAATTAAGCAAGCTTGATTTTCCGGCATTGGGTAAACCTATCAATCCCAAATCGGCAAAAAGCTCAAGTTCTATCAAAAATTCTCCAGACTCTCCTTCTTCGCCCGGCGTCCATTCTTTCGGACTTCTGTTTACGGAACTTTTGAAATGTTCGTTGCCCAAACCCCCGCGACCGCCCTTTGCGACCAAAACTTTTTCTCCCTCCCGTTCAAGCGAAAAACTTTCTCCGGTTTCTTTGTTTGTAATAATGGAACCTATCGGAAGTTCTATTACGATATTCTCACCGTCTCTGCCGTGCAAACTATTTTTGGCGCCATTTTGCCCGTCGCCCCCGGCAAATTCTTTCTTGTGGACATACTTGGACAAAATATGAACATCTCTTACGGCTAAAACGTAAATGTCTCCCCCGCGACCGCCGTTACCGCCGGCCGGGCCCATAAGAGGCTTGCCCTTGCCCCTTAGCCAGCGAATTACTCCGTCGCCGCCCTTGCCGGCTTTCAAAAAAAATTTTATTTCGTCTACGAAAGCCATAGGAATAGTCAGTAGTTAGTAGTGAATAGGTTTTAGAAAAATTCAATGCGTTGGAATATCGGTTGGTTGCTCTGTCTCCAAGCGGCGCTTTTCGTAGTAACGGAAAATCGCCCGTTGTATCGCTATAAAACTTGCTATGAATATCAAAACGACTAAAAGGAAAATACTTAACCGGTTAGATATGAGAAGAGCGGCTGAACCGAAAATATATCCAAGGGTTACAAAAACCAGTATCCATATCACGGAAGCCACAAATTCAGCTTTGGCAAAAAGCCATAAATTCATCCCTATGACACCTGAAAGAATCAAGGTAGCATGATTGGTGCCATAAACATATTTCGCCAGAACAAGCGAAACAAAAGGCTTTTCCTTAAATTGCGGCAGGAGACGCTCCACGATTGACTCAAGACTGTTTATAATCCGCTCCGCTCGCTTTATCTTGCGCATATAAAATCCGATAAAATACCACATCAAGTCACCGACAATAACCCCAAAAATAGCGATCGTTATAACTTCCCAAAAAGAGAGAGCGCCTAGATGAACCAAGACCCCCGCCACGATAAGAAAAGTCTCCCCCTCTATTACCATAGCGCCAAAAAGAATGACCATTGCCGCGAACTTGTGCGCAACAACAAAAGCTACTACGTTTGTGATGCTAGATAATAGCGTCATCTTTTGATATCAGTTTATCTCCAACGTAGTTTACGACAGAAACTATTACGCTACCCGAAACGGCAGCCACAAAGCCGTTCACGGAAAATCCTTTGACTACTGTAGACACGATCCAAAAGAAAAAAGCATTCACCAAAACGGAGAACAGCCCGAGCGTAATGAGCGAAAGAGGAAGCGTAAGTAATTTGACTATAGGTTTTATGGTAATGGAGAGCACCCCCAAAACGAGCGCGGCAACGAGCGCTGGGTAATAACCGTCCACGGTAATACCTTGCACGAAATAAGCCGCGAGCAAGATGGCCAAAGAAGCTATTATCCATTTCGCGAGGATGCGCATCTGTTTAGTTATTGGTTATCCACTACCGCTTTTTTAATTTCCTCTAAATCTTTTTTTAATTCTTTCATCGCTAATTTTATCTCCACAATATCGTCTCCTTCCGTTTTTATTTCCGCTTCCTCTTTTTCCACAAGTTTTTTCTCGTGTTTAAGTCCTGTTAAAATAATATTCTCTCCGACAAAGAAGGATACGAAAAGTCCCGTCAAAAGTAAAACTAAACCGCTTATTAAAAGAGAGGTGGGGCCTGTCATAAAAGAAAATTGATCAGCTGTGTGCCACACCCCGCGCCAAAACAAAACTATGGCCCCCCCACCGACTAATCCATACAAAAGCGGGTAGCGGGAAAGCCATGCCCTTACGCCGTCTTCAAGCTTGTCAAAAAATTTCATTGTTGCTTTTATCATATATTTTTAATTTATTATTACGAAAACTCCCATGATATACGGCATTATACCCTTAAATTTACCCTGCGGGCAACGCGCCATTCTGGTTTCTGCCGTGAAATCGTTTGGTCTTCAACAAATATCTAACCACGGGAATTTATTCCAAGATATCATGCTTCCCTGATAGTTCAAGCACTCCCGTGTTATCAAAGTATGGCGTTTTTAGCCCTTCTTCCCAAGTCCATCCGTGATATGCGGTTCGTATCATTTTGCCTATATCTCCGTGAGTTACTATGAGAACATTTTTGTCGGGGTGTCGCTCGCGTATTTCTTGCAATGCCTTTTTGCCTCGTTCAAGTAGCGTAGAAAAATTTTCCGCTCCTTCCGCTTCCAAAAAGTAATTTACTTTCTCTGTTGAAAGAATCTTTTCGGAGTATTTTGGAATATCAGAGACTGGTTTCCCGGTCAGAATCCCAAACTCCCGTTCCATCAAGCGTTCGTTAGCAATAACTTCATCGATTCCTAGCCCTGCGGCAATAATGCGCGCGGTTTCATATGCTCGCTTTAGCGGTGAAGCATAGATAACTTGAACATCGTTGTTTTTAAGTTTCTCGGCAACTTTTTTCGCCTGTTCTCGTCCCAATTCGGTTAAATCAGTATCTCTCCTGCCATTTAGAATACCGTTTGCATTATCTGTGTCTTGTCCGTGTCGAACTAAAAATATTTTACTCATGATGATTTCCTACTTTCCGTGACATCGTTTATATTTCTATATTTCCCAGCGAGTCCATACGAAAATTTATTTTCGTGATGGGCAAGCGATGGGAATTCAAGAAATGCCATGGCATTTCTTATATTTCTTTCCGCTCTCGCACGGGCATGGGTCGTTTCTGCCAACCGGAGCTTTTTCGCGGGCAAGTGAAACCGCCGCGGCGCTTCCGTCCCCCTCGCCCAAAACACTCCCTTCTTCGTGCACTTCTTGGAATTTAGCCCCGCCCGATACCGCGATGGCGCTCGCCCTCATCTGCGGGATAAGCCTCCCGATTGTTTCGTAAAAAGACGTTTCCATTTCTTTAAACAAACGCAGTCCGTCGCGCTTGTATTCCACAAGAGGGTCGCGCTGTCCAACCGCGCGCAAGCCAACCGAATCGCGCAAATAGTCCATAACCTCCAAATGCTCCACCCAAAGCATATCAATAGCCTGCAGGACTAGTTTCCGCAACTCTTCAAAAAAATTATCTTCGCCTATTTCTTCTTTTTTCCCAGAAATTACCGCCTCAAGCCCCTCTTCGCCCGAAGTTGTTTCCACAAGAAGCGTTCCCAGATATTCCCTTTCTCCGGCAAGCGCTTTTTGCCTTCTTTCGTAAGTAATCTTGCGCTGGTGATTCATAACGTCGTCGTATTCAAGCAGATGCTTTCTGCGGTCAAAGTTGAAACCTTCTATTTTTTCCTGCGCGCTTTCAAGGGCTTTGGAAATGAGGCGATTTTCTATCGGCTGGTCTTCGGGAAAACCGAACCGGCCCATCATATTTTTTATATTCTCCGGCGCAAATATCCGCATCAAAGAATCTTCCATGGAAACAAAAAATTGCGTTTCTCCCGGATCACCCTGGCGTCCCGCGCGGCCGCGAAGCTGATTGTCTATGCGTCTGGCTTCGTGCCGTTCGGTTCCGAGAACAAAGAGTCCTCCCAGGTCTCTCACTTCTTTGTAATCGTCCTCACTGTGCGGATTCCCGCCGAGCTTTATGTCAACACCGCGTCCCGCCATGTTGGTGGCAATAACAACGGAACCTCGCCGTCCGGCTTGAGCTATGACTTCGCCTTCGTTCTCGTGATTTTTGGCGTTCAATAATTTATGCGGTATCCCCTCCCGCTTGAAATATTCGGACAAGATTTCGTTTTTTTCTATGGAAACCGTGCCGACCAAAACAGGCTGGCCTTTATCGTGGAGCTCCTTAACTTTGCGCGCGATTGCCTGGAACTTGCCTCTTTCGGTTTGAAAAATAAAATCATTGTGGTCATCCCTTTTAGTTGGACGATTAGTCGGCATAGACACAACTTCAAGACGGTATACTTTGAAAAATTCTTCAGAGCTGGTCATGGCCGTGCCGGTCATGCCGGAAAGTTTTTTGTAAAGGCGGAAATAGTTTTGAAAAGACACCGAAGCAAAAGTTCGCGATTCCTTTTCTATCACAACGCCTTCTTTGGCTTCTATGGCCTGATGAAGCCCCTCCGACCAGCGTCTGCCGGGCTGCATTCTGCCCGTAAATTCGTCCACAATGATAATTTCCCCGTTCCTCACGACATATTCCTTGTCGCGCAGAAACAAAGCTTTGGCGCGAACGGCCGTTTCCAAATGGTGAACGAATTTCACTCCGCGTTCGGTATAAATATTTTCCACCCCAAGGGCTTTTTCGGCTTTGTTTATTCCGGCCTCGGTCAATGTAACGGCGCGCTGTTTTTCATCCACGGCGTAATCCTCGTCTTTGTTCATGCGCGAAGCGATTTCGGCGAATGTTTTGTACAAATCTCCCGACTCCGAGCTTGGCGCCGAAATAATGAGCGGGGTGCGCGCTTCGTCTATCAAAATAGAGTCTATTTCGTCAACAATGGCGTAATTGTATTCACGCTGGACCAAATCTTTCGGATTGTAGACAAGATGGTCGCGCAAATAATCAAAACCAAATTCATTGTTGGTTCCGTAAGTTATGTCGGCTTGGTAAGCTTCTCTTCTGGTGCAAGGACGAAGAAACTCGTGAAAAACTTTGAAAGAGCCGAGCTCGTCGCGTGCTTCGTCAACCTCCCGATGAGACGGGTCATACAAAAAAGAAGATTCGTGATTTATAACGCCGACGGAAAGCCCGAGAAAAGAATAAATCTGCCCCATCCACACGCCATCGCGGCGGGAAAGATAATCGTTGACTGTAACCACATGAACCCCACGACCCGGAAGCGCGTTTAAATATGCCGGAAGGGTCGCCACTAAAGTTTTGCCTTCGCCGGTCCTCATTTCGGCAATATTCCCCATGTGCAAAGCCACACCCCCCAAAAGCTGGACATCGTAATGCCGTTCGCCCAAAGTTCTTTTTGAAGCTTCTCGCGCTACGGCAAAAGCTTCCGGAAGAATCTGGTCAAGAGTTTCCCCATTCTTCAAACGACCGCGAAATTCCGCTGTTTTGGCGCGAAGGCCTTCATCCGTTAATTTCTGGACCAGGTCTTCAAGCTCGTTTATTTGAAGGATAAACGGCGAGATCTTTTTTATTATTCTGTCGCTTTCGTTTCCGAAAATGTTTTTTAGGGAAAAGTTCATCCCGTTTAGAGATCGGAAGCGTTCATGGAGAACGCTTCCGTGATTATCTTGATAAGGGTGATATTTTTAGACCTAAACATTTTTTTGCGCCTAACTCCATAATACAACTGAATAGTCTCTAACGGGACTCATTTTTAGTATAGATTGCAACATTTTAGCACAAAAATAGGCAATTAAAAGGCGACTTTCCGGGGCAAATCAAAAACCTCTTCCTGCGAACAGGGAGAGGTTTTTGTAGGACAAACGCAAACAAGGGAAACTACGCTCTTTTCGCCTTCTTTGCCTTCTTTGCCTTCTTTTTCTTTGCCATAATATTTTTTGCGCCCACCCGAAACGTTTATTGTGATAAACGACGGGCAAGAAAAATTATTTTTAAAGTTTCGCGATATTTGTCGACCGCTTAAAAAAATTATAAAAACATCTTTTAAGCTTTTCAAAATGTTCGTCGCGAAGTTCTAAGTTAATTATCGTACATTAAAAAAATATTTACAATCGTTTTTCGGCAAAAAACAAAAAAACTGTGGATAACTTTTTTGTGAAAAATTTCGCGAAATTTTTCACAAAAAAGTTATCGAATGCAATTGTCAGACAAATTGACCGACATATTCAACTTCCGCTTCAAGCTTAACGCCAAAAACTTTTTCAACCGCATCGCGCATATCGCGCGCCAGATTGTAAATTTCACCCGCTCCCGATCCACCGCGGTTTATTATAGAAAGAGAGTGTTTCGGAGATATACCAACTTTGCCCCTGTAATATCCTTTATTAAACTGTGTAAACTCAAGAAGAAACGCTGGCGCGATTTTGATACGATTGTTCTCTATCTCCCAAGACCATGGTCGTAAAAACTTTTCTTTTTCTTTATCAATATGCCCCGCAATTTCCGCGACGTTCTCAAATACTCGACTCGAAACAATTGGTGCCGCAAAAAATGACCCGGCGGAATTATACGACTCCCTCCCAGCCATAATAACCATTCCTTTTTCCTCTCTCACATTAAGAATGACGAATCGTATGTCCTTCGGTGTCGGAGAAACATTTTGTTTTTTTATAAGCTCTCCTATGTTAAAACGATTATCTTTGTATGTTTCGCCCGTTTGAAAGTAAGGCGTGCTAGAAAGACGAAATGTCACTGAAAATATTACGTATCTTTTTCCTTCTGGTTTTTTAAACAAGCTACTACGATACGAAAATTTGCATTCTTTGTTAGGAAAAATTTTTATCCTTTCTTCCTTGATGTCGAAAACAAGAACAGACTCAATGGTGTCTTTTACTTCACTTCCATAACAGCCGATATTCTGAACCGGGGCCGCTCCGACAGACCCTGGAACACCTGACAAATTTTCAACACCGTGCCATCCGCGCACCACTGCGTACTCCACAAAATTATCCCAATCTTCCCCCGCTAAAACGGTAACGAAGATATGATCACCCTTCTCTGTGTGCGTAATTCCCCGCGAAGAAATTTTGATTACCAGACCGGGGAACCCAGAATCTGAAATTAAAATATTCGACCCTCCGCCCAAAACAAAAAACGGCAGTTTCCGTTTTTGAGAGAACAAAACTGCTTCTTTGAGTTCATCTATTGTTTTTACTTCCGCGAAATAGCGGGCGCTACCGCCAACTTTAAATGTAGTAAACGGAGCAAGCAGTACGTTTTCTAATATCATGTGTCTATTCGTGGCCGGTGAGGTTAACTCCAAAAACAAATGTCTTATATGAGTGCGATCACCGGCCGCGGATAGACGCAACAGGTCAGTTTGTAGTATACAACATCACATATAATAGTATACGGGACCTAATCCAAGGGGAGACCTTGGAAAACTTGAGCCTTATCCCATAAGGGTTTTATGACAAACGCAAAACCCCGCTTTCGCGGGGCCTTACGCAGACATTCGTTGTTTTGGGAGAGAACCTCCCACTCACCCCACTACCCTAGCAAATTCCACCTAAAAAGTCAAATTTTTCCAGATTACTCTGGTTGTAATCTCGTGATAAATCCCATTAGAAGTTAAGTATTGTGTATGTTCGTAAGAATAGATCTTTGTCGCGCGACGTTTGGGTGGACTTCTAACGGGACAAGTTTTTCCGTAAAATTCCAGAGTTTTTCGGCTATTGCCATATCGTAAGACTCATCCGAGGAACGCTTTTTTGTCTTGCGGTCAAAATATTCTCCTGTAATCCCTTGGACTTCGGGGCTGGTTGCCAGATAGACAATTCCTAGGGCAGCTTCTTCTTCGCTTATCATCTTTAGGCGGAAAAAAGCCTTCACTATAATATTCGTCTTATTCATCAACTCCTTCGTAATTTTTGTGTTGATTATTCCCGGGTGCATGGCATTTACCGTAATATTGCTTCCGCTTAAATCGCGCGCGAGTTTGCGCGTAAATAATATCAAGGCAAGTTTGGACTGGGCGTACATCTCATACCGCTCGAAATTTTTCCCTTCGGTCAAATTATCAAAATCAATATGCCCCTCGGCGTGCAACATCGAAGACACATTTACAATACGCGACGGGGCGCTCTTTTTTAGCAGAGGTAAAAAAAGACCGGTAAGAAGAAACGGGGCAAAATAATTCACCGCCATGTCCATTTCAATATTATCCTTTGAAAATTTAAGGGTAGTCTCCCCCACCCCGGCGTTGTTTATTAAAACATCCAATCGGTTGTATTTGTTTTTGAAATTTTCGGCAAAAGATTTTATCGATTCAAAAGACGCCAAATCGCATTCAAAAAAATCAACCTTGTCGTTTCCTGACAATTCTACTATTTCTTTTTTTGTCAACTCACCCGATTCTTTTGACCTTGCCGTAAAAATAACCGTCGCGCCAAGTTTGGCGAGAGTGATGGCAGTTTCTTTACCTATACCGGAAGTAGCGCCGGTTATGAGTATGGTTTTGTCTTTCATTTCATTATAATCCGCCTTGAGTCTATTCTAGTCTTTTGCAAAACACTAGCATAGAAAGTTTTGAAGCTGATTTTCATTCTTCCACAATTTCTATCTCCTTGGCAATCTTGTCAGCTTCGTCTTCGGGTAGTTCAAATCGGCGCGCCAAAAATATCCCGGCGACGGAAATAGCCGATATGCCCACTACCCCCAAAAGCCATTTGTAATTAAACCCCGAATTTGAGTTTGCGGCCGAGGCGGTAAGATTGTTGCTGTCTTCTTCGTTTTTACCGCCACCAATGCCTACTGCTTCATCCGCGCTTGCGTTCTCTTTTAGAGCTGGCTTGTTTGCGTATGTTGCGCCATCACCTCCGAATACGGTTTGTGATTCCTTAGAACTTGCTGTTTTGGGAAAAGACGGAGAAACGGCGACTTTTGGCGCTTCCCCGTACTTGTAAGCAGTAACGCCGTTTGGATAACGAAGCTCCGGCGCGCTCCCATCCTCAACGGAAAGTCCGGTAATTTCATTTGAAAAAATCATTTTCTTGCCGCCGGCGATAAAAGTATTTTTCGGCACGGTAAAAATTTTTTCTCCTGCCTGCGCCACACCCAGCGCTTGCCCGCGCTCTAACAGGCGGACGGCAGGCGGGCCCAAGAAAACCTGCCAATAAGAAATCTCCAGATCGGAGTTAGATGAATTGTAAATTTCCACGAAATAATCTTTTCCGTTGCCGATTGAGGTAATGGACAAAGGAGAGGGTTCGGCGCGAACATTTGCCCTATCTGAACCGGAAAAGTACCCGGAAGCAATGTCTAGAATAACAATGTAATCTCCGGGATAATGGTAGATATGTTCCACCGTTTTGCCTTCAGCCGTAGCTCCGTCTCCAAAATTCCAAATATATCGCGCGTTGTTTAAGGGCTCTTTTTTTAAACCATACGCTTTTCCTTCAAATCGCGCTGTCGCGCCGGAAACAACAATCTTGTCTTTGCCGGCATCGGCAAAAACCTGCGGTTCAACGGGCCAATTGGAAGCCGTATCGGTAGACGACGGCGAGTCCACCGCGGTGCCTGAAGAAAGCCCGCTATAAGAAGTCTCTGTTGTTGATGATGACGTTGATGATGATGAAACTCCTGATGATGGCTGACTAGACAGTATCCCCGTCCCGGGCGTAGGTAACGCGGCAATCCAATTCCCTGATGAGTTTTTCTGCAATGAATTCCCGTCGTCGTTTGCTCCCGTACTGTTCGCGTATGTTGCACTATTTGCAATATTGCCCGCATCATCAATCAACAAAATTGAAGCCCCGGTATTGTTGAGAGTAAGAGCCGCACGCATAACAGTAAATGTCCCGCTGGGATACATTGAATAAAAAGTTGTCGGGTCGCGCGCGATAACGGCATATTCTCCTGACTGCAGCGTCATCGAACCGCGTCCACTATATTCGGGCGGCTCTGAAAGAATGCGGTTGTTTGATCCGTCATTAAAACGCCAACTGGCGCCCGTACCGCCCTTGATAGTGACTGCATTTGGTCCATCATTAAAAATCTCCACCCACTCACGATCGGTATCGGAACCATCCAGGTCATACATTATCTCTGAAAATATAATATTAGCGTGCGCTACGGATGGCACAATCAACTGAATAAAACATAAAAAAAATATTATGTTTCTGTATTTCACGCTATTCGTTCAAAATTTTCCTCAAAACATCTTCCGGCACTTCTTTGGGCGCGTTCGTGACTTCATTGTTTTTCTTCAACTCTTCCCATTTTTTTTCCTCTTGCTTCAATCCGTTTTCCGAAACATTCGGAATATTTTTTTGAACATTAATCGCCGAAACTTCTTTTTTGGGTTCAGGCGGAGTACTTCTTTTCTCTTTGAGGGCGGCGGCAAGCGCTTCTTTTAGGGCCATGTTGTTTTTTGAGGGAGCATTGTTTACTTGGGGCTTTAGTCTGCTCAAAGAAACCGGCATCGGGCTGGCGGGGGTCTCTTGGCGCGCTACCGCTTCGCCTTGAGACTTAAGCGGCCTGCTTGAGGATATGGCGGGCCGCATTTCGGGCTTAAAGCGTTTTTCGGGGACCACAGAAGGGCGAGGCGGGGGCGCAACTGGCCGCGGCGGCACAGCAGTGGTCGTAACAGACGGCGGCGGCGCGGCGGCGACCACGGGAGTAACCGTGTCTTCTATTTTTCCCTTACTACCGCGAGTGCCAGCGTCTAATGGCACAACAATATTTTCTTTCTTTTCTTGTTTAGCAACATATTCAGTTCTTGGCGGACGGTATGAGGGCTCTTCTTTCTGGGCAACGGCTGAATGGGTCCCGCGCGGAGATGCTCCGGCAACGTCATTTTTTGTTTTTTCTCTCGGCGGTTTGGACGACGGAACGGGCGCGTACCAGGCATTTATTGCCGCTTCCACTTCCGCACGCGGAGTAGAGTGGGTTTTTCTGGTTTCCTCTATGATTTTATCTTTAGACGAACTTTCCGGCATGGATATCGGAGGCAAGGTTGTCGCCGAAAAAGGCTTGGAACCGATGCTGTCTATCATAAGTCTCAAATACACTTGGGCGAACCCCAAATTAACAAAATCCTCGGCAAGAAATTCCGGAGCGAATTCTTTTTCAAACAACTCCGCGTCCTCCGGCCCGATGCGAAAAGTAAGCATTGAACCGACGTTGCCGAAAACGGCATCGCGGACTTCATCGGGCATTTGATTTATATACTGATGAGCGATGGTGAGTGAGAGTTTGTATTTGCGCGCTTCGGACAAAATGTCGGCAAAAGATTCGTTGGCAAAGGACTGAAACTCATCAACATAAAAATAAAAGTTGGGGAGTTTATGAAGCTCTTCCGGCGTTGCGTCGGCGCGCGACATCGCTCCCAGATAAATTTTTGTCACCAACATATTGCCCAAAAGCGCCGAGTTCTCAATGCCCATCCGCCCTTTGGAAAGGTTCATGATGAGAATTTTTTTCTCGTCCATAATTTTCCTCACGTCAAAAGACGATTTGGGCTGGCCGATGATGTTTCTGACAAGCGGATTGGAAATGAACTGGCCGATTTTGTTTTGAATAGCTGCGCCGGCTTCCTGCATGTATTTATCTCCATATTTGGCAAACTCATCCACCCAAAACGCTTTGACGGAAGAATCGGAAATATTTGCTACCACCAAATTACGATAATCCTTGTCGGAAAGCATGCGGTTAACACCCAAGATAGTGGCATTTGGATATTCAAGAAGAGCCAGTAGAACATTGTTCAGTATGTACTCCATTCGGGCGCTCCATAGGTCAACCCAAATCTTCTTGAAAGCATTCATCAGCCCGTTCGCCACCAAATGCCGTTTGTCGGCGCCGACATCCTCCATCACATTGAAGGAAATCGGATACTCCATATCAAAAGGAGCGAAGTAAACGACATCCTTCATTCTTTCTTCTGGAATATAGTCCAAAAGTTTCTCGGCGGTGCCTCCGTGCGGGTCAATAAAAGCCACCCCCTCGCCGTTTTGGATATCTTGGACGGCCATATTTTCAAGCAGAGTGGATTTGCCCATGCCGGTTTTGCCGATAATGTAAAGATGGCGGGTACGGTCTTTGGCCCTGATGCCGAATTTTATTTTTTTATTGCGGAAATCCGTCTCCCCGATGTATGTGATGTTGTTTTGGTTTGTCATACTTGTTTAGTATTAAGTATATAGTATTAAGTATAAAGTATAAAGAAAAAAGCTCACGCAACTTCGGCAACTCTCCTGCACCATGCGCGTAATTCCCCGCTTCGGCAATGACTTAATGCTCCAAGGTATGATGCAACAATAACTCTTAATTTTTTTAAGATACAGTAG